>OGQD01000127.1_pt1 | contig 60588 bp, 69 predicted proteins | sample 1553091 | NCBI WGS metagenome assembly OGQD01 (sample SAMEA2580290, study PRJEB22360) | human gut metagenome | biome: human gut; feature: human-associated habitat; material: faeces | place: Denmark | collected 2008/2010
GCCGAGCCCCTGGTGGCGCTGGGTGCCGTTGCCGCCACCACGCCTGTGCAGGCTTTCGACGTCGAGCTGGTGATTTCCATGCTGGCCGACGACAACTCCACCCGCACCGTGCTGCTGGACAGCGGCGCCCTGGCCTCGGCCAAGGCAGGGCTGGTGCACCTGAGCATGGCCACGCTGTCCACCGCCCTCGTCACCGAGCTGGTGGAGTTGCACCGCGAACAGGGCGTCGAGTTCGTTGCTGCGCCGGTGTTTGGTCGCACCGACGTTGCCGCCGCCGGCAAGCTGAACATCCTGGTCGCCGGACCCGAGACGGCTATCGCCAAGGCGCAGCCGGTCCTTGATGTGCTGGGACAGAAGACCTGGCCGCTGGGCGACGATCCTTTGCGCGCCGTTGCGGTGAAAATCGCCGGCAATTTCATGATTGCCAGCGCCATCGAGGCGATGGGGGAGAGCACTGCGCTGGTGAAAACCTACGGGGTGGCGCCGGGCGAGTTCATGGAGATCATGGGCAACACCCTGTTCAACGCGCCGGTGTATCGCAACTATGGCGCCCTGATCGCCGAGCAGCGCTTCGATCCGGCGGCGTTCCGCCTGGTGCTGGGCCTCAAGGACGTGGGGCTGGCGTTGTCGGCCGGGCAGGAGCAGCGCGTGCCGCTGCCGTTCGCCAGCGTCCTGCGTGACAACCTGCTCGAAGCCATTGCCCACGGCGATGGCGATCTGGACTGGAGCGCGCTATCGCAGGTGGCGCTGCGCAAGTCCGGGCAGCTCTGATTCGTCCATGAAAAAGCCCGTCCGGCTGGACGGGCTTTTTTGTGCCTGATGATTGGTCTGCATGAAAAATCGCAGGCAATAAAAAACCCGCCGTTAGGCGGGTTTTTCGGGATTTGGTCGAGCGACTACCTTAGAACAGTCTTTCCAACCTTGCGATTTTATTGGAATTTTTCTCTGTTCTATTTGGCTGGCATACACATTGGCATACAAGGTGCCAAACGGTGCTCAGGCCCAGACCTCCCATTCGAAATCTTCCCAGGTAGGATTTTCGCCCATCAGCTCGACGATCAGCTCGCGCGCGATAACCGCGGCGGCTGAGTAAGCGATCGGCTCATCTGGCTGCATGGCCAGGTCAACAACAGGTTGCGTTTCCGCCCCTGGCGCGGCGGGCAGGTACAAGCGCACCCGCACCCTCCAGCGCCTGGGATGGTTGGTCAGCGTCCGGGGACCGACGATGGCAGGAAGCCCTCGGTTCTGATGACGGCTATGCCGGTACTTCGCGACCAGCTTATTGAGGCCCGCTTTCATTCAGTTGCTTCTCTGCTTGTTGGCGCTCCTCTGCGAAGTAGGCGCGCGTGTCCACACTGATCTTGGCTGCTTCGCGGCACAAACTCAGCATCTCTTCGGAGGCGCCGCGGATGTTGTTCGCCCGGAGAACCAGATCTTCGATCCGCCTCAGTGCCCGAGTTCCCTCTGTCGCCATGTCGATGACGGTGATCAGTGCTCCAGTGCTGGTTTCCATGACTTCTCCCTATGGCTTGAATTTCGAAGCGCAAGGCTCAGTTGCCGCACCTTGCTCGCCCCTATAAGGAAAGAAAGGTTTGGCACCCCCAGCCGTTCGTCGGAAATCCACCTTACAGCCGAACTCAAATATGCAACCCCTGTTCGGCCGGGTCCTGATCTCGACTTTCCGAGCCCGCGTTTTCTGCTGGTGAAAATCACCATAACGGGGCATCCAAGAATCCCAAGCCCGAAACCGAAAGTTTATTCGGGTCATGGCGGCGTGACATTATGCTGTGAAAAACTGTATATCCATACAGTATTCTCTTCGGCAAAAGGATCGCATGGGAGTGGTGCGGGCGGGGGCCGCCCGCACGCTCCGCTAGAAATGGCAGCCGAACTGCCAGGCGAGGAGTGCCGGCGCCAGGCGAAGCAACTGGCTGGCGCCAGCCACTGCCAGGCCGAAGAGCACGGCGCCGCTGGCGACGAGTATGGCCTTACGCATGATCGGAGCTTCCCTGCGCTGGCGCGGCGGCACGGTCAAGGCGCTCAATCTCGGCTAGGCCAAGGGCCACACCAATTACCAGCTGCCGGCGGCGGCTCGCCCTTGTAGGACTATCAGGGTGCTTGTGTTTCCAGCTCCAGGCGGATTTCCTGGGGCTCTGCCCGTTCATCAAGAAGCCGGCGGCTTCCTCGGCGATCTTCCCGTCATCGTGTTCGTCGTCGTGCTCTGGAGTCCACCCCTCAGCCTCTACCTGCCGACGGCGTTCAGTCTGAACGTCGAGCCAGGCCTGCGGCACTTGCCCAGCCTGGGCGACTGGTATTTCAAGCAGATCCTCGCCCTGCTGACTGATCTCCCAGAGTGCCGGGCTTCGCTGAACACGATTGAGCAGGCCGAGTCGAGTCAGCAGGTCAAGCCAGTGTCGGCCGATATCCACGCCGCCCGATTCGAAGTCTTCAGCGCAGTCGTAGAAGCGGCGAAGCTTCGAAACAACCTTCTCCGCGAAGGGCGGCAGTGATCCGACAGCGCTTGCCACCGTCGCCGGGGAGGGTTGCGCCAAGGCGGCGCGGGCTGCCATCAACTGCGGATAAAGGTGGCGCCATGCCTGGAACGCAAATGTCCGCTCATAGTCACCTCCGCCAGAGCGGCAGTACTGGCCGTCCTCTTCCCACCAGGTCATGAACTCGGCTTCGAACACGTCATCAGGGACATGCGCGCCCTCTGTCTGCTCGGGGCGCTGCGTAGTGTCGTCGAGGAAGATCGCGCCTTCCTCCGGACACTCACTGTGATAGGCGTACAGACCAGCAACCGGGAAGTCGTCGTCTTTGGCATGCAGCTCAATTACCAAGTCTTCGCCGAGTTGTTCGGGGCTGTTGTCTGGCGCCAGGAACTCCAGCGCGTTCCGCAGCTGGTGGCCGTTGATGATGATTCCGGGCGCAGCTTTCTCGGCCGCGCAGCGTGGTTTCTCGGTCATAGTTACCGTCCTTGCCGAAGGTCGGCCAGCTTGCGGGTGAGGTCCATCGAGGCGCGGTGCAGCGCGCCGGATTCCACCGGCGTGCGCTTGCCGGCCGCGGCTTTGCGGGCGGAGCGGAGCGCCCGGGCTGCGCGGAGGCAGCGGGCCAACTCCAGAATCGTCAGGTCCAGGGTGTGGGGCTTGAGGCTCATGGGAAGGTGCTCCTCAGGCTTTCGCCTGTTGGTGGGCCTGAGCTTCCTCCGGGGTGACCGGCTCGAAGTGGGGGTGGTGCTCGCCGTCCTCGGTGATCACTTCCAGTTCGTGGGTCCGGAACAGGCCGCCGAGCGTCCAGTTGCAGCCGCTGCCAGGTGCCTTATCCTTCGAGGGGCTGCCGGCGCCGGTGAAGCGGCCAATGCAGGAGAAGCCCAGGGATGGCTGCACGGCTTCGAAGTCGGCGCCAGCACCGGCGGCGATCAGGTCCGCTGCCGACTGCACCGTCTTGCACATGGGGCAGCGGAATGCGTAGTGCTCGCTGGGTACGCCCTGGGCTTTTACAGTGGAGCGGAACTCTTCGATGGTCATGGTCTTCATTGGTTGTTCTCGTGTTGGGCGAGGGAAATGGTTGGCGCCGAGGTGATGGCCACAGCGTCGAAGATGGGCATACCGAGTTGGAAGGCGACGTGACGCTCCAGCAGAGCCCCCCGCGAATCGACCCAGCCGGGCAATAGAGCGATGGCTTCGCAGGTGAGCAGCTTCTGCAGGTCCAGGCGGAGGTAGTCGGCCCACTCGAAGCCATCGATCACGCCGTGCTCGGCGGGGTTCTCCACGTGGTACCCGAGGCCGCGCAGGCGCGCGGCTTCGGCGTGGAATGCGGGGAAGTTGTGCTCGGGCAGGCCGGTCATGGGGCCGGCGAGGTAGATGCGCTGGGTCACGGCAGCAACTCCTCGCCGATCTCGCGGGCATGTTCGATGGAACTGGCCTTGATGCGCGTCCAGCCCTTGCCCCAGTCCTGGGTCAGGCCGCCCTGGTCTCGGAAGAACGGACCGTGTTTCACGAACACTTTCTTCCCGGCGTTGCGGTGGACGAAGTAGGTATCGTCGTCGATCGGGTCGTCTGCGCGGTCATGCTCGATCGCCTTGTCGACAGGCGCCGACCGCCAGTCCGGCCAGGTGCGCGCTTCGTTCTTTGCCTGCTTGGCGACCAGAGCGTCGATGATCTGCGCCGGGGTGGCGCCGGAGCGCCACGCGCCATCCAGCGCCAGGATCGCCACGTCGATCCATTCGGCCAGGTCACCGGGGTTCTCCTCAATCTCGCGCAGTTCCTTGCGGATGTGGTCGACGACGCCGGCGGCGCGTGGACCTGGGCCGAAGGTGCGCTCGCTGAAGTCGCGCTGGCGCTGCAGGTGCTGCTCGAAGTTGAACACCTCCAGGCGGCCGCGCTGACGGCCCATGGCGTAGGCCTCGTCCTGGAACGCCACCAGACGGTCGTTGAAATGATCGGACATCTGGCTGTGCATGGTCTCGATTGCGGCCAGGTCTGCGGGGTGGTTTTGGGGCTTCACGTTCATGGCTGTGCTTTCTCTAGGGAGTGAATTCGCTTGATGGTCCAGGTCACGCTGGCGCCGATGATCTCGGCGACTGCTCGGATGCTCTTACCCTCGGCGCGCAGCTCGCGGATCACGTCGTCAGCTGGGCGGCCCCAGCTTTCGGCGATAAGGTCGTCACGGGGCACTTTTCGGGACTTCGAGTGATCCAGCGGCGTGTTCAGGGCTTCCTGCAGGGTCATGCCACTGTCCAGGCGCCCGCGCAGGGTTCGTTGATTGATGTGGTGCTGCAGCGCCAATTCGAACGTGGCGCGCGGCGGCTGGCGCCGGAGTGGCGTGGTCAGGGCTTCGTCGACGGGCATCCCTGACAGCACGCGAGCGCGCACCGTGTTTGGGGAGAGGCCCGCGGCGCGGGCACGGCTGGCCATGTTCTCGCTGCCGAACTGGTTCATAGCGCGGCGTCCTGCTGTGCCACGCTGAGTGCCACCGCCACGTTGCGCACCCAGATTGGGGTGTTGCTGAGCATGAAGGTCTCGCCTTGCTCAGCGAGCAGCAGGGTGGTGCCCATTACGCCGGCAATTGCTTCTGCTGCTGCCGGCGGAACGGCGTTGCCGATGCGCTCGCGCCAGTCGCTGTCGCTCAGGCCGTCGAGGATCAACTGCTCTTCCGGGTCGACCAGGCTCTGCAGGGCGGCCAGCTCTAGGGTGGTGAAGGGCCGGTGCCAGGTGCCATCGAGCGATTGGATGATGCAGGTCAAGCGATCATTCGCCGCCGGCATGCGCGGGTCAGCGACGCTCCACCGGCCGTTGTCGTGTCGCGCGCTGGCGGAAACCGCGCCGGCGGCCTGGTCAAAGCCGACAACGCCGTAGTGCCCGCCGGTGAGGTAGTGGTCGCCCTTGGTGCGATCGAGCACGCGCGGATCTGCGATCGACAGCGCGCCGCTGGCTACCTGCTGGGACCCGGTGACGGTGCCGGCGGTACCTTCCCAGGGCACCACGTTCAATTTCCTACTGCTGGCTCCCGGGTGCCAGTTGTTGTAGCGGGGGTCTGCCACAGCCTGACCGCCAGAGCTGGGTCCGTGTCCGCTGGTCACCGTGCCGGCGTGCTGGTCCATGCTGACGACGCGGAACACGTTTTTGTGCCAGGCAACGCCCGGACGCGGGTCAGCAACTGCGAAAGCGCCCTGGCCGGTGGTGCTGGCGGCGATCACGGTGCCGGCGTGGTCTTCCCACTCGGTGACTGGGTACTTGCCGAAGCTCTCGCCACGGGGATCGGCGACCGCGAACCGTCCCTGATTCGGCCACTGCTGGCCACTGATGGTGCCGGTGGCGCCGTCCCATCCAACCACGCCGTAGTTCTGGCCGTGGTTCCAGCTTGCCGATGGCTGCGCTCGAGGGTCGGCGACGGAGAAGGCCCCGTTGGTGGGGCCGCTGCGGCCTGCGATGGTACCCGTACTGTCGTTCCACCCGTGGACGCCCATGTAGCCGGCCTGGTACTCGGGGACGATGATCAGATCTCGCAGGTACCCATCCTCGATTGCCAAGTCGTTGAGGCTGCGCCAGTCGCTGCCGGCGCGCACCAGGGCGAGCCGCACCCAGGTCTTCCATTGCAGCGACGGGACACGGTGCATCGGGCCAGCGGCTTCGATGTCGCCGGGCAGGGGCATGCGGCCGAGGATGTCACCGACGGCGCGCAGGCTCTTTTTCTCCGGCTCGTACAGGAACGGCGGTACCTTCTCGATGTGACGCGCCACCAGCAGGAATCGCTTGCGGCTCTGGGCCAGGCCGCCCAGTTCGCCGCAGTCGTGGGTGGTTTCGGCAACCGCATAGCCGAAGTGCGCCAGGACCTTGCCGATCTGATCGAGCAGGTGCCGGCCGCGGGAGGCCAAGCGCGGCACGTTCTCGAAGACGATCAGCGGGACCGGATCGTCTTTCCAGGCCTCGCCCATCAGCCAGATGCAGCGCAGCGTCAGCTCGTTCAGGGCCTGGTACTTCGGCGTCAGGCTCATCTTCTCGGAGAGCAGGCCGCTGGCGCCCTTGCACGGCGAGCTGATGAACACCGCATCCGGACGCTCGTTGCGGGCCGCGCGGCGGATATCCTCCGGCGTGGCTTCGCGCCAGCCGGCCGGCGGCTCCTTGCCGTGAAAGCGGATGTACTGGTCGCGCGTGAACAGGTCCATCTGAGTGCCCGGTACGCCGGCGAGGCGCTCGAAGTCGCGCAGGCCAGCGGCGTCCACGTCGATGCCGCCCAGACATTCCCAGTGCGCCTCGACAATGCCGACGCGGATCTTGCTGCGGTTGAAGCCCTTGGCGCCGCCGCCCAGGCCGCAGCACATGTGGAAGTGTTTCAGAACGCGCTTAATGGTCATGCAGAGGGTTCCTTATACGAACAGCAGCGGCTGCACCGCGCCGTCGGCGAATACTTTGTCGAGAGGGGTGGTTGCGATCGGCTCGTCGCCTTCCCAGCCGTCCGGCCAAGTGCCGGCGGCGATCAGCTCGCGGATGCGCGCCTCTTCTTCGGCGTTAATCAGGTCGATGCGAGGGCGCCCGAGGCGGTCGGCTGCGGCGTTGCACTCGGTCTGGATGGCCAGAACTCGCTCCAGACCCATCAGGCGAGACTCCAGCAGGATCGGCCCCATGCGCTGTGGGTTGGCTGCGATGCTGCCGTCTTTCAGCCGCTCGATTCCGGCTTTGCGCAGGCGGTGCCGGGGTTCGCGCAACTCGCGCCACAGCTCTTTCAGGCCGCGCAGCGGCGCCAAGTACGCCCAATGCGGCATGGCCAGGACGGTTTCCAGCGCCTTCTCTTCGCTGGCCAGCGGGCAGCCGGTGCAACCGGTTCGGGCGTTGATCTCCTCGGCCTCATCGCCGCCGTAGGCGTCGGCGATCATTGCGGTGGACCAGTCGCCAAACTCATCCAGGGGAGCCCAGTGCTTGAGCCACTCCCAGATATGGCAGACGCGCCAGTGCAGGAGCGGGGCGAGGGTGGCGAGCCGGCCCTTCAGGCCCTTCGCCTCGGGTAGCACCTTCTGATACCAACCCTGGCCACACTCGGCGCCGTCCTTACCGCAGGACATCTCGATGCGCTTGTCGCGGATCGCGCTCTCGCCCTGGCGTACGCCGGTGATCATCAGCACGTTGCCGTCGAGCGAGGCCAGGCGAAGCTCGAGTGCAGCCTGCATCGGGTCGATTTTGATCTGGCGGGTGCACCAGCGCAGGGTGTTGTTGTTCGGCGGTGGCACACCGCGTCCCAAGATGTAAACCATGAAACGCTTGTCGAGCGGGGCGCACACCACCTCAATGTGGATGCCGCGATCCTGCAGCTCGTCCATGATCTGGCGAGCCGCGATGGCCAGCGGCGGCAGTTCCTGGCGGGTGTCTGCGTAGAACACCGTCAGCGTCTTCGGCGCGTTGATTCGACCGGTGTCGATCAGCCAGATGAGCAGAGTGAGGGTGGCGCTAGAGTCCTTGCCGCCCGACCAGGCCACGCCCCAGTGCTCATGATCCGCGCCATAGGCCTGCATGCTCTGGATGGTCAGCTCGATGCTCTCGGTCATCTGCAGGCGCTCGGCGCCGGCGGCGAAGATATCTGCCTGGCGCGTCATGCAACACCTTCCTGCTGCTCGGTCGTGGTCTCGGCGTCGAGCAGAGCGAACAGGTCGGGCATGGCCATCTCTTCCTCCACGGACTTGCAGTAGCCGGCACCGTCGAGGAAATAGCGGGGGTTCAGTTCGGAGGCGATCGCTTTGCGCTTGAGCTTCAGCGCGCAGTAGGGGACGGTCATGATCCCCCCGAAGGGGTCGAACACGGTTTCCCCCTCCATCGAGTACTGCACGATGGCCCGGTCGACAATGTCGAACTGCAGCGGGCACAGGTGCATTTCCTGGCCCTTGCTGTATTGCTGGGCGTTGAGCGTGCGCATGCGGGCGATGTCGGTCCACACGTCCGGGTGCCAGGACTGCGGTGGCAGCAGCATGAACCCGGTGGGCAGCTTGCCAGTGACCTCCAGCGATTCGCCGATGCGGACGTGGTGCTCGAAGTCGTAGACGGTGGCCAGGCTGTAGTCGCGGTAGAGCTTGAACATCACGTCGTGCGGGATGCCCTCGAAGTCCGCTTCGGTCAGCGGCCGGTTGCCATTGCTGCGGGTGAAGCCGTGGGCGTCCAGTTGCCAGCGCGCCCGGCTGTAGCCGTTATCGCGGGTGACGGTCAGCTTCTTATCCATGGCGAAGGGGACGATCTGCCCGGTTTCGTCGATGCATAGGGGCTTGGCCTTCACTACCGGCACGTCGCCGTAGGCGTTGGAATTGTCGGTGGGCGGCTTGCGGAAGATCAGCAAGTACTCGGGCATGCCAACGCCCATCTTGGTACCGTCCTTGCACTGCTCTGTCCACGAAAGGCGGTAGGTCTGAGCGTTCTCGCGCACCACGTCGGTGACGATGGTCTTCATGCCCATGTAGGCCCAGCCGTGTTTGAGGAAGTGGCTGACTACCTGCATGTGGAAGGGGTAGACGGTCTGGAAGCCGAGGCCGGTCATGCCGCCAGGGACGATCCGGTCCTTCACGTGGATGCAGGCCAGGCGCCCTGGAACGGTTGCGCGCAACAACTCGGGCGTCAGGAAGTCCATCTGCTGGAAGAAGTGATCGTTGTCGTCGGTGTGGCCGAAGTCGGCGTAGTTCGGGGAGTACTCGTACTGGGTCGAGAACGGGACGCTGGTGACCGTGAGATGGATGCTGTTGTCCGGCAGCCGGCGCGCCTCATTCACGCAGTCGTTGTTCGCGATGCGGTAGTCCTTGCCCTGGATCTCGACGCGCTCGACTCCCATGGAGCGGGTGAGGGTCTGCGCCATGGCGGCGACGGACAGGCCGTATTGCTTGATGATCTCGGTCATGCGCTGAACCATGGTGTTGTGCTGCTGCCACTTCCGTTCAAGCTGGCGGCGGATATCGCGCTCGGCCTCGGTGTAGATCAGGTCGACGCGCACGCGGCCGGTCTGCAGGAATCGGTGCAGTCGGTGAATGGACTGGATGAAGTCGTTGAACTTGAAGCCGATGCCCAGATAGATGGCCCACGAGCAGTGGCGCTGGAAGTTGCAGCCGCTGCCAGCGATCACCGGCTTGGCGGCCAACTCCTGGAACTCGCCGTCGCTGAACTGCACGATGGCGCGCTCGCGCTCCTCCAGATCCTGGGAGCCGTAGACGCTGATGGCGGTGGGGATGGCGGCCTCGATCGCGTGGCGCTCGGCTTCCAGGTCGTGCCAGATGATCCGGTGGGCCTCAGGGGCCTCGGCGCGGATGCTCATCAGCATGGCGATCCGGGCGGGCAGGCTCTCGCGCTTCTCGGCGGCGGCGTCCTGCACGCCGATAGCGGTGTTGCGCAGCAGACGTCCCTGGCCATTTCGCTCGTGGCCGGCGTGCGAGTGGTCGGACGGAACTTCGTGCCAGCGGATATCCAGATCCGGTAGGGCATAGCCCTCGTCGCTGAAGCCGAGGTCGCTGGGGCGCTGGACGAAAATCGCCCAGGACGCCACCCACATCCAGAACTCACCTTCCTTGTGCGCGTGGATGGTGAGCTGGTCGGCCTTCTCCGAGTTTCGTTTGAAAAACCGGGTCTTGGCCTGGCCGACGTCCATGACGCCGAGGAAGGCTGAATAGGCCAGCAGCTCGATGTATTCGTTCGGGCTCGGCGTGGCCGTGGCCACGTACCGAAAGCGGACGCCATCGCCGCGGATGCCGTTGGCGCGATCATCCCCAGCGAACAGGGCCATGAACTCGCGGAAGGTCTTGCTGCCGCCGAAGCCGCGCAGGCAACTCGCTTCGTCCAGGCTGGCCACGCTGAACCGGCGAGGATCGAGCTTGCCGTCCCGCACCGTCTCGTAGTTGGTCAGGTAGATGGTGTATGGATCGTCCACCTCGTCGAAACTGCGGATGAAGCGGACGGTGATGCCGAGCATCGCGGCGTCGCGGTAGAACTCCTGACGCACGCCCAGCGGGATGGTGATGAGCGCGTAGCCGCCGGCCAGGTCGCGGGTCACACGCACCACCTCAAGCTGGATAACCGACTTGCCCAGGCCGAACGCGGCGAAGCATGCTGCGCGCCCCTGGCGCACGAGCCAGGTGGCGATAGCGCGCTGGTGTGGTTTGAGCAGGGAGTGGAACACCGAGGGCTCCACCTCAAAGCCTTTCGGCTCGGCGAGGCGGACCTTGGCTCGCAGAAAGTCTTCGTAGGTGGTCATGGCTGGTCTGCCTCAATGACATGACCAAGGCAGTAACCGCGCTCGTCGTGGTGCTCGCACGATGGGATAACTTCGAAGCCGCGCGAGGCGAAGTGGTGTGCCATGGCGACCACCTCTTCACCAGGTATGGCACGCCCGTTCTGGCGGTCGGCGAAGATTCCGTCGAGTCGCCTTGGTGCGCGCGCATGGCGCACCACATGGGTGATCGCCATGCAGACGTGGAAGGTCTTGGGAGTGGAGGTGAGCATCACGCCAGACCCTCCGGCTTGGCCGGACGGGCGAATGCCGGCACCTTCGACGTCAGGTCTTCTCCGCGCATGGGCATCACGAGGCCGAAGAACTTGTCGCGGAGTTCTTCATGCAGCACGCGGACGATGACGGAGGTGTGCGCACCAGCATGCGCCAGGTGAATCCCACCACCCGGATAAAGCCCTGGAACGAGGGCTTTCGCAACGTCGTTGAACAGGGCCAGATAGGCACTGTTTACCCACGGCTCGCCGTCGTCTCCGGTGTCGGCCGGGATCACTTTGCGCCAGTCAGGGAACTTGCCGTCGACCAGTTCGCTGCGCTCAGCCAAGTGTGATTGCGGGTCGAACGGATCTGGGGCCTCGTCCACTTCCTCGCGGCCCGACAGGACAAGGCAGTTCGCCCCAACCCAAAGGTGAGCCGGCGGGAACCCGTCCGGCCCGCGGGGCTTGACCAGCGCGGAGAGCATGCGCCTGGTCGTGGTGCCCACCAGCAGGTGGTTGTGGTCGGGGTGCATCCAGCCGGACTCGTCGTGCATCGCCGCCATGACGTGCCCATTGGTGGCGACGATCACGACTCCACCGTCGAGATGGCGCTCCAGGTAGAGCGCGTTAAGGTAGTAGCGGACGTCGTTCTGCGCGGCGCATTTGTGAATTGCGGCGAAGTAGCGGGGTTTCACGTGGGCGAGGTAGTCAGCCATGGATCACCTCCCGGCTGCCATTGCCATTCATGGGGGTGACCACGCCGGCGAGCTCCATCTGCTCAAGCAGGCGGGCCGCGCGGTTGTAGCCGATCTTGAGCTTGCGCTGGATGGCGGAGGTCGAAGCGCGGCGCGTCTCGCGGACGAAGCGCACTGCCTCCGGATACAGCAGGTCGTCGGCGAGTTCTTCGGAGCTTGGAAGGCGCAGCGTCGCGGTGACGCCGTCGCGCAGGCCTAGCGCCCTGGTGACGTCGATGCCGCCGCCTGTGGCAGGCTCGGGGGACTCTTGTTCGCCATCGACGCCTTCCGGGACGTGCTCGCCTCCCAGTGCTTCCAGAAGCGCGGGGATGAACTCTTGGAAGGTGAGCATCATCAGAACGAAGCTGGCGTCGGCCTGGGCCAGTTCATCGGAGTCCTTCCCGGCATCGTCGAGCGCTCGTTCCTGCAGCAGGTCGTCGAATCGGAGACTGCGGATTACCAGGCCTTCGTCGAGCACGAAAGACAGGTCTTTCTTCCACGCGAGGGCGAGCTTGGTGACGTTCTTGCCCGAGTCGAGGTGCAGGCGGATCTCGTCGCTGGTCAGGTCCTGGTGCTTGGCGGTGATGCTGCCTTGCTCGTCGGTATCGCGGAGCAGGGCGCCGTCGCAGAGCCAGAAGTCGCCACCTGCATTGTTTTCCTGGCCGCGCAGCCACTCGGTCATGGTGGCGGTCGGCGAGATTTTGGTTGTGATCGGGCGGACGGGGAGGGAGCCCAGAGCCTCGCGCAAGGTCGACAGCAGATCCTCGGCTGCCTTCGCCGTGGCGGTGTCAACGATCACCAGGCCCTCGGTGGGCATGATGGCGGCGAAGGTGTTCTTGCGTCGGGTGAACGCGCGCGGCAGCAGAGTTTGGACGATCTCGTCCTTCAGCTGGTCGCGCTCCTTCTTGTAGACCTTGCGCTGCTGGGTCTCTTCAATCTCGTCGACCTTCTCCTTCAGCGCGTCGTTGACCACGCTGCCAGGCAGGATCTTCTCCTCCTTGCGGCAGCGGATCAGCCAGAATCCGTTCGCGTCCCGCACCAGCGGCGCGTCGCCCTTGCCAGCCGGCGGCGCGAAGCCGTAGGTGGTCATTTCCTGGGAGGCGCAGGGGCGCGCAGGCTTGCCCGCCAGGGCGCTTTCAAGCTCGCTGGCGGAGATTTCGAGGGCCTGGGTCAGGCGGTAGATCAGCAGGTTCCGGAACCACATAGGATGCTCCTTAGGCCGCAGCCTTGAAGGTGGTGAAGGTGATGTCGTTTTCGCGGGCGAGCCGGTCCAGCCGCGCACAGCCAATGGCAAGCGCGCGGGCGGTTGCGAAGCGGGAGAGGCCGAGAGCGGCCATGGCGCGGGCGCGGTCGACAAGTTGGTAGTCGTCGCGTGCCTGCGGGCGACCGCGATTGCTGCTGGACTTGGTGCCCGGCTGCGACAGGGATATGGATTCCCCGGTCCACTGGCCGGAGACCAGCGGGCGGGGTTCGATGGGAGAGGTTTCCGGCGCCTGCCCGAGCCCAGCCTCTGCCAGCCTGGCGGCCAGCCACTGGCGATCAGCTTCTTTCGAGGACAGGGAGGGCAGGTTCAATGTTGTCAGGTGATGCATGGCTGTTCTCCAGGCGGGCGCGACGGGCTAGACCAGCAGCCAGAGGCGGCGGTAGGGATCGTCGAAGGGGATGTCGTAGTCGTAGCTGTCGTAGTCAGGGGCAGGCTGCGGAGCGGGCTGCTGCTGGCGCGCCGACTGCTGCTGCGGCCGTTGAGCGCCACGCGGTTGCGGCTGGCGCTGAGTGCCCTGGCTGGGCGCCGCGCCGAGCAGTTGCAGGCTGCCGTTGATGTCCACCACGATCTCAGTGGTGTACTTGTCCTGACCGTCCTGGCCCTGCCACTTGCGGGTGCGGAGGGTCCCCTCGATGTAGGCCTGGGAACCCTTGCGCAGGTATTCAGCGGCGATTTCGGCCAGGCGACCGAAGAACACCACGCGATGCCACTCGGTGCGCTCCTGCTGCTGGCCGGTCTGCTTGTCTTTCCAGCTCTCGCTGGTGGCCAGGGTGACGTTGGTCACCGCATTACCATTTGGCATGTACCGGGTTTCCGGATCACCGCCGAGGTGGCCAACGAGAATCACCTTGTTGACTCCGCGTGCCATGGCTTAGGCCTCCAGCGCTGCCGCGGCATCAACCTCAGCCGGCAAGGGCATTCCCTGCAGGGCGAAGTAAATGCGGGCGCAGGCCTTGGAGTCGGTCATGGCGCGGTGGGCACCCTGCAGCTCTTCCTTGAAGAAGTGCTGGTAGGCCTCGCCCAGGGTGGGGTTCTTGAACTTGTTGAAGCCCGCGCGAAGCATCCGGCCGGTCGGCGGAATCTGCACGATGTCGCGGCTGTTCTGGCAGGTGCAGTAGCTGTTGCCGGCCTTGTACGACTCGGCCAGAGTCTCGCTGTGGTAGCGCTTCAGGGCGATGCGGATGATCCGGTCGTCGAAACTGACGTTGTGGGCGACACGCAATTCGGCGCGAGCATGGAACGCGAGGAAGCGCTCCAGCGCCTCTTCCTCGGGAATTCCCTCGTCCATCGCGCGCTCGGTGGTGATGCCGTGGATGGCGGCCACATCGTCCGGGATGATCCAGCCGGCGGGCTTGATGATGGCCTCGAAGGCGTCCAGCAGATGGCCTTCGTCGTTGTAGAGGCGCGCGGCGATGTCCACCAGGTGGGGCTGGTGGGGGGCGTCGCTGGGGGCCTTCCAGTCGGGCAGGCCGGTGGTTTCGGTGTCGAAGGTGTAGAGGTCCATGGCTTTCTCTCGGCAAAAGGAGCCCCAACCCACGCCGGACGGCCCGGCGTGGTGGGCGGTATCAGTTGGGGTTAGGCGGCTTTCGCCGGTACCGGCTCGGCAGTCACGCCGGGCAGTTGCAGGGCCTGGCGCTTGTCATTCGCCAGGGAGTCCAGGGCCGGCTGGTCGATGATCAGCAGGTCCTCGGTGGCGTAGCCCGCGGCGATCGCTGCGATGAGCGCGGACTTGTCGGTGACGCGAGCGCGCCACGGGGTGTCGGTAGGGTCTGCGGCCTTGGCTGCGGGCTTGATCTGGATGGGGGCCGGTGCGGTCTCGACTTTCGGTGCCTCCGACTCGACAGTGGCGGGCGTTGCCCTCTCAGCGAGTTGCTGGTGTGCGGCGGCGAGTTCCTGCTGCTGGCGCTCCATCTCTTCGCGCTGGCGCTGCATCTCCTCCTGCTGCCGCTGCATCTCTTCCTGCTGGCGGCGCATTTCAACCTGTTGCGCTTCCATCTGGCGCTTCATCTCGGCCTGCTGGGCTTCCAGTTCGATCCGCTGGCGCTCGGCCTGCTCGAAGGCGAGGCGGTCGGTCAGCATCTGGGTGAGTTCATCCAGAGCAGCCTGACGGGCATCCACCGCCTCCTTCGTCAGGTCGTAGAAATCATGGCTGGCGTCGATCTCTCCGACGCGATCCAGCATGGCGCTGATTTCCTCGCTGGATTTGCCGCGCACCTGGGCGGGCATGGCCTTGATCGCATCGACCTTCTGCTGCAGGCGGGCGATGCGTTCCTGGCGCTCCCGCTCCAGGCGGTCGTCGACTTCCTTCTTGGCAGCCTTCATCGGGCTTTCCAACTTCACCAACTCTTCGGTGATGCGCTTCGCCTCGGCGTCGATGATCTTGCCTGCTTGAAGGTAAGGGGCTTTCTCACGTTGGCGGGCAGCTTCAAGGCTGGTGCGCAGAGTGGTCAGTTCCTTGATGCCATCCTTGATGAAGACGTAGCCTTCGTCGGTGTTGGCATCCGGTACCGTGGCGTATTTCTCGCGAAGCATTGCCAGGGCAGCATTGGTGGCGCTGTACTCGGTTACCTCGACGGTGCCCTTTTCGAGGTCTACGTTCTGCAGGATGGTCATGAGGTTATGCCTCCGTGGTGGCGGGTTTCAGGACAGCCAGGCGGGCGTCCGCGACTTCATTGATGCGAGCCTCGACGGCGTCGGGGTGGATCTTCACGACATCAGCCTTGGCTCGGGCGGTCTGTGCGATCTGCTTTCGCATCAGGTCCAGAGCTCGTTCGTTGGGGCAGACTTCGAGGGCGGTGAGTTGGCTGCGCAGCCAGTCGCCAAATTCCCCCTTGGCTTCTTCCAGGACCGCTTCGGCGCCAGTCTCGCCGGCGTCATCCAGACGCTCTTTGAGCTTTTGGCCTTCGACGTAGGTGATGTCGTCGAACATGCCGAGATGGATGTCGGCACAGAAGCCGGCGAGGCTCAGGCACTTCTTGATTGCGTCGGTGACGCTTTTCTTCGGCGCGTCGAAGTCGGTGGAGATGCCGTAGGTAGTCCGGCGCACGAAGGGGGTGTGCCCATACTGCTGGGCGTAGCAGCGCTTCCCGGCGTGCACGTACCAGAGCTTGAGTAGCACGGTATGCATCTGCTCGTGGCCGATGACCTCGCCATCCTTGCCCTGGATGGGAGCACCCTGGTCAAAACGGTCAACGACGATGTCGAAGCCCCAACCCTTGCCGATCGGCCCGAAAAGTTCGGTGGCACGCTGATACACGTACTGTCCGTTGATCGTGGTGACATCACGACCATCGAAGTGCTGAGTCTTGGTGGCACTGGGCGGGGTGCTTTTCACCTGGTCCCAGATGGCCATCTTCGGGTTCTGCTTTTCCGTTGCCATGGTCGTCTCCGTCAGGCCGCGCTGCGTGCTTTCTTGGTTGCTTCGATCCATGCAGCGATCTCGTTGCTGGACCAGCCCACAGGCGCGCTGCGGGCGTCGGATTCACTGAGGGCGACTTGCTTTGGGAAGTGCCCTTCCGCCATGCGGCGGTAGATCGTTGCCCGGGACAGGCCGACGGCCTTGATGACCTCTGGCAGTCGGATAATCGTGTCCAGAGCGGCTTGGTTACCTGTTGCTGTTGTCATGGTCTGCTCCGTTAATCAGCTGTACTGCAGGGCGCTGGCGAGCAGTACGACGCCCCAGATAACGACCCAGCCAAGGAGGCCGGCGGCTTTCTGTTTCGTGGTCATGCAGGTACCTCGAAGGTGATGAACCAGACCCTGTCGAACCGCACCATCCGCACCAGGTTGTGTGCGGACATCCCTGCTGCCTGGGCCTTGTTGAAGGCTGACGCGCAGTTAGTTCCGGTGAACGGGATGAGCCGTGTTTTAGGCATGGCGGGATACTCCCAGCGCTTGCTCCATCTGCTGGAGGCCCTTGGCGACCAACTGTTGGCGGCGCTCGGCTTCGCTCACTCGCGGCGCCATAAGGGGCGCTACGAAAAGGCGGCGGGCACTTTCCTGCTCTGCCCGGCGGGCGGCAGTGCCGTCGATTTCATCGGCTTGGCGCTCTAGCTCTGCTGCGCGATCCGTATCCGCGCGGAAGTCATCCAGGCGATCGGCATGCTGGGCGGTGAGGCGGAGATCTCGTGCGCGTTTGCGCAGAGTTCCCGCCTTCTCTGCCGCCTGGACGTTCGCCAGGTGCTCGTCGTATTCCTTGGTGCTCATGTCGCCGATGGCGTAGGCCATCTCGATCAGCCCATTCGTGAACTGGAAGTCCCTGGCGGGAGATTCCGAGGTGCGGGTTTTCTCGATGTAGCGATTGATCAACTCGGTACCGGTCTGCTTAGCCATGGCGAGCGCCCTCCTGAATGCCCTCGAGCTGCAGGGCGCGGATACGGCGCTCAACTTCGTCGATGGCGAACTGGGGAAGGCAGGACTTGATGTGCGCCCCCAACTCCAGCAGCGCCTGGTCCTGCAGCATCCAGTCGTCGTTGAAGGTGGCCAGGCACAACGCGTAAGCGATGTCGCTGGGGATGCTGGCTGCGCAGTGAGCAGCGAAGGCGTCGGTGGCTTTGCCGCCCTGCTGGACTTCGTTCAGCACCAACTTCTGCTGAACGTCCATGGCGCGTTGGCGCATGGCGTCCCGGCTGGAAGGGTGCGGAATGACGTTGGCTTGCATGGTGCTGCCTCGCTCAAATTCTGCGGAAAGTGCAGATTCATGGTCTGCATTATTCGCAGAAAATTAATTGCGTCAAGTGCAGAACGTGAAAAAATTGCGGGCAACAAAAAACCCGCACTCGGCGGGCTTGGATAAATCGGGGCGGGGGCGGTTAGATCAGCGACTCGTGCTTAGCGATCGCGACGCCGCAGAAGACGGCGCTTTCATCCACATGAAGGATCGGCTCAGGCCAGGCCGGATTGAGCGCCTTGAGGTACATCTGCCTACCTTCAACTATCAGCTGCTTGAACGTGGCTTCTTGGGAGCCTTCCAGTTTCACAACTACGAAGGCGCGGTGCGTCGGAATGACGTCTGGGTCGACGAAGATGATGTCGTCTTCCCGGAATGAGCGACGTTCATGCGGGTTGTACATCGATTCGCCGCGGATTCGCAGGGCGAAGGTGCGGGGGCCGTGAGCGACCGGGCAGGGGAGCAGTTGCTCACCATCGCCTACTGCATAGATGTCCGACACTTCTCTCCAGCATCCTGCTTGGACCCACGAAATGAGCGGTATCAGGCCGCGAATCTCTGGTCCCTGAGCGACGTTGTCGCCGCTGATCCCCGGCGCCTGAACGGACACAGAGATATCCAGGACCTTGAGGATCCTGTCCATCAGCTCGCGGTTGACGGTCTGGAGGTCGCGCTCAAGTCGAGACAGGTTGCCGGTGTCGGTCCCTACCTCGTGAGCCAATTTCTCCAGGGTCATCTTCTTCGCCTTGCGAGCAGCCCTGATCGTTGCACCGATATTCATATTGCCCATTTTCCGAACCGTCTGCGTATTCCGCAAAGCGTAATCCGCAGAATTTGCTTGCTATAAATCTGCGAGATTCGCAGAATAATTTTAGGAGACCCAACCGACGAGGCTTTGTGATGACTCCGTTGAAGAGAGCCAGAACCCAGAAAGGGTGGCGGCTGGCCGACGTAATCGACCGCTTGCGTTCCATCGATTGCGCGATCGACACCGGCAACCTTTCCCGCATTGAGAACGGCAAACAGCAGGCGTCGACAGCCCTGGCCGAGAAGTTGTGCCAGGTGTTCGAAGGAGAGCTCACCGAGCTCCACATTCTGTACCCGGATCGGTTTCCCCAGAAGGAGCCGCCCGGGAAGGCCGTTGCGTAGGGAAAGACCATGAGCAATGCACCCGCGAGTGAAGCGAAAGAAAACCTGATCAAGGCGCGATTCGACGACGACGTGTACGACCAGATCCTGGTCCAGTGCCGCCGCCTGAAAGTGCGCCGCGCGGTTCTGATCCGCCAGGTCGTGCAGGACTGGCTGGACAGCCTACCGGCCGAGCAGCGGGAAGAGATTACGCGAGTTCCGAGAGCGGCTTGAAGGCCCTGAGGAGGCCCTGATGGGGATGACAACACCGCGACCGCCGGTCAATGAGCGGGATGACTTGGTGCGCGAGGCAATCGAGGGCATGCCGGAAGATCAACTGCACCGTCTGCAGGAGTACGCGCGCCTTCAAGGAACCACCGTCGAAGAAGTCGTGGTGCAGGCTGTACGCCAGCAACTGGCTCGTCAGGCGGGCTGCTGATGGATTGGTTGAGATGGTGGCACGGCACGGTTACCGACCCGAAGTTTCAGCGCGTGGCCCGCATGGCCGGCGTCTCGACGGGAGAGGTGATTGCAGTCTGGGCGTGCCTGCTTGAGCGAGCCAGTTCGGTGACGGCTGGTGACGCACCTGTGACGTCACGCGGTGACGCTGAAACGCGCGGTTCCGTTGCAGGTTTCGACTGTGACGACCATGACGTGCTGCTGGGGTTCGACGACGGCGTAACCGCAAAGATTTTGGCCGCGCTGGACGACCGCGGGCTGGTTGTGGATGGACGCATTGCGCGCTGGGAGGAGCGTCAGCCTGTTCGCTCCGACTCCAGTACAGAGCGCACCAGGCTTTACCGTGAGCGGAAAAAGGCGGCTCAAGGGAAGCCCTCGGTGACGCCTGGTGACGACGGTGTGACGCAGGGTGACGCCCTAGATACAGATACAGAGGGAGATAAGAAAGAGCCCCCCTTAGTCCCCCCTGATGGGGGAAAGGCCTCGAAGCCAAGGGCGAAGCCCGAGCGATCAAAGCCGAAGCGCGTGCTGCCAGATCCGTTCCTGGTTTCCACGGAGTTGCTGCAGTGGGCGAAGGAGCGTGTGCCGCTTGTGAACACCGACCTAGAGACCGAGCGGTTCGTCAATTACTGGAAAGCCGAAGGCAAGGCTAAGGCTGATTGGCCGGCCACATGGCGCAACTGGATGCTCAGGGTGCAGGGGGATTTGGAGAAACGCTCTCCAGCCTCTGCAGTGAGGCCAGCCGGCGCCCACGGAGGTTTCAATGAACGCGACTACGAAAAGGGCATCGGCAATGACGGGCGGTTCTAAGACCGAGATTCGCCAGTGCCAAATCCACGGCGAGTACATCGCGCGTTGGTTCCGCATTCGCCGCCGGCCACCGGCGCCGTCGGACCTGGAGGGCTGGACCGAGTGCCCCATCTGTGCGCTTGAGGCTGGCCAGCGAGTGAGCGCCCAGGCCCAGGCTGAGTTGGCCCAGGAACGGCAGCAGTTGTCGATGCGGCAACTGGAGCGACGTCTCGCCGGCTCGTTGATCCCGCAGCGGTTCCTCGGCAAGACCTTCGAGAACTATCGGGTGGAGCACGATGGCCAGCGTGAGGCCCTGCTGGACCTTCAGGCATACGCCGACGATTTCGCCGATGTGCTGGCCCAGGGGCGTTGCCTATTGCTGGTCGGCAGGACTGGTACCGGTAAGACGCATCTGTCCTGTGCCGTGGCCAACAGCATCGTGCGCCGCGGCTACACGACGCTATTCCGCACTGTGCAGGAGGTAATCCGGCATGTGCGAAGTTCCTGGGGACCTGGGGGACGGCCAGAGGAAGAGGCGATCGCCGAATTGGTGGAGCCTGACCTGCTGATCCTCGACGAGGTGGGGGTTCAGTACGGGAAGGAGGCCGAGTTGGTGACGTTATTCGACGTGATGAACGCCCGCTACAGCGCCTGCAAGCCAAGCATCGTCCTGAGCAATCTGACCCTGGAGGAGATCGAGGTCTTCCTAGGGCAGCGGGTAATGGACCGGCTGCGCGAGAACGGCGGTCGGGCATTGAGCTTCAACTGGGAATCGGAGAGGGCGAAGCGATGAGCGCGAAGTCAGCTGCAGTAGCAAAGACCTCTGACGAGACACCAGAGGCCAAGGCAAAGCGGAGGAAGCGCGCCGCGCGCCCGGTCTACATGACATGGCGGCGAATGGTCGACCCGGAAACAGGTGAAGAGCGCATGGCGCTGGTCGCGGAGGGCGGGATCGACCGCTTTCTGCTAAAGGAGCGCGGCTATCACCGTGGCGACCAGATGCGCGTGGAGCTGAAGAAGCCCCGCAATTACAAATTCCACTGCCTGGTGCACCAGTTGGGTGTGTTGGTCAGCCGCAACATCGACGCTTTCGCTGGGATGGACGCGCACAGCGTCATCAAGCGCCTGCAGGGCGAAGCCGGCGTGTGCTGCACTGTCGAACAGTTCGACATTCCGGACCTGGGCCGGGTGACACGTAGCATCCCGGAAAGTCTCGCCTTCGACGAGATGCCGGAGGAGCGCTTCCGCGAGTTCTGGAAAGGCCTCGGCCAGTACCTGATCGCCAAGTACTGGCCGACGCTAACTGAGGAACGCATCGACGAGCTGGTGGGCCTGATGCCGGCGGAGGGAGCGTGATGAGGTGGATCGCATGACGCTCGCTACTCGCCAGCCTCGGCCGAAGAAGTGCCAGAACGCTGACTGCGGCGCCAAGTTCGTGCCGCAGCGCCTCGGACAGAAGGTCTGCAGCATGGCTTGCGCACTGGCTACCAAGGATCAGCATCAGGAGCGTGCCCGAAAGTCGATCGCAGATCGCGAGCGCCGGGAGATCAAGGTCCGAAAGGAACAGATCAAACCACGCTCCAAGCATTTGCAGGAGGCGCAGGCGGCATTCAACGAGTACATCCGCTGGCGCGATCGCTTGGCAGGGCACGCCTGCATTTCCAGCGGCCGCCCGCTCGATTGGGCTGCTAATGCCGTCGACGCCGGCCATTACAGAAGCGTCGGCGCCGCGCCGCACCTTCGCTTCGACGAGAACAACTGCCACGCCCAGAGCAAGCAGGACAACCGCTACCTATCGGGCAACGCCGCCGACTACCGCATCGGGCTGATCAAGCGCATCGGCCTGGCTGCGGTCGAGGCCCTGGAAGCGGACAACAGCGTTCGGAAGTACTCCATCGACGATTTGAAGGCCATCAAGGAACGCTACCGCGCGCTATCGCGGGAGATGAAAAGACGGGTCGAGTCGGGAATGGGTATCAGCTGAGAGGCGCCACTAGGGGAACTACATGTCGAAAAGTGATGCGTTCTGCTCCCGGCACGCTGATGTGCCGATCACGGTACGGCTGGACGGATTGCCGCCAATGACGCTGGTGCGCACTGCCGGACAGTGGGCTGTCATCGTTGGGGTGAAATGGGAGACGGTGAAGAAGCGGCGGCAGCGGGGTGACACCTGGCTGAAAGCCTTGAAGCCCGGCCGCCGCAGAAGGACGTTCAATCGCTTTCGCGGTTGATCAGTCTCCGGTCCAGACGTGCAACACGCCATCCATATCCTCGGCATGGCGTGCTTTCAGCTCGCCGAGCAGAGTCTCCAGACGCTCGAGCGCTTCCAGCGAGATCCTTCCGCCAAGGACGGCGTCATCTCCGCTGCTGCCCAGGTTGATCACCAGCAGCGATTCAGTCCCTTTTCCTTCCATGGCAGTGCTGACCGTGTCCATGGCCTCAGTGACAGCCAGGTACTGGTCGTCGCTCTGTTTCAGATTGTTGTTCATCTAGATGCCCCTGTTCGTTGGTCGGAGCGCCCGACGTTATGTCCCTGAGCTACGGCTGGTAAGCGTTGCTGATCTCCAGGTGGGGACATAGCGTCCCGCGCCATGGGAGCCATTGGCCATTCGGGCCGCCCGCCGACAGGGATTCGACATGAGCGACAAGGTGATGAGTGCAACCAGCTACGCAGGGGCGGCGGCCGCGGCGGTGAGCGCGCTGACGCTGACGGACATCGGCATCATCGTGGGTATCGTCACCGCGCTGCTTACTTTCGCCGCCAACATGATCTACCAGCGTCGCAAGGACCGCCGGGAGCAGCGTCTGTTCGAGCTGGAGGTGGCGCGCTTGTGCCGCGTGCGAGAGCTGACCGGCGAATCAGCCTGCGCTTCTGCAGAGGCGGAGTAGCCATGGCAGGCCGTAGGTCGACGTACCTCAGTGCTGCCGTGTTGGCCCTGATCGCCGCCGGCGCCAGCGCGCCCTCGATCATGGACCAGTTCATCCAGGAGAAGGAAGGCGAGGCCCTGAAGGCCTACCAGGACGGCGCGCGAATCTGGACGATCTGCAACGGCAAGACGGCAGGGGTGACTCGCTCCACCACCATGACGAAGGCCGAGTGCGATGCCTGGCGCAAGACCGAGATCGGCCAGCGGCTGGAGTTCGTGCACTCGATCATTACCGTGCGCATGAGCGAACCCGCCTGGGCTGGCGTCGGCAGTTGGTGCTTCAACGTCGGGAACAAAGCCTGCGCGGGCTCCACCGCGGTGCGGCTTCTGAACGCCGGCAACCAGCCTGCCGGTTGCCGCGCGATGCTGTCCTGGCGGTTTATCACCCGCGACGGGAAGAAGGTCGACTGCGCCACCCCTCAACCGTACTGCAGCGGCCTGTGGGAGCGCCGGCAGGGCGAAGCGGAGCTGTGCACGCTATGACCATCGAGCCCTGGCGCCTCGCCGCGTACATCCTCATCGCTGTGTTCGCCCTCGGGACCGGCTGGCAGGTGCGCGGCTGGAAGGAGGGGAGCGATGACGCTATCCGCCTGCAGGCCAAGCAGGACCGCGAGGACCTGGCGCGCGACGTCGTGGCCAAGATCGCCGAGAGCACCAACACCGCAATCGCCGGTATCCGCGTCACCAACACCACCATCTACCAGAAAACCCGCCAGGAGATTGTCCGTGAGCCGATGGACCCTGCTTGCCGCCTGCCTGCTGGCTGGATGCGCAACATCAACTCCGCCCGTGCCGGTCGACCAGAGCCTGCTGCAGCCGTGCCCGGATCTGGGGCCGGTGCCGGTCGCTGAAGACGGTACAGGTGATCCTGCAGAACTCACCCTGGCCGACGTTTCATCGTCAGGCCTGTACCTGGAGTGCCAGCGCCGCCACCAGGGGCTCATTGAGGCCGTGAAGGCGCAGACCAACCACTGACCGTTCAAGGGGGCAGACCGTGAACGAACGCAACGAGACGCAACGGAACACCGTGACGCGTCACCCTGCGTCACAGGTTGTCACCGTGACGGCAATACAGGGGAAGTGACATGTCCAAGCGCAAGACCTACCTACCGCACGAATTGCGCGCCGGCCGCACCGTGTTCATCGTGACCTCGCGCCGTGATGGCCTGGGCCGAATCCACTACCAGGTGGCCACTCACCTGATCGCCGGCAAGAGCGAGCTGCAGCCTGAGTCGATGGGGCGTCACCCATACCGCATGCACCCGGCGATGGCTCTGTGGGCCGAATCCCGTACCGACCTGTGGAAGACTCGCCGCGCCGCCCAGCGCGAGGCCGATCGCCGCCAGGCCCATGAGGTCGCTGCTTTCCTGGGGAGGTCCCTGTGAGCAAGCCTCCGGCACAGATCCTGAGCGTCTCTGGCTTCTCCGCTGCTGGAATGATGGGGGAGGGTGATCCGTCGCCCGCGGAGCCCTTCCAGCCAGAGCCCGACGAGCTGACCAAGGTTCGGATGCGCATGCGCGCCCGGGCGGCCGGCATCCCTGCCAAGTACCTGAAACGCCGTGGGAGCACGCTGACCATCGACGGTGAGGTGACGGCGCCACAGCTTGAGGCGTTGTTGTTCCTGATGACCGACAGCGAGGAGTGGAATCCGTGAGTAGCAAGAAGGCCATCGACTGGGAAGCGATCGAGCGCGATTACCGCGTGGGCCAGCTTTCGCTGCGCGCCCTGGCCACCAAGCACGGTACAACCGCAGGTGCTATCTCCAAGAAGGCGAGCGCAGGCAACTGGGTGAAGGACGCCAGTCAGGAAGTGAGGGAGCGGACCATGGCTGCTCTGCTGACCGAGCCGCGCAAGGAAAAGGCCCGCGAGGAAACAGGCGACGGAAACACTGTTTCCAGCGGAGGAAACGCCCCCACGCAGGGAGACATCGAAGTCGCGGTGCAGACCAACCTGCAGGTGATCACCCGGCACCGGCGCGACATCGCCAAGGGCCACGGTCTGGTCAACCTGCTGTTCCAGCAACTTGAGAGCGCGGCGACCTCGCGGGACGAATTGGAGGACGCCGTTATTGACGAGACTGCCGGCGACGAGAACAGCCAGCGCCGCAACCGGATGCTGAAGGCACTGAGCCTGCCGACCCATGCGGGCGTGCTGCGCGACCTGTCCACCGCGTTGAAGAACCTGGTGCCGCTCGAGCGTCAGGCCTACAACCTCGATGATGTGAACACCGAAGAGACCTACGAGGAGCGGCTAGCGAGACTTCTCGCCGACAGCCAGTGAACGAACTGGAGGGTGACGCTCGCCTGCGATAGCATCGAGCCATCGGTAATGGATGGAGCAGTAGATGGAAGATCTTGCGAAGGAGCTGATACCGCTCGTTCAATTTTTGCTCCCCGGCTTCTTAATCACGACCATTTTCTATTGGTTGTCAGATTCGCCGAAGCCAGGCCAATTCGAGCGAACCCTCCAAGCGTTAATAGGAACTACCCTCATTAATCTGGTTCTGCCCTATGCAGAGCGCGGCGTGCTATGGGTTGGGAGCAATCATTTCTCACTCGGACCATGGGGAGATAGTTCCGCTACTGGCCTGTCCATAGTGCTCGCGGTGGTCGCTGGGCTTTTTCTTGCATGGACGGCCACTCACGATTTCCTCTATCGATTGGCACGGGTATTCCGGCTTACTACCCGAGCGGCGCACTCGGAATGGGTTTATGCCTTTCGCACGCGTCAGAGGAACTGGGTGGTTTTGCATCTGTTAGACGGGCGCCGGTTAATCGGATATCCCGAGGGATGGCCAACCGATCCGGACAAAGGTTACTTTCTCATGGCCTATCCACGCTGGTGCAAGGAAGATGGCGAGCACTTTGTCCAGGAAGGGATCAATTCCATCCTGGTGAAGAACACCGATGTTTATTGGGTTGAAATTCTTAACGAACAGGTGAAAGCAGATGACGGATCAAAAACGGCCCACCCATGGTGGCAATTCTGGAAAGGGGATTCACACCAATGATGGTATGAACGTGAGCCCGCCTGGCCCCAGCAATATCGTCCCGCCCAAGGCTCCTGCAGCTCCTCCACCGCCCGCCAACAAGCGATAACGCCAAAGCCCGCCAAGCGCGGGCTTTTTTTATACCTCTTGGACGCTCCCGACCGGGGACATAGCGTCGCCCCTGTTTCCCATCACCGACAGGGGCTACATCATGAACCAGTCCGCGCGTCAACCAGTGTCACCCACCTCCAGTGACGCAACTGTGACGTCACAACCTGTCACTGCAACGTCACTCTCTCCTGCAATTGCCCTGCTGCTGGCCAGCGCTGAATGCTGTGACGCCAATGCCGCTGCGCGCGATGACAAGGTGCAGGCCGAAGAGGATCGCGCTAACGCCGCTAGTTTTCGCTGTGCTGCGAGTCTACTGGCCGCCGATGCGGAGATTTCACGCCCATGAAGAGCTACCACCGCTCAAGCGTGCGCGTTCAAGTGCAGGCGCGAGAGAAGGCTCGCGCAGAGGAAAGGCGGCAGCGGGGTGTTCCGGCATTCAAGCGTCGTCTCCCTCTGAATCGCGAGCTTCGGCTCATGGATGCTGCGCTTAACAAGGTCATGCGCTATCCAACTCTGTACGTAAACCTGGATCAGTTTTCTCGGGCCTTCCCTGGTGAGATTGGCGCCCTGGAAAACGTCGCCATCATCAGTGCAGTGGACGTTGACCGATGAGCGCGGTCAGCGATCCGCGCAAGGCCAAGTCGCTCGACGAGGCGGCGCTCAACCCTGATGGCAGGACCTGGAATGGTTACCGCCTGCTGTCGTGGTTGTCCGAAGCCTTGCACCCGGGCGCCGGCCTGAGCGAGGAGGAAGTGCGCGAGATCGACCGGCAGGTGAATGCGAAGAGGGCGCGTCAGTGATTCGCTGGCGAGCCGAGGCGCTGGGCGCACAACTGCAGGTGCGTGCCGAGCTGTGGGTGGATGGTGCGCTCCAGATCGACCTGGTGTGCGCCATCGCGCCCTCGGAGCTTGCGGAGACCATCCAGCGCATGCGCTCTGCGCTGGAAGTGGAGCGCGACGCCCTTGCCACTGCTGACTGGCCCCTCCCTGAGCGCGACCCCCAACTCAACGCACCGGGGGGCTGCGACTCATGTCAGTAGCCGACCAGCAGCTCTCCCGCCTCATCAGTGACGATCGCCTGTATTGCGAGCGCAACCTGAAGATCCGCACCAAGGACGGCAAGATTGAGCCGTTCGTGTGGAACGACGCCCAGGTGATCCTGCACGAGAAGCTGGAGGGCCAGCTGTCGCTGCGCGGCTGGATTCGCGCCATTGTGCTGAAGGGGCGCCAGCAGGGGGTCAGCACCTACGTCGCGGCGCGCTTCTACAAGCGCACCAGCATGGGCTACGGCAAGCGGACCATGATCCTGACGCACCTGGACGCTGCCACTCAGAACCTCTTCGGCATCGTGAAGACGTTCTTCGAGCTGAGTTCGGATGTGCTGCGCCCCCGGCTGAAGGCGAACAGCGGTACCGAGCTGGCGTTCTCCAAGCTGCGCAGCGGCTACAAGGTCGCCACTGCGGGTTCCAAGCACGCCGGCCGGTCGGACACCGTCCAATACATGCACGGCTCCGAGGCGGCGTTCTGGCCCAACGCCGTGCAGATCATGGCCGGCCTGGGCCAGACGGTGCCGATGATCCCCGGCAGCGAGATGATCCTCGAGTCCACCGCGAACGGCCTGACCAACCTCTTCCGCCGGATGTGGGTGCTGGCGGTGGCCGGCAAATCCGACTTCATGCCGGTGTTCATCCCCTGGTACGTGCAGCGCGAGTATCGCCGCGAGGTGCCGTCCGACTTCGAGATGGACGAGGACGAGGTCGAGTACATGGAGGCCTACGGCCTCGACCTGGAGCAGATGGCGTGGCGCCGGGCGAAGATCGACACCGACTTCGCCGGCGACGTCGACTGGTTCAACCAGGAATACCCGGCCACGCCTGACCTAGCGTTCCAGAAGGTCGGGCACAAGCCGCTGGTGCAGACCGTCAAGGTCTCGCTGGCGCGCAAGCGCAACATCGCGCACATGACCAGGATCGGCGCCCACGTCATCGGCGTCGACGTGGCGCGCTTCGGCGACGACGACAGCGCCATCATCCACCGCCAGGGTCGTGTCGCCTGGGGGCTGGAGAAGCACTCAGGCCTCGACACCATGGCCCTGGCTGGGCGCATCGCCAAGATGCTCAACGACGACAAGACCATTCGCATGGCCTTCATCGACGTGACCGGCGGCCTGGGCGCGGGCGTGTACGACCGCCTGGTGGAGCTGAAGTACGGCCGGCGGGTAACTGCTGTGACCTTCAGCGCCCGGGCGAACGATGAGCGCAAGTACGTGAACAAGCGCTCCGAGATGTGGGGCGACATGGCCGAGTGGCTGCACGACCCCATCACCCCATCGATCCCCGACGACGACAGCTTGCACGCCGACCTGACGGCGCCGAGCTACAGCTACACGTCCAACAGCCAGATCAAGCTGGCCAGCAAGGAAAAGATCAAGGAGGAGCTTGGCAAGTCGCCCGACGCCGGCGACGCCCTGGCTCTCACCTTCGCCGAGGCGATCGCCGCGGACGACATCCATACCGAAGACTGGCGCAAGAAGCTCGCCAAGAAGCGGTCCCGTAAAACTGCAATGAGCTCATGACCATGACCGATCCGGTAGCAGAGCGGACCTGGCGCCGCTACGAGTACGCCAAGCAGCGCGGCCACATCGACTACACCCAGACCGCATGGACGAACGAGGGCATGTACCTCGGCGGCGGACGGCAATGGTCGCCCGAGGACCGTGAGGTGCTGAGCGAAGAGGGGCGCCCAGCCTTCGAGTTCAATCAGATCATGCCCAAGATCAACACAGCTCTGGGCTACCAGATCGCCAACCGGATGGACATCGGCTACCGGCCGCGACGCGGTGAGGCCAGCCAGGAGCTTGCCACCACCCTGTCCAAGGTGGCCATGCAGATCGCCGACAACAACAAGCTGCATTGGCTGGAGTCGCAGGTGTTCGGCGACGGGTTGATCCAGCAGCGCGGGTTCTACGAGATCTACATCAGCTACGAAGACACCCTGCTGGGCGAGGTCAAGATCAAAGTCCTCGACCCGCTGGACGTCATCCCCGATCCAGACGCGAAGAGTTACGACCCCGACGACTGGGGCGATGTGATCATTACGAAGTGGCTCACGCTCGATGAGATCGAGGCCCTGTACGGCACCGAGGCCCGGAACGAGGTCGAACAGTCGAAGGCTGGCGCCGACACCGACTTCGGCGATGACGACGATGCCACGCCGCGCAACCGCTTCGGCGATTCCAACACTGCGTTCACTGACCTGGGCAGCGAGACGGATGTCGATGGGGTGAAGCGCTACCGCGTGATCGACCGCCAGTACTGGGAGATGAGCCAGGCCGACGTGCTGATCACCATGACAGGCGATATCCGGGTGATCGCCGGCATGAGCGAGGCGCGCGTCGAGGCAATGAAACGCGACGGCGCCATACAGACGAAGCGCCGGGTGCGCCGCGTCAAGTGGGTGGTATGCACCCGTTGCGTGGTACTGCACGACGACTGGTCGCCGTTCCTGCACTTCACCGTGGTGCCGTTCTTTCCCATCTTCCGCCGCGGTCTCACTCGAGGCCTGGTCGACAACGCGATCGGCCCGCAGCAGATGCTCAATAAGTCGCTGAGCCAGTTCGTGCACATCATCAGCACTACGGCGAATAGCGGCTGGATCTCGTGGGCTGAAACCCTGGAGAACATGGAAGAGGAAGAGTTAGAGGAGCGGGGTGCTGAGACCGGATTGAACATCGTCCTGCGCAAGGACACGCCGGTAGAGAAGCGGCCGCAGAAGATCACGCCCAACCAGGTACCGACAGGCCTCGACCGCATCGTCGATCGCTCGGCCTTGCTGCTGGAGCAGGCGACCGGCATCAACGAATCGATGTCCGGCGCGACCGGGCCTGAAGTCTCGGGCATCGCAATCCAGAGCAAGCAGTTCGCCGCGCAGCAGCAGTTGGCGCTGCCGCTGGACAACCTGGCGCGCACCAGGGCGATGGTGGGCCAGCGCATCCTCGAATTGGTACAGGCCTTCTACGACGACCCGCGCATCCTCCGGATCAGCAAGACGGACGAGCGCGGTCAGGAGCAGACCGAGGACATGCCCATCAACTACCCGTCCGAGGATGGCGTGCTCAACGACCTGACGCTGGGCGAGTACGACGTGGTGATCACCGAGGTGCCGCAGCAGATCACCTTCGAGAACAGCCAGTTCATGCAGATCATGGAGATGATAGAGAAGGGGGCGCCGATCCCGTGGCCCTTCGTCATCCGCTACTCCAACCTCGCCCAGAAGCAAGAAATCATCGAGGCGCTGGAGAAGCAGCAGCAGGCACAGCCGGACCCGCTCAACGAGGCGCGCATCGCGCTGCTCAAGGCCCAGGCCGTCAAAACCAACAACGAGGCGGTCAACAAGGCTGTCGAGTCCCTGTACAGCGCGATCCAGACCGCCGGCCCCATCACGCTCAACCCCGCTATCGCGCCGCTGGCCGACACCCTGCTCAAGTCCGCCGGGTTCCAAGACCAGGACGCGGCACCGATCGTTCCCGAGGCCTCGGCCACGCCGGGCATCACCGCGCCATTAACCCCGAACAACACCAACCCCCTCACGCCGGCTAACCCCGGTGTGGGCATCAACGCTGGCATCGAAACCCCAACCATAGAAGGAGTTCCCCAATGAAAACCAGGGACATAGCGTCCGCAGACGATTGGCGTATCGAATCGGACCTCTCGACGATGTTGGAGGCCAAGAAGATCGCCAAGGACCCGAAGCGCATGGCGGCAGTCCGCAAGCTCGCAGCGAAGAAGCAGGCGGACCTGCAGGCGCTGTCGGAGAAAGGCAAGCAACCGTAGGGGGCACCCATGAATCACCCGATCAACACCAAGTTCGCCAGCGAAGACCTGGCGCTGGCTCTCCGCGCGGGGACGCTGGTGAGCGAGTACGACGACCCGGACCCCGAGCTGCTCGGCGGTGACGTCGAGGAAGAGGAGGAAGAGGAGGAGATCCTCGACCTGGGCGAGGATGATCCGGACGACGATCCCGACGACGAGGACCGCGGCGACGACGTCGATCCCGAGTTGGGGGAAGACCCGGACGATGATCCCGATGCCGATCCGGACGCTGATCCGGAGGATATCGATCCGGAAGACTTGGCAGACCTGGCGGGCAATGGCAAAGCCAAGATGGTGCCGCACGCTCGCTTCAATGAGGTCAACGAGACCTTGAAGTCCGAGCGCGCCGAGCGCCTGCGTCTGGAGGAGGAACTGGCACGCGCTCGTGGCCAGGTGCCGGCGAAGGAGGAGCCCGCGAAGGACGAACCGAAGCCCTACGACTTCGACGCCGCCGAGGACCGCTACAACGACGCGATCCTCAACGGCGATACCGAGCAGGCCAAGGCCATTCGGCGGGAGATCCGCAAGGAAGAGCAGGCGCACTTCGAGCGCGCCGCTGAGGAGAAGGCCGCCGCCGCCTACGATGCCCGCCGGCAGCAGGACGTGCAGCAGGCAGCGCAGAGCGCGTTGCAGGCGGCAGCGGCCGAGGCTTACGAGGCCTACCCGTTCCTGGATGAAAAGGGCGTGGCGCCCAACGTGGATGCCATCGACATGGTTGTAGCCGTTCGTGACGCCAACATGCGCAAGGGGATGGAGCCGGCCGAGGCCTTGCGCAAGGCCGTGGCCAAGGTCGGGCCGATGTACTCCGACAAGAAACCTCCGGAGGGTGAAGAGGAGCGGCGATCGGCGCGCGAGCAGGTGATCAAGCGCAACCTGGAGCGCGAGAAACAGATCCCCCCTCGCGACCAGGGCCTGGGTGAGCGCAGTCGCGTCATCGACTACGGCAAGCTCTCTGAGGACGAGTTCGACGCGCTGCCCGAGGCTGAAAAGCGCCGCGCGCGTGGTGACTTCCTGGGTTGACCGGCACTGAGCAGGGACATATCCATGCTCCACAGCAGCGGGCCGTCACCAGCGGCCCCCTGCTGATCCAACTGCGGCTCTGGCCGCTCGCTCGCCGAGTCACGGCGTCTTCGCCAGCGGGGCGTAAAGCCGCACTGCGTCTCGGGAGCGCACATCAATTCCCGTTCTCGCCCGGGTACGGCGACACGACCCAACACGACTGACACCAATTCGACGAAGGAGACAGCCATGGCTGTTACCAACTTCGCGCGGTTGACCCCGCGCCAGAAGATCGTCTGGTCTCGCGATGTGTGGTCCGCCGCCCGCAACCAGATGTTCATCAAGAAATTCATCGGCTCCGACGACGGCGCCATGATCCAGCGCATCACCGAGCTGACCAAGGACGAAAAGGGCGAGAAGGTCCTGATCCACCTTGTTGCCGACCTAGTGGGCGACGGCGTCATCGGCGACAACAACCGCGAGGGCATGGAAGAGGAGATGATGTCGTACTCGCAAGAGATCACGATCGACCTCATCTCCCACCAGGTTCTGTCCAAGGGCAAGCTCGCCGAGCAGAAGACCGTCATCAAGTTCCGCGAGATGGCTCGCACCCGCCTGGCCTACTGGATGGCCGATCGCGTCGACCAGCTCGGCATGCTGACCCTGTCCGGCGTTTCCTACGCCTTCAACCTGGACGGCAGTAAGCGTGCATCCGAATCGCCGTTCCCGGATCTGGCTTTCGCGGCTGACGTGACTGCCCCCTCGTCGAAGCGACACCGTCTGTGGAACGGCTCCAATCTGGTGCCGGGGGATACCTCGGCTGTCAGCGCAAGCTGCGTACCCAAGTACGCGATGATCGTGGACGCTGTGGCCTACGCCAAGACCCACTACATCAAGCCGCTGCGCGCCGGTGGCCGGGACTACTTCGTCCTGCTCATCCAACCGAACACCCTGGCTCAGCTGAAGAAAGACCCGGACTACCAGCGCGCCATCATCACCGCCATGCCGCGCGATGCGAAGAACCCGTGGTTCACCGGCGCCACCGTCACCATCGACGGCGCCGTGATCCACGAGGACAACCGCGTGTTCGGTACCCAGGGCGCTCCGGCCGGCGAGAAGTGGGGCGCAGACGGCAATGTCAACGGTACCCGCTCGCTGCTCTGCGGTGCGCAGGCCCTGGGCATGGCTGACCTCGAAGAGCCGGAATGGGTGGAGAAGAAGTTCAACTACGACAAGAAGTTGGGCATCTCCGTGGACAAGCTGCTCGGCTTCCTGAAGCCGAAGTTCTACTCGATCTACGACAAGTCGGTCGAAGACTTCGGCGTTCTGGCCATCGACCACTACCAGCAGTAAGCCGCTGGTAGGTACAGGAGAAACGCCATGATCCAGAAGAACTACAACCGCCAGGCCGTCACTGCCGCGCTGGTGAGCTTCGCGCTCGCCGATGTGGCTGATGGCGTCGCCCAGGCGGCAGTCAAGCTGCCCGGCGGCGCGATTGTCGTCGGCGGCTACCTGGTGGTGGACGAGGCATTCAACGCCGCAACCACCGCCACCGCAAAGGTTGGTGACTCTCTCGACGACGACCGCTACAGCGCTACTGCGCTGGATCTGGCGACCGCCGGCGTGAAGCAACTGACTGTCACCGGCTACCAGACCACCAAGGCGGGCGACGTGACTGTGAAGTACGCCTTCACCGGTGCGGCAGCCACCACTGGCAAGGCTCGGCTGTTCCTGCAGTACATCGAGGTCAGCAAGTCCGAGTGGACCCAGGACTGAGCCAGGATCGGCCGGGGTAACCCGGCCTTTCCCCATCTACTGCAACAAGGGGCATTCCCATGAGTACCGAAACCAAGCGCGACAACGTTCGCTTCCTGCCTGCCGACGGCGCCGACCACGAGGGCACCCAGGTGGCGCTGAGCAGCTCCCACATCACCCGCGTGTATGACGTCAGCCCGGACGACGGCAAAGAGGGCACCTGGATTCACCAGCGCTTCCGCAAGGCTGCGATCGCTGCTGGCTGCTCCATCGTGGGTATCGGCGAACACGCCGAGCCGGACGGCGACGACGGCAGCAAACTGGCGCTGATCGTCACCGCGATCGAGAAGCTGGTCGAAGCCAACGACCCCGAGACCCTGGACGGCGAAGGTCGGCCGAAGCTCGCTGCGGTGAAGAAGACCGCCGGCATCGGCATCAAGAAGGAAGAGCTCGATGCTGCCTGGGCCAAGTTCGTGGCCGACCTGGACGACTAAGCCATGAACCGCGGCCAACTGCGCGAGCTCCTGCGATCCGCCTACCTGGACGATACGGCCGAGCCGTACCTCTGGGGTGATGACCTGCTCGACGGCTTCATCGAGGAAGCCCAGCAGGAGGCGGCCATTCGATCGCGCAGCCTGGTCGACACCCAGGAATTGCCGCTGGTGGCAGGGCAGGGCAGCTACACCCTGGCGGCTGCCACGCTCGACATCACGCGGTTCCGTGTGCTCGGGGCTGGAAGCCTCGAGCGCACCTCTCTGGAGGAGCTGGATGAATCCGGCAGCTGGGAGCAGCGGCAGGGACGCCCCACTCACTTCGCCTTCACCTCGACGCAGTTCTCCGGCGACGGTGTGTTGATCGCCTACCCGGCGCCTGGTTCCGCCAGCACTGCCACTTTGACCATCCAGCGTCTTCCTGTGGCGCTGGCCGACGACAACAGCGAGCCGGAGCTTCCGGCTCACCAGCATCTGTTCCTGCTCGATTGGGCCGCCTTCAGGGCATTCAGCCTACGCGATAGCGATGCGGAGGATCAGGTAAGGGCGACGCAGCATGCGTCCGCCTTCGCCGATGTCTTTGGCGATCGCTTGGATGCGACGGCAATGCGCAAGCGGGCCGAAAAGCGGCCGCGCCGCACCCGAATCAATACCGCCTGGAGATAGCCATAATGGCCAACACGCTTTACGACAAGGGCCGCCAGCGCTTCCTGGAAGGCCAGTTCAATATGCTGAGCGACACCATCAAGTGCATCTTGGTGGACACCGGCACCTACACCCCGAACTTCACCGCACACGAGTTCTTGTCGGACGTGTCCGTTTCTGCTCGGGTGACCACCCCGGTAACGATGACCAGTAAGGCTACTGCCGGTGGTGCATACGATTCGGCGGACTGCACCTTCGTGTCTGTCAGCGGCGCGTCGATCGAGGCGATCATCATCTACAAGGACACCGGCACTGACGCCACCAGTCCGCTGATCGCCTATATCGACACTGCTACCGGCCTGCCAATCACCCCGAACGGCGGCGACATCATCGTCACTTGGGATAACGGCACCAACAAGATCTTCAAGGTGTAGTCGACGTGGCAAAAGTCGCTACCAGCCCGATAACCATCGATCACAGCAGCGACGCTGGGTATCGAGCATGGGCGGCCGCATTCCTCAATGTGCTGGACACGATCAACCCATCGATCCTAACCAGGACAGCCGACACCGGGCAGATCAACACGTCGACAGCAACCCGGCCGAGCATCAACACGATTCCCGACTATGCCGTCTACAAGTTCGACGACGGCATCGGTTTGCCAATCTACATTCGCTTCTCTTTGGGCACCGGCAACGCAACATCGGCGCCGGCCATGGCCTTTATCATCGGCAAGAGCACGAATGGAGCTGGCGTTATATCCGACCAGTTCCACGCCATCTCTGGCGCATGGTCAGGATCGAACGTCGCGCAGACAGGGCCTGTCCTCTCCTGCGTAATTCAGGGGCACTTCAGCCTCCTGTTCGGCCAGGGGATCATGAGTAACGGCACGATTTGTTTCGGCGCCACCTTTACGAGATCGGCAGACTCAAACGGAAATCCGACGGCGGATGGCCTTCACGGGATGATCAAGCAATGGTCATCCGGTACTTACAGCTTCTTCACTGCCGATATGGGCCTTGGCCTGCGGGCAAACATCGCCAGCGAAACTGGCGTTACTGCTGCTCAGCTGTATGGAAGGACAACGACTGCAGCCGGCGGCGTGGTGAAGCCTTTGCCAGTTTTCTACCTGACGCCGGATGCTCGCGTGTCCGTCGGCATGCTGGTCGTCGATATTGCCGATGCCGCGATGAACGCCGAGTTTTCGCTGCCGATGGTCGGCACCACCCCGCGAAACTACAAGGTGCTGGGTTTCAACACCACGCAGAAAGCCTACGCGACGCTTTGGGAGTGACGCATGCCCACCTATGCGCCGATGGGATTCGCCCCGGCTCCAGCGATCATCAAGATCCCTAGCCTGACCATGCAGTCGACTCTGGCCCCAATGAAGGGAGGCGGCTACCTGGAGGGCAGTTATCCTGGCGGTGTCACCACGGTGGATGGTGTGCCAGTTGGCGCAACGGTCAGGGCTATGTACCGCCCGCCCAGTGGGGCGCTCGGCGATGGTGTCTGCGTTGCGGAAGTGCAGAGCGCTGCGGATGGCACCTGGATCATTCAGGATCTCAATCCTTCGCTGAAGTTCGACGTGGTCGGTCGGAAGGCTGGGTTCAACGACGTGATCATGGCGAACGTATCGCCAAAGGTGGTTTGAGCCATGGCCAGCGAATACCGTCAGCTCCTGCTGTCGATGGGGCCGACCGTGTGGGTCGATGGCGTGGATGGTACGCACCTGCAGGAGGCTGGCAACAGTCCGGTGGTGAAGCACGCCAACGGCTCCAGCTATGCGCTTAACTCTGGCACTGGCCCGATCGTTGGCGGGGCCGCGAGCGTTGTTGCTGGAGAGAAGTCCTACTGCTGCCTGATCGGTGGCCTGAAGTCGGCAGCTGTCGTTCCTGGCTTGACCGATCTCCTGACCAATGGGTTCAGCACTGTCGCCATCGTCAAGCCGCGCCAGTGGGGAGGTTCCTGGGATCGCTTCATCAGCTTCGGCCAGGCCTTCATCAACGGCGAGATCATCTTCTCGCGCTACAACAACCAGAACAATCTGCATATCGGCTGGTGGAACGGCACGACATCCGGCCCGTTCCTGGCGACGACGAATAACGCACTGGTCGTCGGTAAGGAGCAGTTGGTTGTGGCTACCTGGAACCCGGCAGATGGGAAGGCGCGCCTGTACATGGACGGCGTCAAGGTAGCCGAGAGCGCGATCGCCGGCCCGGCAACCAATGCCAACCGCAATATCTTCGCCATGGGGCAGAACTGCGGGACGACCGAGCTGTTCGACGGCTACATCACCCTGCCTGCCGTATTCCTGCGCCCGCTGACGGATGCGGAGATCGCGGCCCTTGCCGCGAAGTCGACAGTGAAGGGCCAGCATCTGTCCGGCAATCTTCCGCTGTCGCCTCGAATGACCGGCGGCATAGGCCAAGTTATCGGCCGCACCCAGTTCAGCGGCGACATCGCCTTCCGCGCAACGCCTGATGCAGCGGGTGCCTGGTCTACCGACATTGCTAGCATCGGCGTGGACCTGGACTTCACCGGCATCATCGGCAAAGGCCCGGGCCAACTCGCCGGTATCGTGCCGAACATCACCAGCATCCTGGGCGTACCCACCAGCGCAGAGGTTCGCGTGCTTTATCGGCCGGATGGTGGCGACGTGGCCGACGGCGAGGTGATCGCCAGCGTGACCAGCGGCGTCGATGGAGCGTGGTCTGTCGATAACCTGGACCCGTCGCTGACGGTGGATGTGGTCTGCCGCAAGGATGGCTACAACGACCTCGTCTGGTCGCAGGTATCGCCGGCAGAGTACCCATACTCGCTTGGCCTGGTAGGTTCGTTTGCCACTAGCACGAACACTTTCGGCCTGACCGGGTCGGCAACGATCGAGCCTGGTGGCGGCGGCTTGGCTCCGTACACGCTGCAGGTGCTCGGATCTCCTCCGCCAGGGATCGCGTTCACCCTATCCGGCCTGACGATCACGGCGTCTGGAATCTGCGTGATTCCCGGGAATTATTCCTGGGCCCTGAAGATCACCGACTCGCACTTCAAAACGGCGACGCTCGCCTGCAGCGCTACCGGCATTGCCTCGGCCAACCCATACTGGCGCTATGCGAAGTTCGCTCTGCACATGGATGGAGCGAACGGTGCGACGACGATCGTCGACGATTGCGGGAACACCTGGACCAGAACAGGCACTGCCGCTGCTCTGTCCACCGCACAGAAGAAGTACGGCACTGCCAGCCTTCGCGAGACGGGCATCGACAGCGACTTCTCAGTCCCCGCCGGGTCTCTCGGCCTCGGGCCGAATACGAAGTTCACTCTCAGCGGCTATGCCTGGATCGATGACACCGCTGGTACGAATAGCGGGCGACACGTCATCTTCGCGCAGGGCGGATCGACATCGGACGCTGGTCAGGTGTTCAACTTCGTCAACGGGAAGCTGCAGATGTATCGCGGCGCATCGCCAGGCCCTTCGCTGACGGTTTCCGGAACCACGACTGCGGCGATCAACACCTTCCACCATGTCGAGCTGGGCTTCGACGGTGCCTTCTTCTACATGTTCCTGAATGGGAACCTGGAAGCGAAGGTCGCGGACACGCTGGGATGGAACACGTTTAGCCAGCCTTACCGGGTAGGGCGCCTGCTGGTGGTGAACTTTGAGTCGTTCCGCGCCGGCATCAGCGGCTACCTTGATGACCTGGTGCTTCTCGTAGGCGAATGCCAGCACACCGCGGCATTCACGCCGCCGACTGGCCCGTTTGTTTCCCCGTTGTCCTGACGCCGGATAGGAGGGCGTAGATGGCCTACACCCCGCCAGCCGGCAGTGAGATCCCGTTCAACTTCACCGGGACGGACGATTACGTTCCGCCAGGTGGTCGGGCGGTAAGCTTCGATTTCACCGGCTATGCGCATTACCTGCCGCCACCTGGCGACCTTGCCGCGCTGAACTTCATCCTGCCGGAAGGCGAGACGGAGTACGTTCCGCCGGCCGGCGACCTGGTCGCCCTGGAATTCGTACGCGGCGCGGCTCCGCCACCCAGCACGCAGTATGTCTTCCCGCCCGGGGTGGAAACCCTGGCGTTCGGCGACACCTTCGCGCGCAATCAGCATGAATTCATCGCCCCCGCCGGAATCAAGCAGGATGCTTACGGTACGCCGTCGCTCCGCCTGAACACCCGATACGTCCTGCCGAGCGGATTCGTAGCATCCGCCTATGGCGTGCCGACGGTGGTGAACTTCTTCAAGAACGTCTACCCGGTTGGTTTCGCTGCCGCCGCATACGGCGCTCCGAAGGTAGAGAACTGGCGCAACTACATCAGCCCGCCGAGCCTCGTCGCAACCACCTACGGCACCGCATCGCTGGCCGGCGGCGTGCGCTTCATTGACCTTGCCGGTCGCGGCATCCTTGCCACCGCATTCGGCGCTGCAAGGGCTTCCTATGCCGTCAACCTGATCATCCCGGTCGGCTATGCTGCGACCCTGTACGGCAGGCCGACGATTGGCTACCCACGCCCGATCTCTCCGGCCGGGTTCGACTCGTCCGCATTCGGCGAAGCCGATGTGCACGACAACACCCAGCGCATCTATGCCACCGGCTTCGATGCGAAGGCTGCTGGCGAGCCGTTCCTAGCGGAACGCGTTCGCACCGTCACCCAGTCGCCAACTCCCTACGATGGCGGTATAGGCAGCCCGACGGTCTACAACAAGACCAGGCAGATCTTCCCCTACACCGATACGCCGGAAACGTGGGGGCCGTACTTCGGCAATTTCTACTACGTAGAGAACCGCAACAAGACGATCACCACCTACGGCGTTTCGACGCAGGCGTTCGGCCTGGCGACGGTGGAGAACGGCGCCAGGTCGGTGCAGGCGCAGGGCCTGAATGGCGAGCTGTATGGTCAGGCCATGGTGGCGCACCGCATTCGCCATCTGTACCCGGACCCGTTTGACGCGAGCTTCCTGACGAACTGGTCGGACATCCGCAATGCGGCCAGGGTGATCGCTCCTCCAGGCTTCGATGCTGCCCGCGTGCAGGCCCCCGAGAATGTGTTCAATACCACGCGGGAGATCATCCGCACAGGCAACTTCGAGTCGCTGGAATTCGGCCAGGCCTACGTCGACTTCCGCATCCGCACCCTGCAGCAGGTGAACGGAGTGCAGCCGCCATACGTGCCGATCCCAACCATCGCCCTGCGCCAGCAGTTCGTGATTCAGCAGGGGGCTGATTCGGCACGTATGGGCGTCCCGTTCGTGGAGGAGAAGTTCAACGTCATCGCGCCGCGTTGGGTCTACGTGGACCGGTTCGGTGATGGCTACGTGCACAACCGTAATGTGTCGGCAATGCCGTATGGGTATGACCAGTCCCTGTATGGCAGGCCGCTGGTGATCAATCGAAACACCTACGCGCCGATCCAGGGCCTGGACTTCCTTTCATTCGGCGCGCACCGCGTGTCCGATCGCCGGCAGGAGATCAAGGCAGTCGGCCTCAACTCACTTCGCATGAGCACCGGACATCGCGTCCAGCTTCTGCAGCCTGACCTGCCATTCCCGCAGCACGTAGAGCCTGTCGGGTTCGGGCCGCCCTCCGTAGATGCATGGATCGGCAGGCCGACAGTGCACAGCAACGTGATCTTCCCGGGTGGATTCTCTGCTACCAGGTACGGCACGGCTGAGGTGGTGTCGATGGGCATCATGCCCATGGGGATCTACCTGACCTACGAGGAGCAATGGGGCCTCCCGTCGCTCAATGCCACCCAGTACGTCACGCCTGGTGGCATCGTGTCACCAATGGATCAGGAGTATTCGGCCGCGCGCCTGGACCCGTACACCATCTGGTGCGACCGCGATGCGCCTGCGCAGGCCGTCAGGAATCACGGGAATGTGCGCTTCTACTCGATCGACGGGAAGCTATACAGCAGCGTCGAAACCCTGGATAGGCCGTTTTGGGGCAATGCCACCGTCTCCCTGAAAAACCGCAGGATCACCCAGAACCACGACTTCTACGATGGCTTCGGCGACTTCTCCGCCTACGGCTTCCCAGTTGTCAGCATGCGTGTTCGCCGGATCGAGCCGGAGGGGATCAAGTCCTTGCGCATGGGTTTCCCGCAGCTTCCGTCGGGCGTGGATGTGCAGACTGTCGGGACCGACTTCGCAGACCTCGGCTACCCAGATCTGCAGATTCGGGAAGATCCGCGCATCCCGCGCTACCTACGACCGGCTGGCGCGGTGATGACGCAGTTTGGACAGCAGCGGGTGGAGTTGTTCAACCGGAGCATCTACCCGCAGGGCAGCGAGATGTCGATCCTGCCGCGCGTGCTGCGCGTTGGGCCGCCGGTGCGCGCATACCCGCAGGGCCTCGACGCGGCTTTGATCGGCGCGCCGTGGGCGTCCTACCGCATTCGCCACATTCGTCCGGAAGGATTCGATGCCGTACTGATCGGCTATACGCCAGGGCAGTTCAGCCAGAGGATGCGGGTGCAACGCATCGACAAAATCCCGCAGCTTCTGCGCATTGCACCTTCTGGATTTTCCGAGACTCGTTTTGGGCAGGCCAGCGTTGGCAATAAGGCGCGGGCAATACGACCGATCAACTGCTGCTGCGGTGCACGCTTCGGGAGGCCCGTTGTACAGGTTGCGTGAGGGACATATACACGGTCGCCATGGAAACGAAACTCGGGCCATGGCCCCTTGGACTCGACAACCTGTCGGAGGACACCGACCTTCCCGAAGGCGCTCTGCGCGGGGCGGAAGATGTCTGCATCGACCCTAACGGGACGATTAACTCGGCTGCCGGGCCTGCGCTCGCCAGCCCGCTTCCGGGCGCCGCCGATGTATGGACCTCCCTCGCAGGGAGCACATTCGCCAGGGTCGAAGACCAACTCCTCCAGGTCGAGTCCGGAGCTTCCTACGGTGCTCTGGGCGATGGCCCGTTTGCATTTGCGGATCATCTCGGCGGCGTGATCGTCAGCACCCACAGCCAGATATTCCAGGTTGGCCAGGCTCCCGGAGTTCGGCCACTTGCTCTGCCCGCGCCATCGTTCCAGGTGCGCTCGACCGCCAGCGGCGGGCTGGACGCTGGACGTTATGGCGTCGCTGCTTGTGCTCTGCGCGGTGGCGAGGAGTTCGGGTTGTCGGCGGTTCAGTTCGTCGAGGTCCCGCAGGGCGGTGGCCTGCTCTTGGATATCAGTGGGTTGGGTGACCTGGTGCGCGTGTTCCGAACCTCATCCAACGGCACCCAGCTCTATCGCGCGGTGGATGCGCCCAGTGGTATGCCTGACTACATGTTGGGGGCCGGCAAGCTTGGTTCCGAGCCGACCGGCAGGTTCCTCGAGCCGATGCCGGGTGGTCACTTGCTGGCGAGCTGGAATGGCCGTGTGCTGTGCGCACGTGGCCGCAACCTCAATTTCAGCCAGCCTCTCCGTCCTGCCTTGTATGACCCTCGCCACGACTTCATCCCACTGCCGGGGCGGATCACGATGGTCGCACCGCTCCCCGATGGGATTTACCTGGGCACACGGCACGAGACGTTCTTCCTCAACGGAACGGATCCCGCTACAGCCACCCTGATCAAATTGTCTGCGTCTCCGCCACCAGAGGGCTGCTTTGCCGTCCTTCAGGGTGGCCTCTTCACGGAAATCGACGACACCAAGGTTGCTGTTTGGCTGTCGGCAGAAGGTTTCGTCCTGGGGCTGCCCGGCGGGCAGATCGTGCGGCCACAGGTCAAACGTCTCAGGCTCTCTCGGCCTGAACATGGCTCGCTTGTCCTCCGCGGCACGCGGCTCTTCGCACTAGCTCATTAGGAGATACCAATGCTCAAGCAATTCACGAAACACCGCCGGGAGATTGCCGCCGCACTCGCCGCTGGACACTACGAAATGACCGATGGCGGCGTGCTGATCAAAGCTGGCATCGATGCGCTGGCTACTGGCGTTTACGTTCACAGCGTGAACGGCGGCCAGGATCTGCGCGAGGATCCTAACCTCCTGCCGGACGAAGGCATCCTGCACATGCTGAACGTCACCTTTGGCGCCACTGCCAAGGTCCCCAACTGGTATCTGGCTCTGTTTGCTAACCAGATCAACCCAGCCCCCAACTGGACTGCGGCCAACTTCGCAGCCACCGCCGGCGAAATCACCAGTTCCACCGAGGGCTACAGCAACGGTACTCGCCCGGCCTTCACCAGTTCCCCCGCCGCAGCCGGGCAGATCACCAACCTGGCGGCCAAGGCTGCCTTCAATATCGTTTGCACCACCAGCCTCAACGTCGAGGGCGCTGCGATGCTATCGAACAGCGGCAAGGGGTCCGGTGCGGGGGTATTGGCGTCTGCCTCGCGTTATTCGGCAACTCGCACCCTGTACAACGGCGACGTGTACGAGGTGGGTTATGGCGTTTCGCTGAGCGCCTGATGCACTACGGCATCCATTCCCTGACGATCGAGGGCGACAAGAACGAGGGCTTGAAGTACCTCGGTCGTGCGCAGGTCGTCATTGATAGGCTGCAGCGCCGATTGGAGCTTGGCGGTATATCGTCTGGCTCAGATTGGGAGCGGTTGAGCGACGACGCGTATTTGTACGCGCGCGTAGCCATGGGCGTGAATGCTGTTCGCATAGTTGTACCGTCCAGCAATCCTGAATTGGTGAAATTCACCCCGGAAGACGTTGGCCCGCCCGACTGGCTGTCGGGCGTGGTCACCCCAGGGCTATTGAAGGACGGCGTAGCGCTCTCTTACTGGCCAACACTGGATAGCCAGAGGAAGTTCAAGCTCCCGGCGGGCCTGCAACCAAGTGCGCGCTTGGCCGTGAAGGGCGATTCGGAAATTAACACGGTGCAGGACACAGAGTTTCGGCAGTACACCCAGCACGCTGGCGTGAAGCCGACTATGTACTCCGGCATGATGCGCCGTGTGGTTCAACTGCTGCTGGGCTACGGCCTGAAGATCGGCGGGATCTATCAGGACCGCACCTGGAAAGTCGACTTCGGCCAGTTGCCGGAGGTGGAAATTCCACTCAGCGAGTATGAAAAGCGGGTCGCCAGCGATGGCTATCGGATCCTCTACGACTACCGCCCATTCCGTACCCATGGCGTTATTCCTGGGCCTGACGGGACCATGTGGCTTCTGGAAATCAGCGCAACACGCGGCGTAGTGGCGATGCAGTTGCCGTTGCACAAGGACAGCGTGACAGAAGAATTCGCCCGTGAGATCGAAAAGCGGGGCGACACTGAGGCGCAATATGTGCTGGACCTGCTTGGGGGATTTCCTACCGGCGAGTCGTTACCGCAAGGTGGGACATTTAGCGCGCTGGAGCGATCTGGTCGCATCGTCCGGATGGCCACGCAGGGAGACCTGAGCGGACCTAGCAAGCTGTCGTTCTACGGTTCCGCACTGGGTTGGTCGATCAATGATGATGGCACCGAGGCGCACTACACCGGTTTCGAGTATGGCGAAAACGGCTACCAGTACGGCGAACATTGGCAGATCAACCTGAGCATCAGTGCGCTTGCCGTCGTCGACCCACCGAAGAGCGCGGCAGCTGTTCGTAGGCACGTGGCCGGAAAGGGGCAGGGCGACACCTACATCATCAACCTGGAGAAGGTGGACAGGATCACTGACGAGCAGGCCATCAGCCTGCTGGCGATGCGCAGCGACGAGGCGTACGACGCCCTGGACAAGATGCAGGCGCGATCGGTTGCGACCGGCAAAGCATCCGTCGGTCGCGCCGGCAGAGGCGATCTGTACTGGCCGACCCTGCGTGCTGCTGTTCAGTACAAGGTGTGGGAACCAATGCTGGAAGGCGGCGCCATCATGACGCACGACATGCGTGCTTTGCTGGAGCATGTCGGCGACCCTCCGATGGTTTGCGACACCACCGTCCTGGCGTTCTTCGTTGGCAACGAGCTGAAGACCGGGAAGTTCTTCTACGACAGGAGGACAACGGAGGCGCAGAACGAAAGCGATTTCGAGGAGTGCATGTATGTCGGGTCGTGGACGCAGACTCTGCGCTTTGGTTCGATCAGCACTACGCCTGGCTTCTACATGGACGACATGGACGAGCGCCTGGAGGTGCCGGAATCAGAGTCCACAACGGAGATAGTCGGTCAGGATCTTGGTTATAGCCAGGTGGCGATATCCGATCACCTGGACGATATCCGCATCGCCGACTTCTGGCGAACGAAGCGCTTCAAGATGCGCACCGAAACCAGGACGAACAAAAGCGTCTATTTGGCCTCCGCGCTGATCGCCCCAGGCTATGCCAGGGACGCCTGCTACATGGCTACTCGCGTCACGAAGACAGAAGGCGGCCACTCGATAGTCTACGGATACAAGCACCTGCGTGACCCGAATTGGGCGCAGACCTGGCGAGCGATCATCTCGACGGCCGGGTGGTCGGTAGACCTTATCCCTGAGTGCGGGAACAAGGATAAGCGAAGAGTGAGGTTCATCTTCTACGACCAGACTGCGTGCTCTGACTATGCCGATAGTGGTCAGTGGCTTGCAAAGTGCGACGTCGCTGAGAACAAGACCTACTACATCCCAGAGCCGCAGCTGCCCCCGATATTTTTCGAGAATCCCGAGCCGGTGAACACCTACAAGATCAAGCTGATCAGCGCCTACGGTGATATCCAGACTCTGCAATCGAGGAGGGATTCGTGGTTTGCGCCTTCGCCATCTCCGGACACCGGTGATCTTCAGTACATGTGGGTGACCGGGAATTGCCTTGGAGACACCGAATCGCTTGTGTACTCCAGCGAGCCGAATGACAAGTTGGTTGTTGCTGGGCGGAACCTGTTCCCTGAGCTCAGCGGCAGCGTGCCGTGCTTCATTGGAGTTGTGTAAATGGCCGATAACCCTTGTGATATCGAGATCAGCGGCGGCCATCTGGCCGACTTCATGCGCGAAGGGATTGCAGAGATCGCGCTTTCCAGTGCGGTCGCTGCATCCGTTCTTGCATTCGGCCTCGCAGTAACAACCATCGATACTGGCCACGTCGTCGAAGTGCTCACGAGCACTAAAGGCATCCAGGTACTGGAGGTCGGTCACGTCGCAGATATCACGATCGGCACCCTGCACGCCGTAAACGTTGCGCTGGACAAGAGTAGGGCGCGGGATCATGTTTATCAGGGATTGAGCGACCTCAGTGTCGATCTGGGCCATGTCGGTGACATGCTCAGCGGCCGCGTGCCGAATTTGGTGAATGATCGAGCGCAGGTCGAGGACTTCGTACATCAGGCGGCAACCGGTACTGCTGTCACGATCGACAAGGCTAAGGTGCGAGACTTCTTCGTTCGCCGCGCCACTGAACTCGTCGCAGATTCCGGACATCTGGCTGATTTCGCACAGCAAAGTGCGCGCCGTAGTGACAGCGTGCTCGAGCACGTCCACATCAGTGATCTGTTGTTGTCCTCCAGTTCCACCGTTGATACCCAGTTCGACCTTGGCCATGTTGGCGACCTGCTGACGGGAGTGGCATCCACCAGCCAGGTGGTGATCGACAGCGCCTTGGTTGAAGGCTGGGCAGTACACGATAGCGGAAGCATTGTGTGGACGGCCGATTGCGGGAGTATGGGAATGTCCTGTATCCAGGCGAAGGGGCTGCAGGGCATTGCGCTTCTGCAGGGCAACTTGATCGGTTGCTCGGCCGAGGGGCTCCATGCCTTCACCGGACCATCTTCCCCGTGCATTACCACCGGCGTTACCGACTACGGCAACAGCTTCGAGAAACGAGCCGGCTATGTGTACGTCGGCTACAGCGGACAGCCGCTGACCATAACCGTGACCGTAGCGCAGGAGGGCAACCCTGCTTCCTACGGTTACCCGATGCCCGCCAGGACTGCGAATTACAGCTCACCGGGTCGGGCAAAGCTCGGCCGGGGGCTGCGCTCTCGTTACTGGCAGTTCGCGCTCAGCGGTCCACAGTTCACGCTCAACGACGTTGAACTGGTCATGGACACCACTTCGAGGAAAATTTGATGGCCTCCCAAGACCAGGCGGGTTCCCGCTATGACCGTCCGTACGAGATCGTCAGCGAGCAGATGGATGCGATGTCCAAGCGCGCAGACAATGCATTGGCGAAGGCAAATGCCGCGATCGATGGTTTGAGCTTGATTACCGCTGATCTCGATACGCTTCCGCCGACGCCCTCGATTGACCTGCCCAACGATCAACTGACGCCGTTCCCCAGCCTTCCAGCGCCGGACCCCAACAAGTTCGGTGGAATCGACCCGATCGAGATCCCGCCATTGGACCTCGATATCAGCGGCGACGAGATCCAAATCGATCCGCCCCCCGTTTTCAGCCCCAGCGTGATCTCGGTCAACATCCCGAGCGCTCCGGCGCCGCTCGATATCGGCGGCGTACCAGACCGCCCGGACATGCTTGACGTTGTCATCCCGGGAGCGCCGAACCTGCAATTGCCAAGCATCGGGCAGATGGTGGACATCGATATCCCGACCTTCGACTTCCCGGAGATCCCGACCTTCGACGACCAGGCGCCAGAATTTATCGCTGACACGCCGAACACAATCCTGCAGTGGGCAGAGCCGACCTATCAGTCGGTGGTGCTGGTCGATGTGAAGGCGCGCCTGCAGCAGATGCTTGCCGGTGGCACTGGCCTTCCGGCTGCGGTGGAGCAAGCGCTATTCGACCGGGCGCGCAACCGCGAGGATCAGGTCGCGTACAAGGCTATCGACGAGGCGACGCAGGCATTCTCTGCACGTGGCTTCGAGCTTCCGCCCGGCGCCCTGGTGAAGCAAATCAACGCGGCTCGCGAGACCGCGATGCTCAACGCCAGCGAGTTGGCTCGCGAGATCCTCACGAAGTCTGCCGAGTGGGAGATCGAGAATCTGCGCCAGGCCGTCCAGCAGGGCATCGCCCTGGAGACGGTGATGATGAACAGCTTCGACAACATGGCGTCGCGGATCTTCGAGGCGGCTAAGTTCCGCGTACAGGCGGACATTGATCTGTACAACGCCCAGGTTTCGCTGTTCAACGCCAACCAGAACGCCTACCAGACGAAGGCGAATGTGTACCGCACCGTGCTGGAAGCACAGCTCTCAAAGATCGAAGTGTACAAAGCACAGATCGAGGGCGAGCAAGCGAAGGGGCAGCTCAACGAGCAGACCGTGCGGATCTTCACCGCACAACTTCAGGCGCTGAGTACCCAGGTCGAGATTTACAAGGCCGAGATGTCCGGCGCCCAGGTACAGGCCGACCTCAACAAGTCGATGATCGACGCTTACCGAGCCGACATTCAGGCCTACTCCGAGCAACTGTCTGCGAAGAAGGTGGAGTTCGACGCCTACGAAACCAGCGTTCGCGCCGAGCAGGCGAAGATCGGCATTCTCGAAGCGGAGGCCCGAGCCTTCGCTGCTACGGTGCAAGGCTACGAGTCGGTCAACAATGTGAAGATCCAGGGGCTGCGGGCAAAGATCGACGTGGTGAACGCTCAGGTCGCGCAGTACACCGCCCAACTCAGCGGAGAACAAGCTCGCGTCCAGGCTCAGTTGTCGAATGTTCAGGCGATGACCGCGGCGTACCAGGCCGACGTGGGCCGCTACAACGCCCAGGTGTCTGCGGCGACCGCCGAACGCCAACTGGAACAGTCGCGCGTGGAGGCCAACCTGCGCAACAACCTTGCCTACTACGAGATCGAACTGAAGAAGTACGATGCTTCCATCAGCCGTCTGATCCAGCAGATCCAGATACAGTCAGAGGCTATCAAGGCCGCAGGCACCATGGCATCTCAACTGGCTGCGGGAGCGATGGCGGCTACCAATGTATCCGCAAGCATGTCCGGAAGCGCGGGTATCAGTTCCTCCGACAGCCTGTCCACCAGCCACAACCACAACTACAACGAGTCCTGAACCGGTGGTAGCCTCAATGCATAACCTGCAAGGAGGCTTCCATGTTCAAGTACCTGTTGCTCGCTGTTGCGCTATTTTCCGCAACAGCGATGGCCGCGTTCGACCCCTCTACAGCAGTGCCAGAAGGAGTGACGGTTGTTGCTCCTCCACCAGGCCAGGTGACGGATCAGCAACTCTCGCCGCAACAGCAAGAGCAGCAGCGCATCATCATTGACCGTCAATCGGGGCAGCGTATGAGCAATGGTGCGGGTGGTTTCTTCGATCCAAGGACTGGAAAGTTCTACCCCCGCGTATCGGGCGGCTACATCGATAATGAGACTGGGCGCTTTATCCCAGCCCCCTGATCTAATTTGCAGGCATGCCGTAGGGACATAGCGTTGGGCGCATCCTAGAAAGGAGCGCCCCATGGCCACGATCACCTCCGACATCCCCGGCGACATCAACCAGGCGAAGCGTCGGCCCAACCCGGCCTCGCCAGCCGGCATTCAGCAGATGGCCCGCCAGGCTTTGCAGCCACAGCCGGCCCCGACCTCCATCGCTCAAGTGGATTATTCGCGTCCGGCGCCCATGCTGCCGGGCGATCCTGCTCGCGCGGCCCGTATGCAGGCGCAGGCGGACCAGCCGGTGACCAAGGTGGAGCAGGGCCCCAGTACTGGCGATCGCCTGACGCAAATCGCCAAGGACGCCTACGCGATCAGCAAGCCGCTGCTCATGCCAGCGGCCACGGTCGGCGGAATCCTGGGAGCGCCGGTGATCGACGCCGGGCGCAATGCACTCATTCGCGCTGCCGGTGGTGATCCGACTACCGCAGAGGGTGGCGAAACGAAGTATCGAGACCGAGCTTTCAACGAGATCCAGCCTGCCGTGCAGGCCTTTAATGCTGCTGGCGATGCAGCACGGCGGGGTGCCGGCGGCGCCATCCTTTCAATCACTGGCGCCTCGCCCTCCCAGGCTCCCAGCTCAGCCGCAGGTGGAACTGGTGCGACCGGGAGCATGCCGGACAAGCCGAGCCTTCCCGCCTTGCAAAAGCCCAACTCCGGACCGACAGCGCCGGCCGGCAACGGCTATCAGGGGACCGGAATCGCCGGCGTGGTCGGGAGGCGCGGAGCGAACGGCGTCATGGAGTTCACCAACGACGCCGCGGCGGCAAAGGGTGCTCAGGGGCAACTGCCTGGGTATGGAGATGGAAAGGGTACCTTGAGCATCATCAGCGGTGGTCAGGAGGGGATGCAGCGTAATCTGCGGGCGGCCGAGATCATGCAGCAGACTCGACGTGCCAATGCCGGGCCTGGCCTGACTATCGTCGAAGACAGCACCCGGGGAACGAAGGAGGAGCGGGCTGCCAGAGCCGCCGCGCAGACTGCGGTCGCTGCTGCTGGGCGCGCAGCCATCGCGCAGCCGCCGGCCGATTACAACGCAGCGAACCGGAACCTGGCGGCATCTGACGCAGCCAACCTGCAGGTGGCGTCGGCACGTCGCAACGACGATGCCCAGCAGCGCGTCCAGAGTGTCCTTGCGAGCCTGACAGATCCCAGCACACCGGCGGCCGAGCGGGAGCAGCTGCAGCGCACCTACGCAACGCTCACCACTCCGGCGAAGGACCGTTATGTGCTGCAGGACACGGTGCTGGGCTACGACGAGACCAGCCAGAAGCCGATCCTTGGGCGAATCGCCCTGGACACCACCACGGGTCAGCCGGTATCCGAAGGCGTCGGCGCTGCTGCCCGGCCGAGTGCCCAGCAGCAGCGCCAGGTGGGCATGGTCTATCGGGACGCCAATGGCAATCGCGCTACGTTCCAAGGCTATGACGCCCAGGGCAACGAAAAGTGGGGGAGCGCCTGATGCCGTTCGATCCTAAGACCGCGCAACCGCTCTCTCCAACGTTCGATCCGTCTACCGCAGCCGAGGAGAAGTCCAGCGCTTTCCGGCGTGTTGTCGGCGATACCGGCATCTCGTTGCTGAAGGGCGCGATCGGTGTGCCCGAGGCTGCCGTAGGGATTGCGGATATCGCAACCGGCGGCCAGGCCGGCAGGGCTGTCGAGGAGGCTGGCTTCCGCCCAAAAGAGGCAAAGCAGATCCTCGATGATCTCTACACGCCTGAGCAGAAGGCAGCAAACCAGCGGGTGGCGCAAGCCGAAGGCTTCGTCGATACCGCCCAGTCCATGTTGGCCAATCCCAGCACCATCGCCCACACAGTGGCGGAGTCGGCTCCGTCGATGCTTGCCGGCGGTGTTGTTGGGCGCGGGGTAGGGGCGTTGACCAAGTTGCCAGCCTGGGCCCTCGGTGCTGCTGGCGAAGGTACCGTCGGTGCTGGCCAGGCCGCTGAGAGCATTCGCCAATCCACCGATGATGGCTTGCTCAGCGCCAAGCAGTCGGGCGCAGCGTTGCTCTCCGGTATCGGTACCGGGGCTCTCGCCGGTCTGGGCGGCAAGGCAGCGCAGAAGCTGGGCATCAGCGATGTGGACACCCTGCTGGCCGGCGGCGCCGCGCAGGCCAGCAGTAAGTCGCTGCCGCGCCGCGTAGTCGAGGGTGCGCTGACTGAGGGTGCGCTGCAGGAGCTGCCGCAATCCATGCAGGAGCAAGCATGGCAAAACGTCGCGCTTGACCAACCGCTTGGCCAGGGGGTCGCCGAGGCTGGTGCCGCAGGCCTGCTCGCAGGTGGTGTGATGGGGGCTGGCGGTGGCGTGATCCATGCCAGGCCACACAGCGACGCCGCGCCCGAGGCTGCTCCTAACTCTGGCCCGCTCTCCCGGGCGGCCGGCCAGTTGCCCGCGCCGAGCATCGCCGGCGCGCTGCCAGCGCCAGAGCAGACCGTATTCGTGGATGCTGCTGGCAACGCCAACACCCAGGGGCCCGTGCGCAATGTGGATGGAGAGATGCGGCCCGAGTCGCAGGCCAGGCAGCCCTGGGTTGATCCGGGGAATGGCCAGGCATTCGGGGGCCCCGGCATGGAGCAGCAGGTGCCGCCCGGCCAGACGCCGCTGGTGGGTGAATATCAGCCTGCTGCACCGGCTCCCGTGGGCCAGCCGCCGGCGACGATCCGCACCTTTGAGGGCGAGGTGGTGCGCCCGAGCATCGCTGACCTGCGACAGGATGCATTCATCGTAGACAGCCAGGGCCAGGCCGAGCAGGGCGCGACGCGCAACCAGTTCGCCTACCAGGGGCCGGAGCCGAGGAATTTCGGGCCGGGCATGGAGCAGTCGGTGCCGCGTGGTACCGAGGTCGCTCCTCCGAACCAGCCCGCAGCAGGGCCGGCGCGCGCTGCGCTGCCTGCGCCGGACACCTTCGTGGTGGACGGCCAGGGCAACGCTGCCCGGGGACCGGCGGCGCCTTTTGTGGCGCCGGAGCCGCAACAAGTCCTGCCCGGCGGGCCGGGGATGGATCAACAGGCACAGAGCGTTCAGCGGCCCAGCCTGGACCTGCTGTTACCGCAGGTGCGCGAGCAGTTGGCTGCTGGCGAGGTTATCGATGCCGCGACGCTGGCCGAGCAGACCGGAGCCAGCCGGGCGCTGGCACGTCAGGCTGTACAGGGCGCGCAGTTGGAGCAGCAGGTGGTCAGCCAGGTGTTCAAGAGCGTGCCCGGTGCGAACAAGGCGCTTCGCTCGTTGCCGCTGGCGGATCAGTTCGAAGTGGCCAAGACCGGCACCCGCGAATGGCAGGTGCGGCCCAAGGTGCAGGAGGTGGCCAATGCTGATAGTCCAACCCGGGTTGCTGATGACGGAGCGCGAGGCGCTGGCGCTACTGCTCCAACTCAGGTGCCTGACCTGGCAGAAGTTCCAGCGGCTCAGCCAGGGCCTGCTGCAGTTTCCGGAGGACAACTCAATAGTGGAGCAGGTGTTGTTGCTGCAGCACCGGCCGCCGACAGACAGCCTGCAGTAGCGGCGCGGCTTGATCACGGTGTTCTCAACCTGCCGCTCGATAAACGTGGCGGCGGCAGTTTGGATGCGCAGATAACTGCAGGCTCCAAGCGATTCCAACAGGCTGAGGTAGAACAGCAGCGCGAGCGATTCAAGACGGCCAGCCAGCGCTCGGATGATCTGGGTGTTCAGGCGAGGGAGCGATGGGATGCCGCCAGCGAACCGACCAAAAGCGCTCTGGCGAAGCAGATGGGACTGACGCGTCGCAAGCTGGACGTGGCGATGGAGCGTGATATCAAGCGGCTTCCTCAGCGAGCGTTGCAGCGCCTCTCGGCAGCCGAGGCTCAGACAGCGGTAACTCATTCTCATATTGGGAAAACGGCTGGTCCGCGGAGGAAAGTGGATCGCGACCGGGACTCTGTTGTTCAGGCGGCCATTCGCCTCGGCGGTCTGAAAACCGAATGGCGCCAGGACACAACCGGCGAAGCCAAGGGCAACAAACAGGTGCCGGGTGTCGGGGCTCTCTGGTCCGACAAAACAGGCACCGGCCTGGACGATATGGCCTCGCTGCTCGACCAGCACGGCTATGTGCCGGCCGGCGAGATGGCGCGCGATGGTGGCGTGAGCTGGCTGCAAGGCGCGCTGCGCGAGGAACTGGGTGGCCAGCGGACGCACTTTGCGCCAGACTCGGCACGTCAGCACCTGCAACTCGAACAGGAAGAGCACGATCGCCGCGCCGATGAGGCGCAGCGTGCCAAGGAACAGCGGGAGGACGAATACGCCCGCATTGAAGCGGAGCATGGGCCGGAAGTGGCTGCCCAGGTTCGTGCCTACGACGAGGCCCTAGAGGCCGCCCGCGACCAGTTACTGGAGGAGTCCCAGCGTTATGACGACCAACTCGCAGAGCAAGACCGAGACGGCCTCCGGGCCGCTATCGAATCTGCCTCCCCGGCCGCCGGTGATGAGCACCTACGGGAAGGCCCTGGAGAGCCAGGTGGAAAGCCTGCAGCAACTGAACGAGAGCAAGGCTTCTCGCTTGAGCAGCAAACCGAGCAAAGCCTAAGAGCGCAGGATGCGCGTCAAGCAACTGCCACGCGCGAGCAGGCGCGAGCCGATCAGGAAAGCGAGCGGCGAGCGCAGGCCGACAGCGAGCGTGCCGGCTTCACTCTCACCGGCTCGGATCGACAGGCTGATGTAGGGGCCGCGCAAGGCCAGCAGGACCTGCTGTCCACCAATCGCTACAGCCGCCAGAGCTATCGCCAAGACCGGCCAACCGCCGGAATCAAGGCCGAGACCCTGCGTCGGGTCGTTGCCCAGCGGATTGCCGGCTGGCGCAACGCGCCCCAGGTCCATGTGGTCCAATCGATCGCTGATCTTCCGGGCCGCCTGCGCCAGCAGGTGAAGCGCGATGGCGCGGTTGATGTCGAGGGCATCATGGACGGCGGTGGGGTGTACCTGATCGCCGACAATCTCGGCTCCTTCCAGCATGCCGCTTTCGTCCTGGCCCACGAGGTGATGGGGCACTCCGGCCTGCAGGGCGCCTTCGGTGCCAGGTTGAACCCAACGCTCAACGGCATCTACCAGGGCAATGCCCGTGTGCGCGCGGAGGCCGACAGGCTGGCTGCCCGCTTCGGGTATGACCGCACCGTCGCGGTGGAGGAGGTTCTGGCCGACATGGCGGCTTCCGGCAACCTGCAACAGCAGGGCTTCTGGGGGCGCCTGGTCACTGCGATGCGCAGCGCCTTGCGCTCGATCGGATTGGGCCTGACGTGGAGCGAGGCCGATATTCGCGGGTTGCTGGCCAATGCCAGGCGCTACATCGAAGACGGCGGCCCGCGCAGCGCCCGCCAGCGCCGGTACTCTCGGAAACCTGAAAGCAGAGAGTTTGCCGATACCGAGCGGGTCTACGGCGGGATGCCCGCCTACGAGCGGGCCAAGGCCGCCGGCCGCACCGAGCTGAGTTATGACGACTGGATCCGCGTTCGCACACCGTCGTTCATTGAGGCGAACGGCGACTGGCTTGCGCTACGGGCCCAGACGCGGCTGGATGAAAAGCCGCCGATCAAACTGACCACGCCGCCGGCCTGGGCCGGGCACTCTGGCAAGAAGGTCGTGAGCGACGTCATGGACGCCCTGAAGCAGATGGTGCGGCAGGACGAGGTTCTGCGCCATGACGAGCTCGGCGAGATTCGGGTTGGATCGGCAGGGGTGAAGAAAGCCACGTCCAACTCTGCAGATCCTGCGAAGCGTGTGGTGCTGAACCAGCTGAGGGAGGCTTTCGAGCACTCTATCTACGCGAGCTCTAGCCGAGATGTGAAGGGTGAAGGTCAAATGGCCTATCACAAGCTGCTCGCGCCGATCGAGGTGGACGGCGTGCCGCTGGTGGCGGTGTTCACCGTTCGCGAGGATTCCAACGGCGCGTTCTTCTACAACGCCGTGACGCTCGACAGAAATGAAAAAGCCCCAGCGGCATCTCCGGCCGATATGAGCAAGACTGCTCAGAGATCGTCTCCGGCCAACACTGGGGCTGCCTCCTTTGTACGTCAGGCCCTGGAGCGAGTCAATCCGGCCACGGTCACCGTGCCGATCAACCCGACCACTGGCGAGCCGCTGGTCGAAAGCGCAGTCAGGTACTCCAGGGCCAGCCAGCGCGAGGCGCTGCGGAAGCTAGGCCTGGCGCCGAAGGAAGCCCAGAAGCTCTCCGACAAGATCGAGGAATTGCTGCAGCGCGACTGGAAGGCGTTGCTGAAGGACCTGGGGCGCCGCTCCGAGGAAGGGCTGGCCGACGGCCTGATCGGCATTCGCCGCGCAGAAGAGGCTGTTGGTGTCAGCGATCCAAACCGCCAGGGCTACGTCTCCGCCAGGCTGGCCAGCGGCCTCGCCGACGTGATGCACGGCGTTCTGCACTATGGCGCGCCGGAGTGGCGGGATGGCGTGGTGGCGCGCAAGGCCGATACCCGCGGCCTGCTGGAGGTGCTGGGTGACCTCGGATCCGGCAACCTGAACGACTGGCTGGGCTGGTTGGGTGGAAAACGGGCTGAGCAGCTCAAGGCCCAGGGCCGTGAGAACAACCTGAACGATCAGGAGATTGCCGACCTGGTGGCGCTGGCAAAGGGGCGGGAGCAGATGTTCGAGCGTGCCTATCGCGAATACGCAAAGCTCAATGACGCTGTGCTCGATCTGGCCGAGGGAGCCGGGCTGATTGATCCTGACTCCCGCAAGGCGTGGGCGAACGACTACTACGTGCCTTTCTACCGCGAGACCGAGGACAGCCTGTTCAGCGGTCCCAGGACCAAGCGCGGCCTGTCGCACCAGACTGCAGCCATTAAGGCCCTGAAGGGCGGGGAGATTCCCACCAGCGACCTGCTGGAGAACATCCTCACCGGCTGGAGCCGGCGAGTCGATGCCTCGCTCAAGAACAAGGCGCTCCTCGAGGTGGTCGATAACCTCAAGGGCTCGCCTTTCCTGAGTGATGAGAGCGTGCGCTACACCGAGGCGATCATTCCTCGCGCCGAGTTGGCCAAGCGTGTCCGCAAGGACAGGAAGACGCAGCAGGCGGTGGCGTCGATGCTTGGCCTGAAGGACGGGGTCAACGCGATGAAAGTGGCGTCCGAGTTGCTGAAGCCGGAGAACGAGGGGTTCGAGAAGCTGTGGGCGCTCACGGCGCCGAGCGATCCGGACATCATTCGGGTGCAGCGCAGCGGCAAGAACGAGTACTACAAGGTCAACGACGAGTCGCTGCTACGCGGGCTCAAGTCGATGGCCGGCAGCGTGTTCAACGATCCAATCACTCGCATCGGCCGCGCCTTCAAGCGGGTGCTGACCACCGGCGTGACGGCCTCGCCGGACTTCATCCTGCGGAACTTCATCCGCGACGCCGCGCACGCCTGGGTGATAAACAAGGACGGGTTCAAGCTGGGCCGCGACTCTATCAAGGGGCTGCGCGATGCCTTCCGCCAGGACCAGGACTATCGCAACTTGATGTTCGCCGGCGCCTCTTTCCAGGGCGGCTACGTCCATGGCAGCGATCCAGAGGCGTCGGCCCAGATCATCCGCAGGGCGCTGGCGAAGAAAGGCCTCAACCGTGGCCAGCAGGATTCCTACCTGTCCAGCCTGGTGACTTCGCCGAAGCAACTGGCTGACATCCTCGGTAAGGGCTGGGAGCACTACCGGGAGGTCGGCGAGCGGGTGGAGAACGCCAACCGCCTGAGCACCTACAAGGCGGCGCTGGAGGCCGGCAAGTCGCCGCGGCAGGCGGCCTTTGAGGCGAAGGACCTGATGGACTACAGCCTGCGTGGTAACTTCGCCGCGCTGCAGTGGTTCACCGACATGGTGCCGTTCCTCAATGCCAGGATCCAGGGCCTGTACAAGCTCGGTCGCGCCGCCAAGGGCGATACCTCTGTGATCGCCAAGCAGGTCGCCATGAAGGGCGGCTATTTGATGCTGTTCACCCTGGCGCTGGCCGCGCTGAATGGGGACGACGACCGGTACAAGGAGTTGCAGGAGTTCGACAAGGACACCAACTGGCACATCTTCCTGGGCGACCAGCACTTCCGCATCCCCAAGCCATTCGAACTGGGCCTGATTTTCGGCACCGTGCCGGAGCGTCTGCTCCACCTGGCCACTGGGAGCGAGAACGGCAAGCAGTTCGGCGGCGCGGTCGCCCGGGGCGTCTTCGATACCCTGGCCTTCAACCCCGTGCCGCAGTTCTACCAGCCTATCCGCGAACTGCAGGCCAACCGGAACTTCTTCATGGGCACGCCGATCGAGGACATGGCGGACGAAGGGAAGTTGCCGGAGGCGCGCTACGACGAGCGCACCAGCGCTCTGGCAAAGGCTGCAGGCCAACTCACGGGCCCGGCGCTGGGCGTCTCGCCTAAGCAGTTGGACCACCTGGTCAAGGGGTACACCGGAACCATGGGGGCCTACGTGCTCGCCATGGGTGACCTGGTGGCCGGCGCCATGACCAAGGGCGAGATGCCGACGGCGCGAGTCGGTGACCTGCCGATCGCCAAGGTCCTCTACCGCGGCGATGAGCCGCGCTCCACCCGGTACCAGGCCGAGTTCTACGACATGATGCAGGAGGCAGACCAACTGTACCGGACGATGCGCTACTACCGTCAGGAGGGTCGGGTGGACGCGGCCGAGCAGTTACTGGATGCCAACCGCGCGAAGTTGCGCCATCGTCCTGCCCTCGGCCTGGCCCGCCAGCAACTCGGCGCGCTGCGCAAGCAGATGGATGCCGTTTACCGCAACACCGAGATGACGGGGGACCAGAAGCGGGAGCGCCTCAACGAGCTGCAGTTGCGCAGCAACCAGGTGGCGGAGCGGGTGGTGAAGGCCTCGCAGGCCGACTTCTAGAAGAGGATGCCGAATAGGCCGACCAGCAGTGTGGCGGCGATGCCAAGGACGGCCAGGCCGAAGAAAGCGCCCTGCAACTGCTCGCCGGCGCCGGGCGGCGCCTTCTTGATCAGCAGGTAGCCACCGGCGATCGCGGCCACGCCGACGATGGGGAGGGGGAAGATAGCTACCATGCCGGTGACCAGCAGTACGATTCCGATTGCAACCTGCAGCATGGGGGCTCTCCCGAAATAGGAGAGTTCATTTTACCAGTGAGGCCCAGGCGGGCGAGGCCCTGCTCAGGCAGTTCTGCTGAAGTCGGCTTGCACGACATTTCCTTTTGCCAGGCTATCCAGATGGTCGGCGTACCATTGCATCATGGTGCGCCGCTGCTCAAGGTAGAGCGCCTTGTTGTAGACGCCGGCGACGCCTGCTTCGGCATGCGAGAGCTGGGCCTCGACATGCTCTTTCGGCCAATTGTTCTCGCGCAGGGTGGTGCTCGCGATATGGCGGAAGCCGTGCCCAGTTTGCTTGCCCTGGTAGCCCATCCGGCGCAGCGCCATGTTGAACACCATGTTGCTCAGGGGCTTGGTCCTGTCCCAGTGCCCGGGGAACAATAGGTCATAAGCCCCACTCAAGGTCTTCAGCTCCTCGAGCAGAGCCAGGGACTGATCAGTGAGCGGTACCAGGTGGGCGCGCTTCTTCTTCATTCGCTCGGCAGGGATCTCCCACACGTTGCGATCGAAATCGAACTCGCTCCAGCGAGCCTCGCGGACTTCACTCGGGCGCAGGGCGTTATAGATGAGGAGTTGCAGGCCGATCTTGACCTGGCGGTGGCCATGGTAGGCGTCGACGGCGCGTAGCAGGTCGGGAAGGCTGTCGGAGGAGACGTGCGCGTAGTTCTCCGCCGGCTTCGTCTGCAGGAACTTGTGCAGGCCGTCGATTGGGTTGTTCGTCGCTCGGCCGGTCACCCGGGCCAGGTCGTAGATTTCCTTGCAGTAGCGCCGCACGTTGCCGGTCTGGTCGATGATTCCCTTCTTCTCCATGCTCCGGAACAGGTCCATCCACTCCATCGACGTGATGTCGACGTAGGGGCGGGCACCCATCTTCGGGAAGATGTGAAGCTCCAGGGCACCGAGGACACGCGTGCAATAGCCTTTCGACCAGCCCGTCTTGCGAGCGTCGAACCACTCCCTGGCCAGCGGCTCGAAAGTGCTCTCCGCTTTCGCCTTCTCGGCTGCGGCGGTCACCTTCTTGTGCGTCGACGGGTCGACCCCTTGGGCCACCAGAGTTCTGGCGCCCTGCGCTTTCTCGCGCGCCATGGCGCCGCTGACGCTGGGGTAGGGGCCCAGGCCGAGCCACGACCAAGCGCCGGTCGCCGGCTTCTTGTAGCGAAACTCCCACAGCTTCTGGCCCGTCGGCTTGACGCGCAGGTACAGGCCCTGGCCGTCGTGTTCGCGGTAGGCTTTGTCCTCGGGATCGAGGGAGGAAATGGTGGTGTCGCTCAGCGGGCGCCGCTTGATTTCGGACCGTTTCATGATTCTGTGTATGCCGAGTTCGAACGAACCTGCAGCATACACAGCGGCATACACGGTGGGTAGAGAAGTGCTGAGAAAGGGTGAGAAGGGCTGAAACGAAAAAACCGGCCACAAGGGCCGGTTCTTCGAGGTCTCCGAGACATCCTGAGATGCTCTGAGATCGGGAAATGGTCGGAGCGACTGGATTCGAACCAGCGACCTTCTCGTCCCGAACGAGACGCGCTACCAAGCTGCGCTACGCTCCGTTTGATGGCGCGCATTCTACCGAAAAACTTTTGACGCACAAGGGGTTAGCGAAAAATATTTTTCGCCCCCCGGTAAAACGCGAGCGCCCCGCAGACCGGTCAGGGGCTGCGGGGCGTTTTCACCGCCGGGAGAATCAGAGGTCCTTGACGGTCCGTACCTGATCCTTGTTCACGCGGGCGGTTTTGCCATCCAGCTGTTCGAACTCATAGAAGCCGGATTCTTCGTCGTACTTGGGTTTGTCGACCGACTGAATCTCGCGACCATCGTTCAGGGTGATGACCGACGGAGTGGAGCAACCAGCGAGCACTCCGAAGCCCAGGGCGAGCAGGAAGGCGGGAAGCATCCGTTTGTTCATTAGTGAATCTCCTGATGAGCGAACATAAAGGTACGAAAAGTCTGACAGGGTGCTTCTTGGCATAGTTCCCGGAAAATTTTCGAATACGGCGCTATCGTGCGTGATAGAGCAGCTCTGGCGTGTTGAGATTGGCCAGGCGCGGGTCGTTCGCCGGGCAATCCACTGCCTGCAGCCCCAGGTTCGAGAACACATGGCGCGGGCTGCGGTCGCCCTGGTGCCAGGCCTGTTCTATCGGTTCGCGCATCGCCACCGGAATGATGCTGAACAGCGGCTCCCACTGCGTGCCGCAGCGCAGCATGTGCACGACGTCCGGCGCTTCAGCCGATGCGAGCAGCAGGCGCTCCAGCAGTTCGGTGTCCAGCAGCGGCGCGTCGCAGGGCAGCACCAGCAGGTGTGAGTGGCGTGCAGCGGCGAGACCCGCGCGAATGCCGGCCAGCGGGCCGGGGAAGTCCGGGCTGTCGTCCTGTACCAGGCGGTCGGCGTAGCCCGCGTAGACGTTCGCGTTGCGGTTGCAGGAAATGATCAGGTCGTCGCTGTACGGGCGGGCGAGGGCGGCGGCGTAGCTCACCAGCGGCTTTGCCCTCCCGCGCAACCAGCCCCCCTTCCGACGAAGAGC
>OGQD01000128.1_pt1 | contig 60417 bp, 55 predicted proteins | sample 1553091 | NCBI WGS metagenome assembly OGQD01 (sample SAMEA2580290, study PRJEB22360) | human gut metagenome | biome: human gut; feature: human-associated habitat; material: faeces | place: Denmark | collected 2008/2010
CTACGACAGCATCAAGAAAAAACGGGGGGCCCCCGGCCCCGCCGTCGTCTGGCAACATGCCGTTCAGTGATGCCCCTTGGGCTGTTCGCCGGTAAAGACATATCTGGCGCTGCAATAGGGGCAGACCGCTTCGCCCTCGTGCAGCACGTCGAGAAAGACGCGCGGGTGCTGGCTCCACAGCGGCGCGTTCGGCGGCGGGCAGTACAGCGGCAGATCGTGGGCGGTGACGGCGGTTTTTTGCGGGTCGGACATGGCGGTTCTCCTGCGCGATCAAACGTAGGCCAGCCAGTCGGCGTGGTCTGCCGAGCGGCCATAAACGGCGTCGAAGTATTTTTCCTGCAAGGCCTTGGTGATCGGGCCGCGATGGCCGGGGCCGATCTGGCGGTTGTCGAGTTCGCGGATCGGCGTCACTTCGGCGGCGGTGCCGGTGAAGAAGGCTTCGTCGGCGCAATAGACTTCGTCGCGGGTGATGCGTTTTTCGATCACTTCGACGCCCATCTCGCGCGCCAACTGCATGACGGTGGCGCGGGTGATGCCTTCCAGACAGGCGGTGAGATCCGGCGTGTACAGCTTGCCGTGCTTGACGATGAAGATGTTCTCGCCGGCGCCTTCGCAGACGTAGCCTTCCGGATCGAGCAGCAGCGCCTCGTCGTAGCCGTCGCCCAGCGCCTCGTTGTTGGCAAGGATGGAGTTCATGTAGTTGCCGGACGCCTTGGCGCGCACCATCGTGATGTTGACGTGGTGGCGGGTGTAGGAGGAGGTCTTGATGCGGATGCCGCGCTGCATGCCGTCCTCGCCCAGATAAGCGCCCCAGGGCCAGGCGGCGATGATGACGTGCACCTTGGCGCCCTTGGGCGAGACGCCCATCTTTTCCGAGCCGTAGAAGGCGAGCGGGCGCAGGTAGCCGGATTCGAGATTGTTGGCGCGGATGACTTCCTTCTGCGCCTCGTTGAGTTCCTCGGCGCTGTAGGGCATCTGCATCTGGAAGATGTGGGCCGAGCGGAACAGGCGTTCGGTGTGCTCCTTGAGGCGAAAGATCGCCGTGCCGGATTCGGTCTTGTAGGCGCGCACCCCTTCGAAAACGCCCATGCCGTAGTGCAGCGAGTGGGTGAGAACGTGGGTGGTTGCCTCGCGCCAGGGCACGAGTTTGCCATCCTGCCAAATGAAACCGTCGCGATCCGACATGGACATGGTGGAACTCTCCGTGAAACTCTCGTTGAAACGGGGAATTCTAGCCGAAATCAGCGGCTAGAATAACGCCTTTTGCGGATTTGCCGGGTATGGTCTGGAAACCTCATGTCACCGTGGCCGCCGTGATCGAGCGCGACGGAAAGTTCCTGCTGGTCGAGGAAGAAACCGAAACCGGCTTGGCCTTCAATCAGCCTGCCGGCCATCTGGAAGCGGGCGAGTCGCTGCTCGACGCCGTGGTGCGCGAAACCCTGGAGGAAACGGCCTACCCGTTTCGTCCGACGGCGCTGGTCGGCGTGTATCAATGGCGGCATCCGGCCAAGGACCTGACCTATCTGCGTTTTGCCTTTGCCGGTGAATTGCTGGGCGAGGCGCTGCCGCGCGCGCTGGATACCGGCATCGTGGCAGCGCGCTGGCTGAGTCTGGCGGAAATCCAGGCACAGTCCGCGCGCCATCGCAGTCCGCTGGTGCAGCGTTGCTGCGACGATTATCTGGCCGGGCGGCGCTATCCGCTGGAATTGCTGGTGCATTGGGCTTGAGACGGTATGTGTGCGCAGCGCTGGCAGCGGTGATGACGCTGCCGGTCGGGGCCGATGCGTGGGTGAGTATCTGCCACGGCTATTCCTGCGTGGCGCAGGCGGAAATCGTGTACCCGGCAGAGCGTTTGGGTGAAATCCGCCGCCTGCTGGCCGGTGCGAACGATGCGGCAGCAGAGAGGGAACGTCTGGCTGAAGCGATGGGACGTTTGTATCGCTGGGCCGGAGAACAATCGGAAGTCAGAAACGACCGCGCCGGCAATTACGCCGATGGCCACGTGCCGGGAAAAATGGATTGCATCGATCATTCCACCTCGACCACGCGTCTTTTGAACATGCTTGAAAATGCGGGCATGTTGCGTTGGCATGCCGTTCTGGTGCCGCAAGTGCGGTATTTTCTGGGGATTTTCCCGAGTCACTGGTCTGCGGTGATCGAGGAAAAAGATGCGGAACGAAATTCGGACGCAAATGCCGGCGAGAGTGCCGGTGAAAATCGGCGTTTCGTCGTCGATAGCTGGTTCGTGAATAATGGTGAGCCAGCGGTGATCCTGCCGCTGGCCGATTGGAAGAAAGGGGCGGGGCCTGATGTCTAGGAAAACGGTGGTGGTGGGGTTGTCTGGCGGCGTGGATTCTTCGGTTGCCGCCTTGCTGTTGAAGGAGCAGGGCTGGAACGTCATCGGCTTGTTCATGAAGAACTGGGAGGACGACGACACCGAGGAGTATTGCTCCTCGCGCCAGGATCTGATCGACGTGATGAGCGTCGCCGACAAGATCGGCATCGACGTTGAAGTGGTCAATTTCGCCGCCGAATACCGCGAGCGCGTCTTTGCCGAATTCCTGCGCGAATATCAGGCCGGGCGCACGCCGAACCCGGACGTGCTGTGCAATTCGGAAATCAAGTTCAAGGCTTTCCTCGACCACGCCATCAAGCTGGGCGCCGACAGGATCGCCACCGGCCACTACGCCGGCGTGCGCGAATTCGACGGCAAATTCCAGCTGCTGAAAGCCGAGGATGGCACCAAGGATCAGAGCTATTTCCTCTACCGGTTGAACCAGGCGCAGCTTGCCAAAACGCTGTTTCCGCTGGCCGATCTCTACAAGCGCGAGGTGCGCAAGATGGCCGAGGCAGCGGGGCTGCACGTGGCGGTGAAAAAGGATTCAACCGGCATCTGCTTCATCGGCGAGCGCCCGTTCAAGGAGTTCCTCGCCCGTTACCTGCCGCCCAGGCAGGGCGAGATTCGCCGCTTGGACGACGGCAAGGTGCTGGGGGCGCACGACGGCCTGATGTTCCACACGCTGGGCCAGCGCAAGGGGCTGCACATCGGTGGCCTGAAGGAAAAAGGCCAGCCCGGGGGCGGCGAGCACGATGCCTGGTTCGTGGCGGGCAAGGACATGGAGAAGAATATCCTTTACGTCGTGCAAGGCCACGATCATCCGGCGCTGCTGAAAAACGAACTGGTCGCCGAGCAACTGAACTGGATTGCCGGCCAGACCCCGCGCACCAATTGGGTCTATACCGCCAAACCCCGCTACCGCACTGCCGACCAGACCTGCCACCTGGTCAGCGTCGACGGGGAAGCATGCAGCCTCTACTTTGCCGAGCCGCAATGGGCGCTGACGCCGGGGCAATCGGTCGTTGTTTATGAAAGCCGCGTCTGTCTTGGCGGCGGGGTGATCCGTTGAAAACTCAGCGCTGAATGTTCAGTCGTGCAGCACCGTCTCCATGAAGGACGGTCGTTGCTGGAGTTTTTCGTGCAGGCGGGCGAGGTTGGGGTGGTGTTCTGCCCAATTCATGCTCTGGAAGCGCAGATCGAGATAGCCCAAGGCGACGCCGACGACGATGTCGGCCAAGGAAAGATGCGTCCCCATGCAGAAGCTCTTGTCGCCCAACTGGCTTTCCATGAAGCGCAGGGTGCGGGCAAGAATTTCCTGCTGGCGGGCGATCCAGTCGGTGCTCTGTTCCTTTTTCGGACGCCGGTTTTCCAGCACGATGTTGATCGCGGTTTCGCACAGGCCATCGGCCAGGGCTTCCCAGCGTTTGATTTCCGTGCGCTCGCGGTTGGGCGCAGGAAAAAGCTTGTTGTTGGGCGTGATGTTGTCGATGTATTCGACGATTACGCGCGAATCGAAGAGCGGCGTGTCGTCATCCAGCACCAGGGTGGGGACGCGACCCAGCGGATTGATGTCGAGCAGGGTGCTGCCGGGTTCGCGGGGCGATTCGACGATGAAGTCGTAATCCATTTTCTTCTCGGCCAGAACGACGCGCACTTTGCGCACGTAGGGGCTGGTATGGGTTCCGATCAGCTTCATTACAGGCTCGGGAATGCGGGAGGCGCATTATAGCCTATGGCCTGTCCCCCGGCCTGCCGGTTAGAATGGCAGGCTTCATTTGCTGCGGCTTATACAACAAGGACGTGTTATGGATTTCAATCCCCTGACTGCAATTTCCCCGCTCGATGGCCGCTATGCCGGCAAGGTCGACGCCTTGCGCGCGCATTTCTCCGAATTCGGCCTGATTCGCGCCCGCCTCAAGGTGGAAATCGAATGGCTGAAAGCGCTCGCCGCTGAACCGCATTTCACTGAAATTCCGGCGTTCTCGGCGGCCACGATTGCCGAACTCGATGCGCTGGTCGCCAATTTCGGCCCGGCCCAGGCGGCAGAGGTGAAGGCTGAGGAGGCCGTCACCAACCACGACGTGAAAGCGCTGGAATACTGGATCAAGAAAAACACCAAGGGCAATGCCGAAGTCACCAAGGTGAGTGAATTCATCCATTTCGCCTGCACCTCGGAGGACATCAACAACCTGTCGCATGCGCTGATGTGCCAGGGCGCGCGTAGCGAGGCGCTGCTGCCGACGCTGGACAAGCTTATCGAGAAGCTGCGCGAACTCGCCCACGCCTACGCCGATATCCCGATGATGAGCCGCACGCACGGCCAGCCAGCAACGCCGTCGACGATGGGCAAGGAAATGGCGAACGTCGCTTACCGCCTCCAGCGCGCCCGCGCCCGCATCGCCCAGGTCGAACTGCTGGGCAAGATCAACGGCGCGGTCGGCAACTACAACGCGCACCTGGCCGCTTACCCCGGTTACGACTGGGAAGGTTTTGCCCGGCGTTTCGTCGAATCGCTGGGGCTGACTTTCAACCCCTACACCATCCAGATCGAGCCGCACGACGCGCTGGCCGAACTGTTCGACGCCTTCGCCCGCGCCAACAGCATTTTGGTTGATCTCGACCGCGACGTCTGGGGCTACATTTCGCTCGGCTTCTTCAAGCAGAAGGTCAAGGCCGGCGAAATCGGTTCCTCGACCATGCCGCACAAGGTCAACCCGATCGACTTCGAGAACTCCGAAGGCAATTTCGGGCTGGCCAACGCCGTCTTGAAGCACCTTGCCGAAAAACTGCCGATCTCGCGCTGGCAGCGCGATCTGACCGACTCCACCGTGCTGCGCAACATGGGCGTCGGCCTCGGCTACACGCTGCTCGGCTACGATTCGCTGCTCAAAGGCTTGGGCAAGCTGGAAATCAACGCCGACCTGATGCAGGCCGACCTCGATGCCAACTGGGAACTCCTGGCCGAGCCGATCCAGACGGTGATGCGCCGCTACGCCGTGCCCAATGCCTACGAGAAACTCAAGGAGCTGACCCGCGGCACCCGCGTTTCGCGTGAAGGCATGCAGGCTTTTGTGTCCACGCTGGATATTCCGGAAGCCGCCAAGGCCGAGTTGCTCAAGCTGACGCCGTGGGACTACACCGGCAAGGCTGCCGAACTCGCCCGGCGCATCTGAGCTTTTTACTGATGCATTTTCGGCCGGCTTGTGCCGGCCTTTTCTTTTTGGAGTGTCCCCATGAGTTTTGCCGAGAATCTGAAAAAGCTGCCCAAAATTTCCCACCTGGCCGCGCTTAATCTGCTCGATGCGCAAGGGCAGGTCGTGGCGAGCATCGAGAACAAGGCCGGTAGCCAGGGATCACTGGCGGTCTATAACCATTTGCTGCAAACCTACGGCCTGATCAACGCCGAGGCAGCGAAAAAGGGGTTGGAGCTGTTCGCAGAACATACGGAAGATGAGCGGGCGCATCCCGGCAAGCATCCCAACATCGCCCGCCTGCTGCGGATTGCCGGGGGTGAGCCGGCTTTGCGCGCGAAGCATGTCTTCGAGTTGTAATGTAAAGCGGGTATTTTCTCGTCACGGCTCGGCGCAAGCCTTGCCTGTTCAAGGTTTGCGTTTTTCCTTGCACACCATATGCAGAAATGCTCTATGGATGTCAGGAAAATTTCCTTGTAACTTGTGCGGTTTTTTCTAAAATGGGAAGCGGTTTTGCAGCGTTTCTTATAAAAAATCAATGAAAATTGTACGTTGTTTTTGAAGGAGAACGGCCATGACGAACCAACAGAGAACGAACCAACAGAGAAGCGAAGACCTTGCCTTGCTACGCTCGGCGCTCAACCGGCATCTGACGCGGATGCGCTACGTCGCTACGGCGTACTCTGTTCTGCTGGGAGGATTCATCGTGTACGGCCTGCTCGGCTCGGGCTATTTGTAATACCACCCGGCAGGTATTTCGGGTACGTCAACCCGGATGCTTCCGGGTTTTTTGCCGCCCGTTTTTTTGCTGGCTGCGCGGCAGGCAGACGAAAAAAAGCCTCGTAGCAGAAACTACGAGGCGCAGTGGCTCTGAATGAGCGGATCTGCGGCGTATCAGGCGCGCTGGATGTTGGAAGCCTGCTTGCCTTTCGGACCCTGTACCACCTCGAAGGACACCTTTTCGCCTTCTTTCAGGGTCTTGAAGCCATTCATGTTGATGGCCGAAAAGTGGGCGAAGAGGTCTTCGCTGCCGTCATCCGGCGTAATGAAGCCGAAGCCTTTGGAATCATTGAACCATTTGACCGTACCGATTGCCATGATGTGCTAATTTCCTACAAAAAACGAACGAATTGCCGGGTTGCCCCGTCTCCCTGTTTGATCCCGACACCCCCGGCACTTGGCGCACCCGCGATGCAATTTGAATCCAACAGCAAGGTTTTTACGCGACTTGAATTTTTCCGTCAACAAAATTGAATGCCGCAGTGCAGCATTTTTTGCTACAAAAACAAGACGAAAGCGCGCACTTTGTGTACCGGGAATGGTTAGAATCCCTCCATGACCAGCAAAACTCTTGAAGGCGGGCAGATCGAAGCCCTGCGCAGCAAGCTGCAGCCACCCAAAATGTACCGCGTGCTTTTGCTCAATGACGATTACACCCCGATGGATTTCGTCATTGTCGTCCTGCAGCGGTTTTTTTCGCTCGACACGGAACAGGCGACGCGCATCATGCTCCAAGTGCATCACGAAGGGCGCGCGGCCTGTGGTGTGTTTTCGCGCGACGTTGCTGCAACCAAGGTTGAACAAGTCAGCGCTTTTGCGCGTCAACACCAGCATCCGCTGGCTTGCTTCATGGAGGAGAATTGATGATTGCCCAGGAACTCGAAGTCAGCCTGCATCTGGCCTTCGTCGAGGCGCGCCAGAAGCGCCACGAGTTCGTCACGGTCGAGCACCTGCTGCTCGCGCTGGTCGATAACCCTTCCGCTGCCGATGCCCTGCGTGCCTGCGGCGCGCAGCCGGAGGTGTTGCGGCGCGAATTATCCAAATTCATTGCCGAGCACACGCCCACCATGAGCGGTGAAGGCGATTACGACACGCAGCCCACCCTAGGTTTTCAGCGTGTCGTGCAGCGCGCCATTTTGCATGCACAGTCTTCGGGCAAGAAGGAAATCAACGGAGCCAGCGTGCTGGCGGCCATTTATGGTGAAAAGGATTCGCACGCCGTCTACCACTTGCAGAAACAGGGGGTCAGCCGCCTGGATATCGTCAATTTCATTGCGCATGGCATCAGCAAGGTGCAGCCGTCCAAGGCTGCGCCGGAAGAAGGGGCGGGAAGCGGTGGCGACAAACCGGAAGCCGGGCCGCTGGAGCAATTCACGCTGAATCTGAACGCGCAAGCCCTGGCCGGGCGCATCGATCCCCTGATTGGCCGCCATGACGAACTGGAGCGGGTGATCCAGGTACTGTGCCGGCGGCGCAAGAACAATCCGCTGCTGGTCGGCGAGGCCGGGGTGGGCAAAACGGCGATTGCCGAGGGTCTGGCGCGGCGCGTGGTGGAGGGCGATGTGCCGGAAGTGCTGGCACAGGCGCAGGTTTATGCGCTCGATATGGGCGCTTTGCTCGCTGGCACCAAGTATCGCGGCGATTTCGAGCAGCGCCTGAAAGCGGTGCTGAAAGTCCTGCAGGGCAACCCGAATGCGGTTCTGTTCATTGATGAAATCCACACCCTGATCGGCGCTGGTGCAGCTTCCGGCGGCACGATGGATGCGTCCAACCTGCTCAAGCCCGCGCTTTCTTCCGGGCAGTTGAAGTGCATCGGGGCAACGACCTACACCGAATTTCGCGGCATTTTCGAGAAAGACAGCGCGCTGTCGCGGCGTTTCCAGAAAATCGACGTGCCCGAGCCGTCGGTTGCCGAAACCATCGACATTCTCAAGGGCTTGAAATCGCGTTTCGAAGCGCATCATGGCATCAGATATTCCAATACGGCGCTGACTTCCGCCGTGGAATTGTCGGCGCGCTACATTACCGATCGGCACCTGCCGGACAAGGCCATCGACGTGATCGACGAAGCCGGCGCAGCGCAGCGCATTCTGCCGAAATCGAAGCAGAAGAAAACCATAGGCAAGAACGACATCGAGGAAATCGTCGCCAAGATCGCGCGCGTGCCGTCGCAGCACGTGTCGGTGGATGATCGCAGCGCCTTGAAGAACCTCGACCGCGATCTGAAAAACGTGGTGTTTGGTCAGGACCCGGCCATCGAGGCGCTGGCGAAGGCGATCAAGATGGCGCGTTCCGGCCTGGGCAGCCCCGGCAAGCCGATCGGCAGTTTCCTTTTCTCCGGCCCGACAGGCGTCGGCAAGACCGAAGTGGCGCGGCAACTGGCGTTTTGCCTGGGCATCGAACTGCAGCGCTTCGACATGTCGGAATACATGGAGCGCCACGCCGTGTCGCGCCTGATCGGCGCGCCGCCGGGCTACGTCGGCTTCGATCAGGGCGGGCTGCTGACCGAAGCCATCAGCAAGAAACCGCATTGCGTGCTGCTGCTCGACGAAATCGAAAAGGCCCACCCGGATATTTTCAACATCCTGCTGCAAGTGATGGATCACGGCACGCTCACCGACAACAACGGGCGCAAGGCGGATTTCCGCAACGTCATCATCATCATGACGACCAATGCCGGCGCGGCCGACCTGCAAAAATCCAGCATGGGCTTTACCGGCACGAAGGAAGCCGGCGACGAAATGGCGGAAATCAAGCGTCTGTTCACGCCGGAATTCCGCAACCGCCTGGACAGCATCATTTCCTTCCGCACGCTCGACCACGCCGTGATCCTGCGCGTGGTGGACAAATTCCTCATGCAACTGGAAGAGCAGTTGCATGAGAAAAAGGTCGAGGCCCATTTCACCGACGCGGTGAAGGAAATGCTGGCGAAAAAAGGCTTCGATCCGCTGATGGGCGCACGCCCGATGAGCCGCCTGATTCAGGACAGCATCCGCGCGGCGCTGGCCGACGAACTGCTGTTCGGCCGCTTGGCCAACGGCGGCAAGGTGACGGTCGATGTCGACGCCGACGGTCAGGTGCGCCTGGATTTTGCCGAAGAAGCCAGCGAAGTTGCCGTTGCCGAGTGATTCCCCGGATCAAACCGTTTCAATTTCCCCAAACCCCGGAAAACTCCCATGAACTTCAAAACGCCCGATCTGTGCGATCACTACGAAAACGAACTGGGCAAGCAGGTACGCGTGGTCGCCCCGATGTTCCAGCGTTATGGCCGCCGCCCCGCCTTTGCCGGGCAGATCGTCACGCTCAAGATTTTCGAGGACAACACGCTGGTGCGTGAAATCTTCAACGAAGCCGGTCACGGCAAGGTGCTGGTCATCGACGGCGGCGGCTCGTTGCGCTGTGCCCTGGTCGGCGACCAGTTGGCCATTCTGGCGCAGAAAAACGGCTGGGAAGGCGTGGTCGTCTATGGCTGCATCCGCGATTCCGCCGACATCGACGGCATCGACATCGGCGTGCGGGCGCTCAACACCCACCCGCAAAAAACCGTCAAGAAAGGCATCGGCGAGCGCAATCTGGCGGTGACTTTCGGCGGCGTCACCTTCCATCCCGGCGAATGGTTCTATGCCGACGAGGATGGCGTGCTGGTGGCGGACAAGCCGTTGCAAATGCCCGCATAGCGATTCAGGCAACGACCCGTAGTGAAGCGCCATCCGCGTTCCTGCGGGGGCGTGGCGTTTTGGCACGCAATGCGTACCGGCAAGGCTGAAGTTTCGCGCTTCAGCTTTCCAGCAACACCTGGCTGTCGCAGCCCGCGCGCACCGTGCCCCAGTGGCGGCCGCCAACATGGATCGGCAGGTTGATTTCCGACAGGATTTCTCCCGTATCGCGGGCATAGGTCTGCACCAGTAGCGGTGCGGTGTTGTGCGCGCCGCGTTGACCGGTGGGATCGTCCCAGATGCGGCGGGTGCGGTTGCCGAGCAGGTCGGTCTGGTAGTCGCCGGTCAGCGGCTTGGAAAATTTCAGATTGTGGATGGCGCCGTAACCCCTGGTGTCGATGATGAGGGCGAAGATGCCGCCCTTGAGCTTGTTCAGGGTATCTTCCAGCAAAGGCTGCAGTTGGCGCTCAAAGACGGCGCAGTAGCTGACTTCGTATTTCTGCGGGTTGGTGCGTGCCAGAGGTTGATAGTTCTGATCCCAGATATTCACGCCTTCTGCGGCGAGCGTGGTGAGCCGCTCCTGAATCTGGTCGCGGAAGTTACGCGCCTGATCGACGTTGAAATCAAAAGCGCCACGACCGATCTTGAAGCGCGATACCAGTTCCTGCACGCTTTCGGCAGCCTGGCTGAGCATTTCCGAGGTTTTGCCCGAATCGACCATGCTGGCGGCGACATTGACGGAAAGCGTCTGCACCTGATGCACGGAATCGTGCACCTGGCCGTTGGTGGCGGTCAGTTCTTCCATGGCCGTGGCGATCTGGTTCAACTGGTCGCCAGTGCGCTCGAAATTGCCCACCATGTTCTGGAACTCGGCAGCGGAATCTTCAACGACCTGACGCGCCTGGGTGATATCGACGTTGATGGCTTCGTTCTCCTTCTGCGTTTCCATGACCAGATCGGTCATGCCGCTGATGTTGGCGGTGATTTCCTGGGTGGCGACATCGACCCGTTCGGCAAGTTTGCGCACTTCGTCGGCCACGACCGCAAAACCACGCCCCATTTCGCCAGCCCGCGCGGCTTCGATGGCGGCATTCAGGGCAAGCAGGTTGGTCTGGTTGGCAATGTCCTTGATCAGCCCGGCGATCTGGCGAATGCTGTCGGAACGTTCGGCGAGCTGGCCCACCGTGTCATTGAAGGAAGCCAGCTTGTCGCTGACGTTCTGCACCTTGCCGACGAAATCCTGCATTTCCACCAGCGAATTGCGCGCCGTGCTCAGATTGTGTTCCGTATCGTGGGAGATCATGGCGGCAGAGGCCGAAACCTCCTGGATCGCATGGATTGCCTCGCCGCTGGCCGAAAATACGGCTTTTGCCAGTTCGCCCTGTTCATCGGCGCTGCGGGCGGTGGTGTTCACCGCCCGGCGCACCACCACGGCTTCGCGGGCGATGTCGACGCTGGCGCGGCGCACTTCGCTGATGATCTCGCGCATCTTGTCGGCAAAACGGTTGTATGCCTCGGCGAGCGTGCGCAATTCGTCATGGGTGATGGTGGGCAGATCGCGCGAAAAATCGCCTTCGCCGCGCCCGATTTCATCAAAAATCTGGGCAATCATGCGCACCGGGCGCAGGATCAGGAAGCGCATGTACAGAATCTGCATCACGTTCCAGCACAAGGCCGCCACCGTGAGGCAGATCATCAGGAGCAAGGCATTGTCCAGCCCCGCGGCAACCCGTAACAAGGCTTCCTGCCCGACGTTGGATTGCGCCAATTCGGCCATGATGGCCTGTTTTTCGCGGTAATAGATGAACAGATAGCCCAGGTCGATCACGAAAAGCACCAGGAAACTCATCAGCTTCTTGGTCAAGGAATTCCAGAAGGTACGTTCGTTCCAGTCGTAGAGTTGCCAGAATAGGTTCATTGGAATTACCTGAAATATTCAAAATTACCGAATTTAATACTGGTTTGCTGGTATGCGTCAAGCGGATGAAACAAACCTGTAACAAGTCGAGATTCCGGCATATGCTGCACTGCATTTCATTGTTGCAAATATCGTTTCATGATGTGGAATATTGGATATATCAGTTTGATTTTTATGGAAAATATTTTGTCTTATGTCTTATATAAGAGTCTTGCTGCTCTGCAAAAAACGCTCTATACTCTGCCCACGTCGTCGGCGAGGAAATACCGACGACTTTTCGAGATTCCCCACCCTGACTATTAAGGAAGACACATGAGCACACGCGAACAGCAAATCGCCGCCCTGGAAAAAGACTGGGCTGAAAACCCCCGCTGGAAGAACGTCAAGCGCGGCTACACCGCTGCCGACGTGGTCCGTCTGCGCGGTTCCCTGCAGCCGGAATACACCCTGGCCCAGCGCGGCGCCAAGGTGCTCTGGGAGAAAGTCAACGGCGGTGCCAAGAAGGGTTACGTGAATGCTTTCGGCGCGATTACCGCCGGTCAGGCCATGCAACAGGCCAAGGCGGGTCTGGAAGCCGTCTATCTGTCCGGCTGGCAGGTGGCTGCCGACGGCAATACCTCGGAAACCATGTACCCGGATCAATCGCTGTACGCCTACGATTCCGTGCCGACGATGGTTCGCCGCATCAACAACACCTTCAAGCGCGCCGACGAAATCCAGTGGTCGCGTGGCGTCAATCCGGGCGACAAGGAATTCATCGACTACTTCCTGCCCATCGTGGCCGATGCCGAAGCCGGTTTCGGCGGCGTGCTGAACGCCTTCGAACTGATGAAGAACATGATCGCCGCCGGTGCCGCCGGTGTGCACTTTGAAGACCAACTGGCTGCCGCCAAGAAGTGCGGCCACATGGGCGGCAAGGTGCTGGTGCCGACCCGCGAAGCCGTCGAAAAGCTGATCTCCGCCCGCTTCGCCGCCGACGTCATGGGCGTGCCGACGCTGATCCTGGCCCGTACCGATGCCGAAGCCGCCAACCTGATTACCAGCGACTACGACGAGAACGACAAGCCTTTCCTTACCGGCGAACGCACCCAGGAAGGTTTCTTCCGCGTCAAGAACGGTCTGGAGCAATCCATTTCCCGTGGTGTTGCCTACGCGCCCTACGCCGACCTCGTCTGGTGCGAAACCGGTGTGCCCGACATCGGCTTCGCCCGCGAATTCGCCCAGGCCGTCCTGGCATCCTGCCCGGGCAAGCTCTTGTCCTACAACTGCTCGCCGTCCTTCAACTGGAAGAAAAACCTCAACGACTCGCAGATCGCCTCCTTCCAGGAAGAACTGTCGGCGCTGGGCTACAAGTACCAGTTCATCACCCTGGCCGGCATCCACGTCAATTGGTACAACACCTTCAAGTTCGCCAAGGCCTACGCTGGCGGCGAAGGCATGAAGCACTACGTGGAAATGGTGCAGGAACCGGAATTTGCCGCCCGCGAAGACGGCTACACCTTCGTCTCGCACCAGCAGGAAGTCGGCACCGGCTATTTCGACGAAGTGACCACCGTGATCCAGGGCGGCTCGTCTTCCGTCAAGGCATTGACAGGTTCGACCGAAGAAGAGCAGTTCCACTAAGCAAAGTCTGGAACGCACGCGCCGCTTTCTCGGCGGCGCGCCAAACAAAAACCGGCCTCGATAGGGGCCGGTTTTTGTTTGGCGCGCCTAGCATGAACTGCCTCTTGGTCAAAATTGCACTGGTCCATGCAAAACTTGCGCGATATTTATTTGTACACACAATACAGCCCGTGAACTACGAACACGACCCCAACAAGCTCGCTGAAAACGCCGCCAAGTATGGCGTCTAGTTTCATGAGGTCGAAGGGTTCGAGTGGGAAACCGCCGTGGTTCGCGTGGATGACCGCAGGCGCTATGGTGAGACACGGTTTGAGGCAACCGGCTATATCGACCTCAGGCTCTACGTGATGATCTTCTGCCTGCGAGATACCGTGGTTCGCATCATCAGTCTGCGCAAGGCAAACCCTCGGAAGGTGAAACGCTATGCCAAAACTTAAACCTGAAACGATCTGGCCGACCGAAGCTGAGGCTGCGGCCATTGATGCCGGCATTGCCGCCGATCCAGACAACCGCGAATGGTCTGAAGCAGATTTCGCCCAGGCCAAGTCGGCCAGTGAATTCTTCGATCAGAAAACTTACGCCGGGCTGACGGCTTTGAGCCAGCGCGGCAAGCGTGGACCATAGAAGGCTCCGACCAAGGAACGCATCACCATCCGCCTGTCACCGAACGTCGTGGAAACCTTCCGCGCTACGGGAGAGGGTTGGCAAACCCGGATCGATGAAGCCTTGCAGGACTGGATCAAAGCTCACAAGGTGGCCTGACGGATCAATTGTCACAAAACCCACGCAGTTCGCGTTACCGGACAGATGGCATATTGCGTAGCAGCGGAGGGAGTGGGCATGGCCGGTGTACATGGCGCACATGCAGTCCGCTGCCTCCTGTTGAGCCTTCTTTGGCGGCGCAATCCTATGCAGATCTGAATCGGCAGGCGGAATTGGCGTTGGCGCGATTGTCAGGCGTATCGGGGTTGGTGCCATCGGTGGATTGGTTCCTCTATAGTGCTGTGCGCAAGGAAGCGCTGTTTACCTCGCAGATCGAGGACGCAGCTACGCTGACTGACCTATTCGATTCGGCGCATTGCGCGACAGCGGATGGAGTGGACATGGCGGCGCATATGAAAAAACCGGCCTCGATGAGAGAGCCGGTTTTTTTTGTGGGTAATGAAACTCTTCTTACCAACACCCCGCCGTTGTCGGGCTTTTTGTGCCGAGGTGGTTGAGTGTCATGGTGCCGCATTTGTCGGCGCTTTGCGCACTTGTTGGTTGAGCCGTGACGGTGAAGGTTCTGGCGGCGATATTGCCGACGGTGATCGTGTACCGGCTGTTCAGATTGCCTTCGGTTTCGCAGCCTAGATTGGGGTCGTCGTCGTCGTCCGTTCCGTAGCTCAGGTTGGTGGTGTAGCGCCGCTCCATGGCGTGTGCCGTTTGCATCATGCAGGACTGAGCTTGAGAGCGAAAGCTCTTGCGCACGTGTTCCTGATAGGAAGGCACGGCAATGCTGGCCAGGATGCCGATGACGGCGACGACGATCATCAATTCGATCAGGGTGAACCCGCCCGTCGCCGGGCGGGGGAGGTGGGTTGGCATGTTCAATTTCATATTGTAAATCTCGGTTTATTGGTTAATCACTTCGCGCCAGGATTGGCGGGAGGGTTGGCCTGTCGGGATTTTTCCCTTGATGTCGCTGTTGGGCAGGTGGATGGTAAATGTGCCGTCTTTGCTGTTGCCGGTAATCGGAGGTGCACCACTGGTGATGGCGGGAATGCCATCCAGTACCGATGGATAGAGGCCGCCGATCTTGTCAGACGTGTTGAAATTGCCATCGCCGTCGATGTCGAAGATGCCCTGGTTGATGCGTCCGCCTGTAAAGGGGTTGATCGCCCAGATGGAACTGGTGCCGTTGGGTTGGCAGGGGTCGCTGGCGTCGGGGGTGAAACTGACGCCGAACAGGGCACCGCCGAGTATGAAATTGGGTGTCATCATGCGTTCCCCTTTGTCGGCGGGCAGTTTGAAATCAATGTACCAGCCCCGGTTGGTGGTGGTGGACATGGTGATTTCTGCTTCAGTCCCAGCTTCCAGGGTGCGCCCGGCAACACCGCTGGCAGCACCTGAGGCGAGGAGCTGGCGCTCTTTTAGTTTGGTTCTGGCAGCAATGGTGCTGCCCGTATCGAGCAGGCCATACCAAGTCTGGGTCTCGAATTTTGTGCTATCCAGATCGTCGGCGTTCAAGTATCGCCCACTGCCGACAGTGACCCAGGTTGCCCCGGTTTTCTGGTTCTTGATAACCAAGGGTTGCGCTGTGATTGGTTGCTTGCTGTTGCCTGCAAACAGTTTGGCAGAGGTCGGTGTGCTGCCCAGGTTCTTGAAGCGCCACACGTTGCCCTGCAGATCGCCGGCGTAGGCGGTATCGAAAAAACCGTCCTGATCGCTGTCCCAGGCATTAACTGCCGCCAGGCCATTGTTCGTGCCTGCACCGGTATCGACGGTGGTGATGGCCCCGGTCTCCAGGTTGAACATGATCAGTTGCGCCTTGTCGCCGTTACTGTTCGGGCCGTTGCCGAGGAGGACCCGCCAGTCGCCGTCTGCTACCTGGGCGATGATGGGTTTGCCCAAGTTGTTGCCGAGCGCGCTGTTATCGGTGGCTGATTTTTCCCAGAGAAACTTGATGTCAGCGGGGTCGGTGACATCAAGTGCGAAGACCCCTGTGCCGCCCCGGCCCTGAGTGCCAACCAGAATGTGTTTCCAGGCACCGTCGAGGTAAGCGGCGGCTACCGTCAACTCACCATCGAGGATGTACTGGTGAGGTTTAATCGTCGTTTGATTGGAGCCGTAATCTTTATTGGCGTAATCGGCCAGTTTGGCTGAAATCGAACTATTGGGCAGGAAGGCATAGGTTTCGACCCCGGTTTCAGCATTGAAGGCGTGTAGCATGCCGTTGTTGCCGGCGATGTAGATCGTTGGTGTGCGGTTTTTATGGTCGTCGGCGTACGCGGCGTAGGCTTTAGCGCTGGTGGAGTCAAATCTTTCGTAGTAGTCCCCTTGTGTTGGCGCGCCGACGTAAACCAGTTGTGAATTGATGAAGGCGGGAAGAACACCAGCACGTTCACGCAGGGTGCCGCCGGTTTTGTCGGTCTCCTTGCTGCGATCGCCGCGCAGGTAGCTGACCAGATCTGCGCTCAGGAATGTTTTTTGCCCGGCAGTCAGGTTGGCGTGAGAGAACTTTTTTGCGGCGCCGCCAGCATTGACGTAGATGTTCCGGTCGTCAGGGGCTGGTAATTTTTTCTCAGCTTCCCAGGCAGGTGTGCTCTGGTCTTGCAGGCCGGTTGTTGCGTTTACCGAGTAGGCAATGATGTTGCCGTTCCAACTGCCGGAGGTATAGCGGCTGAAATAGGTTTTTGTGCTGGCTGTCAAATTAGCCGAATTGACGCCGCCACTGGCTTCGCTCTTGGTTTCGTTGGCGATCTCGTTCAGGGTATTGGTGAGGGCGCGGGTGAATTCGTCAGGATTGGAGGCAACGATGAATTCACCGCGTGAGTTAACAGCGGCATGCCAGAGGTCGTCGATGTTTTCCTGTTTGTCGGCCCCCGGAGCTGGCCATGTCTGAGTGCCGGTTTTTATGGCATCCAGCGTTGCTTGGTTCGGTGTCAGCGTTCCTTTTTCACCAATCGAAATTCCGAAAGTACGCATGTTCTGCCAGAACGAGGGGTTCTTGGCTGTTTTGGGTACATTGTTTACCAGATCGGTACGCAAATCATTTTTCCAGTAATACATGGCTACATCGGCCAGCGTATTGCTCCGAGCATCCTGGTATGGTGCTTCTGCTTTGTATGTGAATGTCTGGCTTTTGACGCCTGTTATCTCGCTGCCATCGGTGCTGTCGGTATCCTTTTTGGCGTCGGCATTGCCGGCAGCATTGCCATTCCAGTAGCCATCCGTCGTCATGATGGCGAAGTTCTGGCGGCAGGCATATTGTTTCGTCCCCTCTTCCGGGCCATAAGGGCCGCTTGCGGCGCTGCCCTTGAAATATTCGCCTGTTCGCCCCAATGCTTCGCGTAATGGTGTGCCGTCTTTGCTGATCGTGTCGAACAGGGCTGTGAACCATGTTTCTTTATTGCTGCTGGAAAATAGCCCATCGCTAGTGGCAACGGGAATTTTCATGTCTTGTCGATTATGGAGCGTGTTGTAGCCAAGGCGATAACCTGTTCCCAGTTTTGCAAAAACTCGGCTGGCAGCGGCTTTTGCCATCGTGATGCGCAGGCGGTAGTAGGAATACCAGTTGGCGTAGTTTTGAATTTCCTCGTCGATTGTGCGCACGGGGCCACCGTGCGTACTCCAATCGAGCTGGGTTAAATTGGTGCTTGCATTATCGGAGCCGTCATTTTTCAGCGTGAATTTGCGTGCTTTCCAGGCGCTTTGTTCTGCAATACATACACCATATTTCCAGGTTCTGCAGGTGCCATTCGCCCACCAGCGGGTACACTGGTCTTCTGTTTGGGTACAAGTGGTTTCATAACGAAATTCGTAGCGTACGTAGTTCCGGTTGTTGGTGGCGCTGGTATTTGTGTTGAGGAGATAAAAACCGCTATAGCGCCAACTGGAGGAGTATTCGCCAGTTTCTGTTCTTTTGATCGAAGGCCACTCTGCACGATTACTCTGGAAATTAAAACTGCCTGTTTCAGTTTTCTCGGATGGGTCTTTCAGTGCCCCCGTAAGGGCTGCGTTTCCATACGAACTGCCATCGTGCTTTAACCAAGGTTCATAGGTGATGGTCGGGTTATACCACTGGGTGTTGACGTTACTGGCACGCAGTCGAATGTCCGCGACCAGATCGTCTTTATACGGTAGCCCTTTAGGCGAATCGTCGCTCCATGTCGAGGTCGTTCCCGGCATGTGCTGCCACGCCATCGAGCCGGAATCATCCATGATGAACATGATGTTGGGGGCGACAGGTTCTGCCACCGATAACGGTTTCTGTGCAATTGTGACACCAGCCCAGGACGACATCGGACTTAAAACCAGGCTGGCAACCAGGATATGGATCAGAGGGCGGAAGGCAGGTTTGTTCATGGCGATCACCTGTGGAAAAAGTAAAAATCAGTTGCTCTTGACAAGGCTGGTCAGAACGACGATGGCGCGGTCGTTGTCGGCGGTGGGGGTGCTGCTGCGTACGGTGACACGGTAAGTGGCGTTTTGTGTTACGTCCAGGTCGTTGTTGCCGACGCCTGTATTGCCCTCTTGCAATTGGTTGGCGGATTGGCTGGTGTCGGTGTTGGCGTCGCTGTTCCTCAGCCCAAGATACTGAACGAAATATTGCGGGTTGCCGGCTCTCAGGCTTTTGTTGAAAGTGCCCGGTAAGGCGACGGAAACCCAATTAGTCGCGTCTGTGGTGAATGTATTGGAAGGGACGGCAGGGCAGGCGGCGTCGGCTTTGGTGCAGTCGATAACGGTCGTGGTACCGGTGATGGTGTCACGTCCTGTTTCGAACAGCCATTTTTCTGCTGCGCTGAGTGCAAATTCGGCAGATTGCATAGCAATGGCACGGTCGTAGAGATTGGCCGAAAGTTTTTCCTGCAAGGACGTGTTGCGCATGCCCGCCAGGCCGGTGAGGGTGGCGATGATGAGCAGAATGATGGCCATAATCAGGGCAATGCCCTGTTGCCGCTGTGGCGCACTGGTGCGATGGGGGAGGCGATGTGTGGTCATGATCTAGTTGGCGTTGTTGCGTAGGGCAATGACATGGGTGAGCTGGCGGCGCATACGGCCATCGCTGCCGACGTAGGAACTGTCAGCAGCGGCGTCGCTGGTGACGTTGCGCTGGGTGCTTTCTGTGGTGAGGGTGAGTTCGATGGCGTTAATGTCGTTCCAGGCGGCCTGGTTAGCGACGCTGTTGGTGAAATCGGCGGCGTCCCGAGCGTGGTAACGCAAGCTCATGTCGACTACACCAGGAAGGATTTCTTCAGTCACTGTGGAGCCGTCGGCTTGCAGGCGAATACGATAGAGGGAGCGCCCACCTTCATTGGCGCGGTCATTGTTGCCGATGTACCAAGTGACTGCTGTCAGGCGGGAAACATGGAATTGCGGGTCGTCGCTGCTGCTGACAGTGACTAAGGGATCGGTTGTGATGGCATTTTCTTCGGAGCCGGAAACGTCTGCAACATGCAAACTGGCTGTTTGCAGGTTGCAGACGATGATTGGGCCATTGTTCAGAGTGTCTGCGGCGGTTTGTAATTCAAGTTTGCTCCCGGTGATCGCTTTGATGATGCGCGTTTCTCCGCTGCCTTGAATTTGCAATGCTTGGGTGCCATCGACACGTTCGTCTTCGCCGTCACCGATTGCGACAGCATCGGTTTCTTCATCACCGGCAAAACCACGGATGGGCCACCATTCTCCCCACCATTGGTCGCTGTCGTCGAAGGAAGTGTTTGTCACCGCCAATGGGCCACAACTGGTGTCGCGCGCCTGGCGCACATCGCGGGCAATCAGTTCGAAAGCCATGCGGGCGTTTTCCTGCGATTCGGAGAGGCTTTCGGTGATGCGCAGATTCTGTTGATTAAGCCCCATGATGCCGACGATGCCTAAAGTCACCACCATGCCAATCGCCAGGGTGACCATGACTTCAACCAGCGAGACGCCGGCCATCGTGCGGGCGGAGAATGTTCTGGCGTGCGGGGTTTCAGGTTTTCTCACGCTGCTTCTGTGGGTCGTCGAATTCATAACCGGGTTCATAGCCGCACCTGCGTCGTCATGGTTTGTGTGCTTGAGCCTTGTACGCCCCTGCTATCGTCCCAAGTGATGGTGACGGTACAGGTCTGAACGTTGATGTCGCCAGAGCTGAGTGGCGTAGTCGTGCTTGCGGTACATGCCACGGTACCCGTTGCGCTCGCGCCTAAGTGGGTTGCCAAGCTGTTTTTCCAAACAGTGATTTTGGCTGCAGCAAAGCCTTTTGAAATATCGAGCGCGCCATCGGATTTCATGTCGGCGCGCAGGCTGTCGGCAATGCTATAGACCGCCATGATGGCCCGGCTGCGCTCGAATGAACTCTGGTTGTTACGCAGCGTGGTCATCTGCAGGCTGGCTAGTCCAAGGAGGCCAAAGGACAGGATGAGCACGGCAATCATCACTTCCAGCAGGCTGACGCCACGCTGATGATGCGGCGAGGGGAGTATGGGTTTTTTCATTTCAACTGCATCCCGAAGAAGATTTTTCAATGCTGGTGCCGCCCGCCAGACGAACGGTGATGGTGCGGCGGGTATCGCCGGTGCCGGTGGGCGAGCACAGCACGAGCGAGTCGCTGGTGCCTACCGTAACGTCGTTGAGGCCGGTCGGCAGAAATGTGAGCGTGTCGCTGCTGAGTGTGCTGCTTAATCGCAGGGTGCCGGGCAGACTGCCCTGGCGCAAAACCGTGTTGTTGGCGTTGAGCACGACCCAGTGCGCCCAGTTGCCGCCGCAGGCCGTGTCTCCTGCGCTGTCGGCGCTGCATAGGCGAATGCTCTGGTTGCGCTTGATGGCTTCGCCACGGGCAAACTGCACGGCGCTGAGTAATTCGTTGGTCTGGCTGGTGAGGCGGCTTTGGACGATCATGTCCTGCATGGCGGGGGCGGCGATGCTGGCGAGGATGGCCAGAATGGCGACGGCGACCATGAGTTCGATCAGTGAAAATCCGCGCAGATGCAGGGGTGGGAAAGTGGATTGTTTCGGCATGGTGTGCTCAGGGCTTGGAGGCTGACTGCACCATACTGCGCATTGCATGTGTCTTTTTTGGGGTGAGAACGGGCGGTGTGTTTCTGGCGATGGGCGGTTGAGTGCTGGGGTTTATTGGCGTGATAGCCAAAAAAAACCGGCCATGTGGCCGGTTTTTTCATGCAGTCCAGAACCCTCAAGCCTTGAGCGGAATCTTCCCAATCTTGATCTGCCATTCTTTCGGGCCGGTCTGGTGCACGCTGGTGCCGGCGGAGTCGACGGCGACGGTGACGGGCATGTCCTCGACTTCGAACTCGTAGATGGCTTCCATGCCGAGGTCGGCAAAGCCGACGATCTTGGCGGCCTTGATGGCTTTCGACACCAAGTAGGCGGCGCCGCCTACGGCCATCAGGTAGGCGCTCTGGTTGTCCTTGATGGCTTCGATGGCGACCGGGCCGCGTTCGGATTTGCCGACCATGGAAATCAGGCCGGTTTTTTCCAGCATCATGCGGGTGAATTTGTCCATGCGCGTGGCGGTGGTCGGGCCGGCGGGGCCGACGACTTCGTCGCGCACCGGGTCGACCGGGCCGACGTAGTAGATGACGCGGTTGGTGAAGTCGACCGGCAGTTTTTCACCCTTGGCCAGCATGTCGGCGATGCGCTTGTGGGCGGCGTCGCGGCCGGTGAGCAGCTTGCCGTTTAAGAGCAGTTTCTGGCCCGGTTTCCAGGAGGCGACTTCGGCCTTGGTGAGTGTATCGAGGTTGACGCGGGTGGCCGATTTCAGATCGGGCGTCCAGGTCACGGCCGGCCAATCTTCCAGTTTCGGCACCGGTAGTTTGGCCGGGCCGGAGCCATCGAGATGGAAATGGCAGTGGCGGGTGGCGGCGCAGTTCGGGATCAGCGCGATCGGCAGCGAGGCGGCGTGCGTCGGGTAATCCATGATTTTCACGTCGAGTACGGTGGTGAGGCCGCCCAGGCCCTGCGCGCCGATGCCGAGTGCGTTCACCTTCTCGTAGAGTTCGAGGCGCAGTTGCTCGACGCGCGAGAGTTCGACGCCGGATTTCTGCTTGGCGATGAGGTCTTGAATATCGACCGGCGCCATCAGCGATTCCTTGGCGAGCAGCATGGCCTTTTCCGGCGTGCCGCCGATGCCGATGCCGAGAATGCCCGGCGGACACCAGCCGGCACCCATGTCGGGCAGCGTTTTCAATACCCAATCGACGATCGAGTCGGACGGGTTGAGCGCGGCGAACTTGGTCTTGTTTTCCGAACCGCCGCCTTTGGCGGCACAGATGACGTCCACCGTGTCGCCATCGACGATGTCGAAATGCACGACGGCCGGCGTGTTGTCTTTCGAGTTCTTGCGCCCGCCGGCGGGGTCGACCAGCACCGAGGCGCGCAGGGGGTTGTCCGGGTTCATGTAGGCGCGGCGCACGCCTTCGTTGATCATCTCGTGCACGCTCATGGTGGCGTCCGGCCAGCTCACGCCCATGCCAATCTTGATGAAGACGACGCCGATCCCGGTGTCCTGGCAGATCGGGCGATGTCCTTCGGCGGACATGCGCGAGTTGGTCAGAATCTGCGCGATGGCGTCCTTGGCCGCCGGCGATTCCTCGCGTTCGTAGGCTTCGCCGAGCGCCTTGATGTAATCGAGCGGGTGGTAGTAGCTGATGTACTGGAAGGCATCGGCGACGGACTGGATGAGGTCTTCTTGCTTGATGGCAGTCATGAAATATCTCCGTTTTTAGTGATGATTATATTAGTGGTGCTTGTTGTGTTGCAGGATGAGCGTCTGGGTCATGATCTTGTCGACAATGGCCATGGCCAGCGCGGAAAGCAGGAATACGATGTGAATGGCGACCTGCCATTTGAGCGTGTGTTCGCTGACGTTGCCGGCGTTGATGAAGCTTTTCAGCAGATGGATCGACGAAATGCCGATGATGGCCGTCGCCAGTTTGATCTTAAGCACGCCGGCATTGACGTGCGACAGCCATTCCGGCTGGTCGGGATGATCGTCCAGATCGAGCCGCGAGACGAAGGTTTCGTAGCCGCCGACGATCACCATGACCAGCAGGTTGGCGATCATCACCACGTCGATCAGGCCGAGCACGACCAGCATCACTTCGGTTTCGCTGAAGTGCGAACTGTCGAAAGCGTTATGCACGAGGTGGCTGAGTTCGACCATGAACAGCCAGCAATACACGATCTGGGCGACGATCAGACCGATGTAGAGCGGCGCTTGAATCCAGCGGCTGGCGAAGATCAGGTTTTCCAGGTTTTTCGTTGTGAGTTTCGTCATGGTGAAAGGGCAGGGCGGGGCGCTGATTGGCAGCGTGCGGGGTCGGAATGCAAATGCGGAACACGAATGCGAGGGCGCGGATTTTAGCACGCCGGCGGCGCTGCATTCCGGGTATGCGCGCCAAGCGACAAGTCGCGGACATGCCCGCCAATGCTGCGCCGCAGCGTGATTTCGTAAGGGCTTTGTAAGAATATCGTCGTGTAATCCAGTCCGTCGCCGGCCAGGGAGGGTGTTTCGGTTCGGTGTATGCGGTTTGGTTATGCTTGAATTTATTCCGGGCTTGCCCGGTTCGATTTTTTGTTTCAACACACGTGCGAAGTACCGCAGAGGAGAAAAATATGTCGAATGAATCCGTGCAGTTCTACTATCCGTCCGAAGAGATCGTGAAGAACGCAGCGGTTTCCGGGATGGACGCCTACAAGGCGCTGTGCGCGGAAGCGGAGGCTGACTACGAAGGTTTCTGGGCCAAGCGCGCCCGTGAGCTGATTAGCTGGAAAGAGCCGTTTACCCAGGTGCTGGACGAATCCAACGCCCCGTTCTACAAGTGGTTTGCCGACGGCAAGCTGAACGTGTCCTACAACTGCCTGGATCGTCAGGTGGAAGCCGGCAAGGGCGACAAGGTCGCCATCATCTTTGAAGCCGACAACGGCGACGTCACCAAGGTCACGTACAAGGAATTGCTGGTCAAGGTCTGCAAGATGGCCAACCTGCTCAAGAGCAAGGGCGTCAAGAAGGGCGACCGCGTCGTCATCTACCTGCCGATGACCATCGAAGGCATCGTCGCCATGCAGGCCTGCGCCCGTATTGGTGCCACGCACTCGGTGGTGTTCGGCGGTTTCTCCTCGCAATCGCTGCGCGATCGTATCAACGATGCCGGCGCCGTCATGCTGATTACCGCCGACGGCCAGTTCCGCGGCGGCAAGGCCATCCCGCTGAAGCCGATCGCCGACGAAGCCTTCGCGCTGGGCGGCTGCGAATCGGCCAAGAACGTCATCGTCTTCAAGCGCACTGGCGCGGAAGTCAACATGGTTGCCGGGCGCGATTCCTGGCTGCACGAAGGTCTGGAAGGCCAGCCGGAAACCTGCGATCCGGAATGGGTCGAAGCCGAGCATCCGCTGTTCCTGCTCTACACCTCGGGTTCCACCGGCAAGCCGAAGGGCGTTCAGCATTCCACCGGCGGCTACCTGCTGCATGCCATCCTGACCATGAAGTACACCTTCGACATCAAGGATAGCGACACCTTCTGGTGTACCGCCGACATCGGTTGGGTCACCGGCCATACCTACATCACCTACGGCCCGCTGGCCTGCGGTGCGACCGAAATCGTTTTCGAGGGCGTGCCGACCTTCCCGAACGCCGGTCGTTTCTGGAAGATGATCCAGGATCACAAGGCCACCGTGTTCTACACTGCGCCGACCGCCATCCGTTCGCTCATCAAGGCCTCCGAAGCCGATGCCGCCGTGCATCCGAAGAGCTACAACCTGTCGTCGCTGCGCATCCTGGGTTCGGTCGGCGAGCCGATCAACCCGGCAGCCTGGACGTGGTACTACGAAAACGTCGGCGGCTCGCGCTGCCCCATCGTCGATACCTTCTGGCAGACCGAAACCGGCGGCCACATGATTACCCCGCTGCCGGGCGCGACGCCGATGGTGCCGGGTTCCTGCACCCTGCCGTTCCCCGGCATCCAGTTCGCCGTGGTCGATGAAACCGGCGCCGAACTGCCGTGGGGCCAGGGCGGCATCCTGGTGTGCAAGAAGCCGTGGCCGTCGATGATCCGCACCATCTGGAACGACGACGAGCGTTTCATCAAGTCCTACTTCCCGGCCGACTTCCAGGGCAAGCTCTACTTGGCGGGCGACGGCGCCATCCGCGATGCCAACACCGGTTACTTCACCATCACCGGTCGCATCGACGACGTGCTGAACGTTTCCGGTCACCGCATGGGCACCATGGAAATCGAATCGGCGCTGGTCGCCAACCCGCTGGTGGCCGAAGCTGCCGTGGTGGGCCGTCCGGACGATCTGACCGGCGAAGCCATCGTCGCCTTCGTGGTGCTCAAGGGTGCCCGTCCGACCGATCCGGAAGCCACCAAGAAGCTGGTCAAGGAACTGGCCGATTGGGTCGGCAAGGAAATCGGCCCGATCGCCAAACCGAAGGACATCCGTTTCGGCGACAACCTGCCCAAGACCCGTTCCGGCAAGATCATGCGCCGCCTGCTGCGCGGTCTGGCCAAGGGTGAGGAACTCACGCAGGACACCTCGACCCTGGAAAACCCGGCGATCCTGGAGCAGCTCAAGGGCTGATGGCAGCACCGGGTTTTGCCGGGAAGGCAAAACCCGGTCGTTCGACAGTTGCGCGGCTAAGCATAACTGGGGCGAAGAGGAGACGAGAAGCCGCCAAAGTAGCGGTTCGCATGCGGCCCAAGGGACCGCAGGCCCAAATGGCTGGTGCGCTTGGCGTACCAGCCATTTTTTTCAAGGAGGGGTTGCGATGCGACGCAGTAGCCCGACACGCCAGCGCCTGACGGCGCTTGGCCTGTTTTCCGCCGTGCTGCTGACTTACCCGCTGCTGGGGTTGGCGCAGGGTTCGCTGGCCGGCTGGCCGGCGGTCGTGCTGTATCTGTTCGGGGTGTGGGCGGGCGTGATCGCCCTGGCCGCCCTGATTGCCGAGCATCGGGGACGCTGATGCTGTCGGGCTGGCTGGTCGCCTTGCTGTCGGCGCTCTATCTGGGCGCGCTGTTTGCCATTGCCCGCTTTGGCGATGCCCGGGCGGATGCTGGCCGTTCCATCATTTCGGCCAACGTGTATGCCTTGTCGCTGGCGGTGTATTGCACTTCCTGGACTTTTTTTGGCAGCGTCGGCCGGGCGACTTCGGGCGGCCTTTCCTTCCTGACGATTTACCTTGGGCCGACCTTGATGCTCCTGTGCGCGGGCGTGCTGGTCAAGATGCTGCGCATCGCCAAGGCACAGCGCATCACCACCATTGCCGATTTCATCGCTGCCCGCTACGGCAAGAGCGCCCGGCTGGCTGGCCTGGTGACGGTGATCGCGGTGATCGGCGTGGTGCCGTACATCGCCTTGCAGTTGAAGGCGGTGGCGGCCAGCCTGGAGGTTTTGTTCGATCAGCCGGGGCAGGCGGTGCGCGTGGCCGGTATCGATTCCACCTTGCTGGTGGCGGCGGTGCTCGCGGCGTTCACCATCTTGTTCGGCACCCGCCATCTGGATGCGACCGAGCGCCACGAAGGCATGGTGGCGGCGGTGGCTTTCGAGTCGCTGGTGAAATTGCTGGCCTTTCTGGCGGTGGGTTTGTTCGTGACCTACGGCATGTACGACGGTTTTTCCGATCTTTTTTCCCGCGCCGCCGAGCACCCGGAATTGCAGGCGCTGCTCACGCCGCAGACGCCGAAAGCCAGCGCCTGGGCGGCGATGATCCTGCTGTCGGCGCTGGCCATCATTTTTCTGCCGCGCCAGTTTCAGGTGCTGGTGGTGGAAAACGTCGATGAATCGCACCTGAAACGGGCGCTGTGGCTGTTTCCGCTTTACCTGCTGCTGATCAACGTTTTCGTGCTGCCGGTGGCTTTGGGCGGCATGCTGCATTTTGGCAGCGGCATGAATCCCGATGTGTTCGTGCTCACCCTGCCGCTGGCGGAAAACGCGCAGGCGCTGGCTTTGTTCGTTTTCATCGGCGGTTTGTCGGCAGCGACCGGCATGGTGATCGTCGAGACGATTGCCTTGTCCACCATGATCTGCAATGACTTGGTGATGCCCATCCTGCTGCGCTCGCACTGGCTGCATCCGGAGCGGCGCCCGGATTTGTCCGGCGTTTTGATCGGCATCCGGCGGCTGGCCATCGTGCTGGTTTTGCTGCTGGGCTATGTGTACTTCAAGGCGGCGGGTGAGGCGCATGCGTTGGTGGGGATCGGCCTAATTTCCTTTGCCGCCGTCGCCCAGTTTGCGCCCGCCTTGTTTGGCGGCATGTACTGGAAGCAGGGCTCGCGTGCCGGTGCCCTGGCCGGCTTGCTGGCGGGGTTTGCGGTGTGGCTCTATACCTTGCTGCTGCCGGCATTCGCCAAGTCGGGCTGGATCGACGATGGTTTTCTGCAGGCCGGTTTGTTCGGCTTCGAAATGTTGCGCGCGCAGGCCTTGTTTGGCTTGAGCGGCCTGGATGAGATTTCGCATTGCCTGTGGTGGAGCCTGCTGGCCAATGGCCTGGCTTATGTCACGGTATCGCTCCTGACCGAGGCGGATGCGATGGAGGTGCGTCAGGCGGAATCCTTCGTCGATGTCTTTCGCCATAGCTGGCAGACGCCGGATAGCCGGCCGTGGCGCGGCAATGCCTCGCTCGCCGAGATTGCCGGCCTGCTGGAGCGTTTCCTGGGACCGGCGCGGGCGCGCATGCAGTTGCAGACTTACGCCCTGACACGCGGCGTTTCCGAGTGGCGCGCTTTGGCACCGGATGCGCAGTTCGTCGAATTTGCCGAAAACGAGCTGGCCGGCGCCATCGGTTCGGCCAGCGCGCGCGCCATGGTGGCGAGCGTGGTGCGCGAGGAGGATCTGGGTCTGGAAGAAGTGTTCGAGATTCTCGATGAAGCCAGCCAGATTCGTGCCTACAGCCGCGAGCTGGAAGAAAAGCAGCAGGCGCTGGAAGCGGCGACCGCCGAGTTACGCGCGGCCAACGAGCGTCTGCGCGAGCTGGACCGGATGAAGGACGATTTCATTTCCACGGTGACCCACGAACTGCGTACGCCGCTCACATCCATCCGCGCCCTGTCGGAAATGCTGCATGAAGACCCGGAACTGGAACTTACCCAGCGCACCCGTTTCCTGGGCATCATCGTCAGCGAGACCGAGCGCCTGACGCGGCTCATCAACCAAGTGCTGGACATGGCCAAACTCGAATCCGGGCGCGCCGAATGGGTGACGGGCGTGGTGCAGGTGGACGAGGTGGTGGCCGAGAGCATGGCGGCGCTGGAGCCTTTGTATCGGGACAAAGGGGTTCGACTCAGCGCGAATATCGCGCCGGATCTGCCGCCGGTGCTGGCCGACCGTGATCGCCTGATGCAGGTGGTGGTGAATCTTTTGTCCAACGCCGTGAAATTCGTCGCGGCCCAGGCCGGTGTGGTCAGGGTCGAGGTGAGCGCGGGGCAGGGCATGGTGCGGGTGGCCGTGGCCGACAATGGTCCGGGCCTGACCGAGCCGGAATGCCGCAGCGTTTTCGAGAAATTCCGCCAGGGGGGCAATACCCTCACGGACAAGCCGCAAGGCACGGGTTTGGGATTGCCGATCAGCCGGCAGATCGTCGAACACTTTGGTGGTAAGCTTTCGGTCGAAAGTGCGCCGGGGGCTGGTGCCACCTTCATTTTCACGGTTCCAGCACAGGGATCGGAAGCACAACGATAGGAGACTAAAAAAAGATGTCGAAAAAAATATTGATCGTCGACGACGAGCCCAATATCGTCATTTCGCTGGAATTTCTCATCAAGAAAGAAGGTTTTACGGTGGCCGTCGCCGCCGATGGCGAGGAAGCGCTGGCTAAGGTGGCCGAGTTCTCGCCCGATCTGATCCTGCTCGATGTGATGATGCCGAAGAAATCCGGCTTTGAAGTCTGCGAGGCGCTGCGCGCCGATCCGCAGCAAAGCGGGTTGAAAATCATCATGCTCACGGCCAAGGGGCGCGACACGGAAATGGCCAAGGGCTTGGCGCTGGGGGCCGATGCCTATATGACGAAACCGTTTTCCACCAAGGATCTGATTGCCCGCATCCGTGAAGTGCTGGCTTTGGCGTGAAAGGTGACACGTGAAAAGTGAAATGCGGGTTCACACCCTTTCCCCTTCCTCCTTCTCTCTTCCCCTCACGAAATGAAAGCCAAAGCCCGCTTCCTGCTTGCGATTGCCGTGCTCGGTCTGCTGATGACCGGGCCGTTCCTGATTACCGTGCTGCTGGTCTGGGTGGGAATGGAAGAGATCGAGCACCAGAAACTGCTCGATCTCTTGCTGCCGCATCTGCCGGTGGGGATTTCCATGACCTTGTTCGGTTTCGTGGTCGGCGTGGTCGTGCTGCACAAATTGTTCAAGCAATACGTGGAAGGTCTGCTCGGCATGGCGGAGCAGTTGCACATGATGCTGGCGGCCAACCGCAATTTCCGCGTCAAGCAGGAAGGGCCGCCGGAAGTCGAGCAACTGGCGAAAGCGGCCAACGATCTGGCGGCGCAGCGCGACGCCCTGCTCGACGACGTGGAAGCGCGCATCGCCCAGGCCAATGCCTCGGTCGAGGAAGAAAAGAACCGTCTGGCGGCGCTCATGTCGGAACTGGCGCAGGCCGTGGTGGTGTGCAATCTCGATGGCCGCATCCTGCTCTACAACAATCGCGCCCGCCTGCAGTTCAAGGCGCTCTCGCAAGGGCCGACCTCGGTCAGCGGCGGCACGCTGATCGGCCTCGGGCGTTCCATCTTCTCGATTCTGGAAAAGAGCCAAGTCGAACATGCGCGCGAAATCATCCACCAGCGGCTCGCCAAGCATCAGAATCCGCTCGCCAATTTCGTCACCACCACGCTCGGCGGGCAGTTGCTGCGCATCCAGATGGTGCCGGTGTTCGCGGCCGGCGCGGAGGAGGGCGAGCGCCCGATGACCGGCTACGTGCTGACGGTGGACAACATCACCCGCACCCTGGAAGAAGAAGCGCGCCGCGATCAGGCGCTGCATGCGCTGACCGAAGGCAGCCGCGCCGCTTTAGGCAGCATCCGGGCGGCGGTGGCGAACCTGATCGACTACCCGGACATGGACGCCGAATTGCGCGAGCGCTTCGTCAAGGTGGTCGACGATGAAGCGGCGCAGATGAGCCAGCGGCTCGATGCAACCCTGAGCGAGTTTTCGGACTCGTCGAAAAGCCGCTGGCCGCTGGAAGACGTGCTGGCTGTCGACATCATCGGCGCCGCCCAACGGCGCATCGAAGGCAAGCTCGATCTGGTCGTGCTGGTCGAGGATGTGGATGAAAACCTGTGGATCAAGGCCGATAGTTTCTCGCTCGTTTTCGCGCTCACTTTCATTGCCGAGCGCCTGCTCGATCATTATGAAATTCGCGATTTGCGCTTCCGCACCAGTTGCGAGGGGAAACTCGTCTATCTCGACGCGATCTGGGTGGGGCAGGCGATTTCCTCGGAAACCTTCTATTCCTGGGAAATGGAGAGCATGCAGGCTTTGGGTGAAAGCTCGCCTTTGTCGCTGCGCGACGTGATCGACCGGCACGGTGGCGAAATCTGGTATCAGCGCGAACGCGCCGCGCACCGCGCTTATTTCCGCTTCGTGCTGCCGCTGGCGATGCCCGGTGTGGAAATGGCCGAAGAGCGGCGGGCGACCGGGCGGCCGGAGTATTACGATTTCGACCTGTTCAAGTTCGAGGACAAATCCATCGACCTCGACCGCAAGCTGTCGGAGCTCGCCTACACCGTGTTCGACACCGAAACCACCGGCCTGGAACCCTCTAGGGGCGATGAAATCATCCAGATCGGCGCGGCGCGCATCGTCAACAACCGGCTTTTGCGTCAGGAAACCTTCAACCAACTGGTCGACCCGGAAGGGCCGATTCCACCGCAGGGCATTCCCATCCACGGCATCAGCGACGACATGGTGCGCGGTCAGCCCAATATCGACGTGGTGCTGCCGGCCTTCCACAATTTCTGCGAGGACACCGTGCTGATCGCGCACAATGCCGCCTTCGACATGCGTTTCCTGCAGTTGAAGGAAGAGCGTACCGGCGTGCGCTTCACCCAGCCGGTGCTGGATACGCTGTTGCTGTCGGCGGTGGTGCACCCCAACCAGGAATCGCACAAGCTCGATGTGATCCTGGAGCGGCTGGGCATACGGATCGATACCCGGCATAACGCGCTGGAGGACGCGCTGGCGACCGGCGAGGTTTTCCTCAAGCTCTTGCCACTGCTGGAAGAGCAGGGCATCGTGACCGTGCGTCAGGCGCTGGAAGCGGCTGAGAAAACCTATTTCGCCCGGGTAAAATACTGATTATCAAATCAAAGATTAAAATCGCCGCTTGCTTTGGTACATAAAATTCGGCACATAAAAACAAGGGGATGTTCGTGAGTACAGCACAAGAAAACAGCGCCACCGAGGTGGAAAAAATCGGCGTCATGTTGCAGCAGGATGGTCAGCGCCGGGCGGCTGCCAGCACGGTGGCCTTTCTTTCCCGGCATGCGCCGTTCAACAAGATGGATGTCGAATTGCTGCAATGGTTTGCGGAAAAAGCGCAGATCGTTTTCTTCCCGGCGGGCAATCTCATCGTCGGCGCGGACTCCGGCAACGTGCGCTATTTCTATCTGATCGAATCAGGCAAGGTGCAGGCGCGGCAGGCGGGCGAGGTGGTGGTGACGGAATATTCCATCCTCAGCCACGGCTCCGGCGAAAGCTTTCCGATCGGGGCGGTGACGGCCGGGCGCCCGTCCACCAACGATTACACGGCCCTGGAAGACACTTTCTGCTATCTGCTGCCGGCCGAGGATTATCTCGTGCTGATGGCGAAAAGCCCGGAATTCAACCTTTTTTGCACGCAATACATCGCCAGCCTGCTCGACCAGTCGCGCCGCCAGTTGCAGGCGCAGTTCGCGCAGAAGGCGAGTGAGCAGCAGACGCTCAATTCGCCCCTGTCCGGTATCGGTACCCGCAATCCGCTGGCGGTGCTGCCGGAAACGCCGTTGCGCGAAGCTTTCCAGGCCATGTCGCAGGCCAACGTGGGTTCGGTGATCGTGGTCGATGCCGAGCAGAAACCGCTGGGCATCTTCACCCGCAGCGATCTGCTCGATCGCGTGGTGCTGGCCGAATTACCCTTGTCCACCGCCATTCGCGAAGCCATGTCGGCCTCGCCGACGGCTCTGAACGAACACGCCACCGCTTACGATGCCATGCTGGCCATGGCCAAGGAAGGCATCCGCCACGTCCTCATCACCGACCATGCGGGGGCCTTGAGCGGCATCGTGTCGGAGCGCGATCTGTTCGCCCTGCAGCGCGTGGGTCTGCGCCAGATTCGCCAGACCATCGAGGCCGCGCCCGATGTGGAGGCGCTGAAAACGGCAGGGGGGGGGGGGGGGGGCGGGCGCGTTTTGAGCGCTGCGGGCGATGTGGCGGAGGCCCAGAAGCCCCCCCCCGCCGATGTGCGCCAGCTGTCCTTCAACATGCTGGCGCAAGGCATCGGCGCGGAGCAACTGACCCAGTTCATCTCGGCCTTGAACGACGCGCTGACCCGGCGCGTGCTGCAACTCAATCTGGAACGCCATGATTTTTCCGGCATCGACTGGTGCTGGCTGGCCTTCGGCTCCGAAGGGCGCGACGAGCAGACTTTCAGCACCGACCAGGATAACGGCATCGTCTACCAGGTGCCGCCGGGCGAGGATCAGGCGGCGCTCAAAACGCGCCTGCTCGCCTTCGCGCTCGATGTGAACAAGGCGCTCGACCAGATCGGTTTCCCGCTGTGCAAGGGCGACATCATGGCGAGCAACCCAGAGTGGTGCCTGACGCTGGATGAATGGCGCAACCAGTTCACCGAGTGGATCCGCGTACCGGAGCCGGTGGCGCTTTTGAACGCCAGCATCTTCTTCGATTTCCGGGCGCTCTACGGCAAGGTGGAACTGGCGGACAGCATGCGCCGCCATCTCTTGCATCAGGCGCAGGCCATGCCGGTATTTCTGCAGGCCATGGCGCGCAACGCGCTGGACGTAGCACCGCCGCTGGGCAAGATTCGAGATTTCCTGACCGATCTGGAAGCCGATGCGCCGGGCAAGATCGATCTCAAGAAATACGGCTCGCGCATTTTCGTCGATGTGGCCCGCATTTATGCACTGGCGGCCGGGGTGCACAGCACCAACACCTTACAGCGCCTGCGTCTGTCGGCGCAGAAAATGAATATTCGCGGCGACGAAATCAATGCGGTGCTCGATGGCCTGAACTTCATTCAGTTCCTGCGCCTGCAGCATCAGTATCTGCATGGCGAACCCGGCAAGCAGGGCGACAATCTGATCGATCCGGAAAAACTGAACGAGCTCGATCGCCGCATCCTGAAAGAGTCCTTCCGTCAGGCGCGCAAGATTCAATCGCGTCTGAAACTCGATTACCAGGTGAACCACTGACATGTTCGGCATCAAGAAATTGTTTTCCGGCGCGGCGGATGCGGCCAATCTGCCCGCCGATGTCAGGGCGGCGCTGGCTGACTGGCAGGCGCGCGTGGTCGATGATCTGGAATCCACGCATTTTCTGACCCGCTACGTGGTGCTGGACATCGTGACCGATGGCCCGGACCCCGAGCGCCATCGCCTGACCGGCTTGGCTGCGACCGAAGTGCATCGCGGCGTGCTGGCCCCGGCGCGCAGCGTGTATCTCGATTTGTCCGGGATGAGCGATGAAAGCGCGCGTGCCCGCAGCCTCGCCGCCTTCCTGCAATTCATCGGCAAGGCGCCGCTGGTGGTGTTTTACGCGGCTTACGTCGGCGGGTTCCTGCTGCCGGCCTTGCGCCAGCATCTGGGCCTTGCCTTCCAGCCGCGCTGGGTCGATCTGGCCTGGCTGCTGCCCGCCCTGTTCGCGGAGAAGAGCCACCAGCCGCTGCCGCTCGATGGCTGGCTGGAAATCTTTGGCCTCGATCCGGGCGAAGGGCGGCGCAGCCCGAACGAGAACTGCTTGGCGCTGGCGCGCATCTTCCAGATGCTGGTCGTGCGCGCGCACAGCAAGGGCATTGATACGGTGGCGGCCCTGATCGACGAATCGAAGGCCAGCAGCCATCTGCGGCGCAGTCATTAAGGGCGTGGCCGTTTCGTGCGACTGACCCGGCTGCAGCGCTACTACCTCTATTACACCGGGGTTTTCCTGGCGTTTACGGGGTTTCTGGCGGTGCTCGAACGGCACGGCATGCCGCCGCGCTGGATCGGTTACGCCTTTCTGGTATTTACCGTGTCCATGTACGCCATCATCGGCGTGTTCAGCCGTACTTCCGATGTGTCGGAGTATTACGTGGCCGGGCGCCGGGTGCCGGCCTTCTTCAATGGCATGGCCACCGGCGCGGACTGGATGAGCGCGGCGTCCTTCATGGGGCTGGCGGGCACGCTGTACTTGCAGGGTTTTCAGGGGCTGGCCTACATCGTCGGCTGGACCGGCGGTTTCGTGCTGGTGGCCCTGCTGCTCGCGCCTTACCTGCGCCGTTTCGGGCAATTCACGATTCCGGATTTTCTGAGTGCGCGTTACGGCGGCAATGCGGTGCGTTTGATTGCCGTGTTCGCGGCCATTCTCGCCTCCTTCGTCTATGTCGTGGCGCAGATTTATGGCGTGGGCGTCATCACCAGCCGCTTTGTCAGCCTGCAATTCGAGATTGGCGTGTTCGTCGGCCTGGCGGGCATCCTGGTGTGCTCTTTCCTCGGCGGGATGCGGGCGATTACCTGGACGCAGGTGGCGCAATATCTGATTCTGATCGTCGCTTATCTGACGCCGGTGGCCATTTTGTCCTACAAGGTGACCGGGGTGCCGGTGCCGCAGGTGGTCTATGGCGGCGTGCTGCAGCAGGTGACGGCGCTGGAGACGGAATTGTTCGCTGCCCCGGCCGAAACCGAGGTGCGCGCGCGCTACCGGGAGCGGGCGCAGGCTTACGCGGAAAAAATCGAACGATTGCCGCATTCGCTGCTCGAAGAGCGCGCCTATTACGCCGCCGAGGTGGAGCGCTTGCGCGCGAGCGATGCGCAGATGCGCGACGTGGTGGCGCTGGAACGCCAGCGTCGGGATCTGCCGAAAACGCCGCAGGAGGCCCGGCAACACTGGGAGCGGGCGCAGCATGATGCGCTCGAGCGCAGCGAGCCGCCGCGCCCGCATGCGGAAGCTTTCCCCGGTGAGAGCGAAGCCGAGCGCAATGTGCTGCGCAACAATTTCCTCGCGCTGGTGTTCTGCCTGACCATCGGCACGGCCGCGCTGCCGCACGTGCTGATGCGTTACTACACCACGCCCAGCGTGGCGCAGGCGCGGCAATCGGTGTTCTGGTCGCTGCTCTTCATCGGCATTCTTTACGTGACTGCGCCGGCCTACGCGGTGTTCGCCAAGTTTGAGGTGTTGTCCAATCTGGTCGGCATTCCCATCGCCAAGCTGCCCGGCTGGGTGATGGCGTGGACCAAGATCGGGTTGATTTCGATCGAGGACATCAATGGCGATGGCCTGCTGCAATTTGCCGAACTGTCGCTCAACCCGGACGTGATCGTGCTGGCGACGCCGGAAATCGCCGGCATGCCCTACGTCGTTTCCGGCCTGGTCGCAGCGGGCGGACTGGCGGCCGCCTTGTCTACGGCAGACGGGCTCTTGCTGACGATTACCAGCGCCTTGTCGCACGACGTGTATTTCCGCGTGTTTCGTCCGCAATCCTCCACGCAATTCCGCCTGGTGATCGCCAAGATACTGCTCTTGGTCGTGGCGCTGGTGGCAGCGCTGGTGGCAGCGCAGAAACCGGGCACCATCCTGTCCATGGTGGCCTGGGCTTTTTCCATTGCCGGCGCGGCCCTGTTCCCAGCGCTGGTGCTGGGGATTTTCTGGGTGCGCGCGACGCGGGCCGGGGCGATTGCCAGCATGCTGGTGGGCCTGGGGCTGACCTTGTATTACATCGCGCGTATGGAATTCGGCGGCCATGCCTGGCTGGGACTGGGCGAGGAAATGCAGGGGCCGTGGTTCGATCTGCATTCCACGTCGGCTGGGGTGTTCGGCATCGTTGCGGGTTTCGTCACGCATGTCGTCGTCAGCTTGCTGACGCGAACCAGTCCGGAAATGGCGGCAGAAACGGCGCAATTCCTCGCCTGCGTGCGTCAGCCGGGCGAGCGCCAGGGGAGGGATTGATGCAGCAGGCCGGTATGTCACCTTACTGGCGCAGCACGCGCCGTCTGACCGGCGGTTTGCTCGTGCTCTGGTGCGCGCTCACCTTCGGCGTGGTTTTTTTCGCCCGCGAACTCAATGCCCTGGACTGGTTTGGTTTTCCGCTGGGGTTTTATTTCGCGGCGCAGGGTCTTTTCTTCGGCTATCTCGGCATCGTGGTGTATTACAACCGCAAAATGCAGCGCCTGGACGATGCCCACGGCTCGCGGCAAGCCTAGAGCAGAGCGTGAGTTTCTCGTTGTTCGTGTTGTCAGCCCTGCGTGCCGTCGTGGAGATGCTGGGTCTCTGTTTGCTCGGGCAGGCCGCGCTTGCGCTACTTGCGGGCAGGAGCCGCTTGGGGAATCCGATTTACCGGCTTTTCGCACTCATCACCCGCGCGCCTCGCCGCCTGTGCGGCAAGTTGCTGCCGGGCACACGCCGCCCCTGGCTGGAGGGGGCGCTTTGTTTTCTGCTGCTGTCCCTTGCCTGGATTGCCCTGGCGGCCTGGCGGTTATTCGTTTTGCAGGGCGAGGTGTGATTTTTCAGGGCGGGGTGTGCAATATCCACCCTCGCGTTGGGGAAACGCTGAACAAATCCGTGCGCCCTGAGTTTGTCGAAGGGAGTTACCTGCAAAATCAAGGGCTTCGACAGGTTCAGCCCGAGCGGTTTTGATTTATTCAGAGCTTCCTTGGCGCATTCAGCAGCGCAGTTGATCCAGTTGGGCCGCGAGCTGGTGCGCGGTTTCGCTCAGTTCGGGGAGGAGGAGGTCGGCCGCGTCGCCCAGGCCGTTCTGGCTGAGGTTGGTGATTTCATTGGCCAGCGCGTGAAAGCGCAGGTGCAGGGCGATCAGTTCGGGGGCGGCGGCATGCGCTTCGAGTGCGCCGGCCAGGGTGCAACTGCGGTGTTCGGACAAGGGCATGTCGGCGTAGTTGCCGCCGGCAAAAGCGTTGAAGAACTGGCGGCGCCACTTGCCATGCAGGCGGATGGCTTCTTCGATCTGAGGCGGTGTGAATTTGGGCACCTTGCGTTCTCCCCGGTCTCGCCGGCTGAAAATCCTGATGCGCCCTATTATGCCGCAGCGGGCAGCGCCTCTTCAATGCGCGCTACCGCGCCGCCAGCACGCGGGTAATTCGAGCGGGGAAAGATCGGCGGGCGGTGTGTTGAAAATGGCATGCGCGCGGGCCAGACGCTCCTGTTCGGCGGCGTTGATTCCGACAAAGGCTTCGAACCATTTTTGCAGGTGTTTCATGATTTCTCCTCGGGCTTCATTATTTAAACCACTGGTTAAACATACAGTGGTGCAAGATTAAGCAAAAACTGGATATTTGTACAGTGTTTTGTTTTCGATCCTGTTTCCCGGCCTTGGAGAAAAGGGAAAAACCATCAGGAAACAAGCCTTGGCGCGCGTATAATTACGCCCCATGCTAGAAAATACGACCCCTGAAGCCGCTCCGGCGGCACCCGAAACCACGTTTGCCGATCTGGGCCTGGCGCCCGAACTGTTGCGTGCCTTAAACGATCTCGGCTACAGCAAACCGACGCCGATCCAGGCGAAAGCGATTCCGCTGGTGGTGGCCGGCCAGGACATCATGGGGGGGGCGCAGACGGGTACGGGCAAGACGGCCGCGTTTACCCTGCCCATCCTGCAGCGCATCCTGCCTTTTGCCAGCAGCAGCCCGTCGCCCGCCCGGCATCCGGTGCGCGCCCTGATCCTGGCCCCGACGCGCGAACTGGCCTTGCAAGTGCACGAATCTGTGGTGGCGTACAGCAAGCACACCTCGCTGCGCGCCATGTGCGCTTTTGGCGGGGTGGACATCAAGCCGCAGATCGCCGAACTCAAACGCGGCGTGGAAATCCTGGTGGCGACGCCGGGGCGGCTGCTCGATCACGTCGAATCGAAGAGCGTCAGCTTCAATTCGGTACAGGCGCTGGTGCTCGACGAGGCCGACCGCATGCTGGACATGGGCTTCATTCCCGACGTGACGCGCATCCTCCGGATGCTGCCGGCGCAGCGCCAGAGCCTGTTGTTTTCGGCGACCTTTTCCGATGACATCAAGAAGCTCGCCGACACCATGCTGCACAATCCCGTGCTGGTGGAAGTGGCGCGGCGCAATCAGGTATCGGAAACCATTACCCACCGCGTGCACCCGGTGTCGGACTGGGGCAAGCGCGGCTTGCTCATCAAGCTGCTCAAGTCGGGCGACATCCGCCAGTGCATCGTTTTCATGCGCACCAAGCAGGGGTGCTCGCGCCTGTCGCGGGAATTGCAGCGCGCCGGGATTCATGCCGACGCGATTCACGGCGACAAGAGCCAGCTCGAACGCATCAAGGCGCTGGACGCCTTCAAGGCGGGCGGCACGCAGGCGCTGGTTGCCACCGACGTGGCGGCGCGCGGGCTGGACGTCGACGATCTGCCCTACGTCATCAACTACGAGCTGCCGCATGTGCCGGAAGACTACGTGCACCGCATTGGCCGCACTGGCCGCGCCGGTAAGACTGGCAACGCGATTTCGCTGGTCAGCGCGCATGAAGTGGCTTATCTGGTCGAAATCGAAAAACTCATCAAGCGCCCGATCGAGCAGATCGAAATTGCCGGTTTCGAGGCGGAAGCCGAATACGAATACCCGCCTGGCAACAAGAAGAAGCGCCCGCCGCCGGTGCGTGCGCCGTTGGCCGAAAAACCGCAGCGCAGGGGGCGGCGGGATACGATGATCGCCGCCGACGGCTTCGATTTCAGCAAACCTTATGAGCCGAAATCCAGCTTGAATGCGGAAACGAACGTCCCCCTCGCGCCTGCCGGGGAGGTTCCGGGTAAACCGAAGAAAATGGTGGCTGCGCTACTGGGCGGCATGGGGCGCAAAACCTGAGGGTTTGGGTTCGTCCTTTGCTTTGCCCTCGATGCGCCTAGGCCCGGGTGCTGCGGCCCGCGTTTTTTGCAGCGGCTTCCTGCAGGCGGATCACTGCGAGAGACAGATTATCGCCGCTGCCGTTGCCGCGTTCGCGGGCCAGGCGGATGATTTTCTGGCACGCCTCGCGCGCTGAATTTTCGCTGAGCAATTCCCCTAGTTCATCATCGCTGAAATAGGCCCAGATGCCGTCGGAACAGAGCATGAAGCTGTCGCCGGCGGTGGGCTCGTTGCCCTCGGAGAAATCGAAGCGCGGCGTATCCTGACCGCCCAGGGAAGTCATCAGGACATTGCGATTGGGGTGGGTGAGCGCCTGCAGCGGGGTGATTCGTCCGGTGGCGATCAGATGCTCGACGTAAGAGTGATCGACGGTGCGCGCTTGCAGGCGGCGGCCGCGAAAATGATAGAGACGGCTGTCGCCGCAGTAGCCCCAGGTGACGCGCCCCGGTTGCAGCACCATGGCGACCGCCGTGCTGTGCGGGTCCTTTTCGTTGATGAAGCGGGAGGCCTTGATCATGGTGTGCGCCTCGCACATGCTGTTTTCCAGCAGATAGCGCGGGTTTTCATCGCCAGGCGCGAAATGTTCCAGATTGGTGCGTGCCGTGTGTACGACTTGTTCCGCTGCCAGGGCGCCGCCCGTATGCCCGCCCATGCCGTCTGCCACGATGGCGAGCAAAACGCCCTTGTGGCGCGGGTGCGGCAAGATGGCGACACGGTCTTGTTGTTCCTTGCGATCCCCCTGATGCTGGGCGGCGCAGGCGTCGATGGTGAGTGGCATGGCATTCCCTTGTGGAGGGCGAATACTAACGCAAAGCCCTTGTTATGCGGCGGGTCGGTCCACATTGTGACGGGGTATAATGCGCCAATCCTCGGAAAATTCTGACCCATGATACAAACTATGCTGATGCCGGATTGGCGAGCCCCGGAAAATCGCGCTTTGCTGGTCCGTTTGCTGAATGGACTGGATCGGATCGTGGGGCAGGAAACCATGGCGGAAGGGGCGTTGGTCATCGAACGCACTTACGCCGCCTGGCCGAAGATCAAGGCTTGCCTGCTGGCTTCGCTGACGGACCCGAACGATCCGGATTGCCAGAAGATCATCGAGCATCTGGCCAATACCAATACGCCGTTCATGCTCTTTGCGCACCAGTTCGGCGTCTTGCGTAATTTGGTGCTGAAGGAAGTGCTGGCAGAGCGCAATATCGACGAAGCGGCGCAGGTGATGGCTTTGTTCGAAGCCATGGAAGAAGAGTTTGCGGCGGTTTATCTGGCGATCTTCCTCAACCGTCTGGGTACGCGCAATCATGTGCGCCTGGGCCATATCCGGGCGCTCAACGACAAGAATCTGCTGTCGTATTTCGAAAGCCATCTGGAATGGATGGAGCATCTGATCGAAGCCGTTCGCCTGCGCCGGCAGGATGACCTGCCCGAACTCGACCCGACCCGCTGCCAGTTTGGCCAGTGGCTGCACTCGGAAGGCCTGCAGTTGATTCGTGACCGCAGCCATGTCCGGCAGATCAAGGAATTGCACGAAACCATGCACCATGTCGTGGCGGAAATGCACGATCTCCTGGCGCTGCCGCATGCCAGCAGCCCTTTGTACGCCTTGCTGAGAAAGGCTGAAATCTATTCGCTGGAACTGGGCAACGAGATTTCCCTGCTCAACAACGTGGTGATCATGAACGTGTACAGCAAGGATGCGCTGACGGGTTTTCTCAGCCGGCGTTTCCTCGATCGCGTGCTGTTTGGCCAGATGGAGGTCGCCAAGGCCACCGAAGTGCCGTTCTCCATCATCATGTTCGATCTGGATCATTTCAAGGTCTTGAATGATACCTACGGCCACCAGGTGGGCGACAAGGCCTTGATGCACATCGCGGGCCTGGTGCGCGAAACCTTGCGCCAGTCAGATTTGGTGTTTCGCTACGGCGGCGAGGAATTCATGCTGGTGTGCCCCTCCACCAATCTGCTGCAGGCGCGGCAACTGGCTGAAAAACTGCGCCAGAAGATCGCGGCGACGCCGCTGCCGCACGATGTGCAGATTTCGGTCAGCGCGAGTTTCGGCGTCAGCGAGGTGGCGCCGGATTCCTATCAGTTGGTGGATAGCCGCCTGATCGAGGACCTCATCGCTGCCTGCGACGGTCAGCTCTATGCGGCCAAAAGGAATGGACGCAACTGCGTCGCCTGAACCTTATTCTGGCCGCCAGCCGAGGCTGGTGAGGGTGTCGCCGCGTGGTTTGTACTCGCAGCCGATCCAGCCATCGTAGGCGAGTCGCTCCAGCGCGTCGAACAGATAGGGGTAGTTGATTTCGCCGCTGCCCGGTTCGTGCCGTCCGGGGTTGTCGGCAATTTGAATGTGGCCGATCCGCCCGATATGCGCGCCCAGCGTGCGCGCGAGGTCGCCCTGCATGATCTGGGCGTGATACAGGTCGAGCTGCAGCTTGACGTTGGGCGCGGCGATGGCGTCCAGCAGGCGGGCAGCCTTGGGGATGCTGTCCAGCCAGTAGCCCGGCATGTCGATGCGGCTGTTGATGGGTTCGATCAGGATGTCCACGCCCAGCGGCGCAAAGTGCGCGGCGGCGCGGCGGATGTTGTCGATGTAGATGCTCTCCAGCGCGCTTTCGCTGACCCCTTCGGGGCGTAATCCGGCCATGCAGTGCAGGCGCTGGCAGCGGAGTGCTTCGGCATATTCCGCTGCGAGCCTCAGGCTGGCCATGAATTCCGCCTCCCGCCCGGGCAGGCAGGCCAGGCCGCGCTCCCCCGCAGCCCAATCGCCGGGGGGGAGATTGAACAGGATTTGCTGCAATTCGTTTTCCGCCAGCCAGGCGGCGATCCGTTCGGCGGGAAAATCGTAGGGAAAGAGATATTCGACACCGCGAAACCCGGCCTGCGCCGCTTGACTGAAGCGTTCCGGGAACGCCGATTCGGTGAATAGAAAACTCAGGTTGGCGGCAAATTTGAGCATGAGCAAGGCGGCGCAGGAAAAGCGGAAAGTATAATCTGCGGCCTTGATCCAGGCGTGTCGATAAGGAGAATGAGATGGTAAGCGACAAGAGTGGCGTTGCTGCGCAGGAGAGCGCGGCGCATGAACACAAAGGCAATGAACCTGAAGGGAGCGAACGTAAAGGGAGTGAACGCAAGGGCAATCGCCTCTCCAAGATCGTCACCCGCACGGGCGATGGCGGCACGACCGGTCTGGGGGATGGCAGCCGCACCACCAAGGATAGTCTGCGCATCCACGCCATTGGCGAGGTCGATGAATTGAATTCCAGCCTCGGTGTGCTGCTTTGCGAGGACTTGCCGGATGCGGTGCGCTCGGTGCTGCTGGACATTCAGCACGATTTGTTCGATTTGGGTGGCGAACTCTGTTTGCCGGGCATGGCGGTGATGCAGGATGCGCAGGTGGAACGTCTGGAAGCCTTGACCGAAGCGTTCAACCGCGAGCTTTCCATGTTGAAGGAATTCATCCTGCCCGGTGGCACCCGTCCGGCGGCCCTGGCGCATCTGAGCCGCACTGTCTGCCGCCGTGCCGAGCGGGCCATGGCGGCGCTGCATCGTGCCGAAACGCTGTCCGATCCGGCGCGCCGCTACATCAATCGTCTGTCCGATTGCCTCTTCGTGTTGGGGCGCCACCTCAACAAAACGGGCGGGCGCGGCGATGTGCTTTGGCAAAAAGGCAAAAATGCCGCGCATTGAATCATTTTTTTCCGTTCTCGCTTGCGTCCCGGCTGGGGCTGACTGGATAATCAGCCCATTCCTCTTGCTTCCATCTGAATAGAATCCGATTTCCGCCCGTGTATCGCGTCGTCACCACTTATCGCAATGGCAGCCCGCGCCCCGTCGTCGAACGCGGGCCGTGGCATGCTACGCAAAAAATTGCGGATGACTGGGCGGAAATCCTGCGCGGCCATGGTTATGTCGTCTATGTCGAAACACAAAACGGCATGATCGATGCGGGCGGCGGAACTGCTGCCAACGATAACACCGACCTCATGGCTGCTCTGGCCAGCATGGCCTGAAGGCCGGCGAGCGGTATCGTCGGCCTTCAGGCCGCGCTTGGCACGTAAGCCTGCAGCGCGTCGACGGCTGGGATTTCGATGCGGCGTCCGGTCAGGACGATCAAGCCAAAACGGTGCAGCTCGTTCAAAATCCTGGAAAAATGTTCCTGCGTGAGATTGAGCTGGGAAGCAATCAGGCCCTTGGCGATATCCAGGTTCACCACGCCGCTGGTGGTGTCGTTGGCCGCTTCCATCTCGCGCAGCAGATAGCGCACGATACGTTCTGCCGCGCTGTGCAGGCGCACGGATTCGGAGTCTACGATCAACTGGTGGTAACCATGCGCCATGCTCAGCATGATCTGCTGCATGAATGCCACGTTGCTCGTCATGACTTCGTGGATGGCTTGTTTGTTCAGATGCAGCAGCAGGCTGTTGCGTATGGCCTGGGCGAAAAAGGCATAAGGCTGCTCCGCAAACAGTATGGCGGCGCAGAATATCTCGCCGGAGCGGACGATCTGCAATACTTTTTCCTGGCCTTGCGGTGAGGCAAAAGCCAGTTTCATCTGGCCGCTGAGAAGAAGGTATAGACCCGCGCAATCGTCACCTTGTTGAAACAGTATTCCGCCTTTGTCAACAAGCGATTTCGTGGTGGCGCGCATGAGCAGTTCGCGCTCTTGTGCCGTCAGCATGGAAAATTGCGGCAGGCAATCCAGCCAGCGCGACAAATCCATCATCTCCCCTTCGCGCATCTTCCCTCCAGAATCGTCACAGTGTCGTGAACTTAGCATGGGTTTGCGGAATTTGACATAGGTCAATTCCGAGCCTGGATAGGATTTTCCTATTCGGGTTTGATTTATGACAAAAGGAATCTTTGTGCGCGTTCCAGAACGGCTTTGTCGAGCGCTGGATCGAGGCAATCCAGGGGTTCGGCGGTGAAGGAGTTGCCCAGCCAGGTGATCTGCCGTTTGGCAAGCTGGCGCGTGGCGTAGATGCCGCGCTCGCGCAATTCCTTGGCGGGCAAGGCGCCCGTCAATACCTCCCAGGCCTGCCGGTAGCCGACACAGCGCATGGAAGGCAGATCGGGATACAGCCGGTATTTGCTGCGCAGCTGCCGGACTTCTTCGAGCAGATCGGCGCGCAGCATGGCATCGAAACGTTGCGCGATACGTTCGTGCAGCGCGGCCCGGTCGGAAGGCAGCAGTGCGAGCTGCAGGAAATCGTACGGCGGTTTTTCTGCGGTGCTGGCGGCGAGCAAGGCGGACATGGGCTGGCCGCTCGTCAGGCAAACCTCCAGCGCGCGCTGAATCCGCTGACTGTCGGTGGCGTGCAGGCGGGCTGCGGTGAACGGGTCCAGCGCTGCAAGCTGCGCATGCATGGCAGGCCAGCCCCGGCTTGCGGCATCGGCATCAATCCGCGTGCGCAGGGTGGCATCCGCCTGCGGCAATTCGGCCAGACCGTGGAGGAGGGCGCGAAAATACAGCATGGTGCCGCCGACCAGCACCGGCACCCGGCCCGCCGCCGTGCTTTCAGCCATCGCCGCCAATGCGTCGGCGCGAAAGCGCGCTGCCGAATAGCGTTCTTCCGGCGTGATGAGATCGAGCAGCCGATGCGGATAGCGCGCGAGCACCTCGGCATCCGGCTTGGCGGTACCGATGTTCATGTCGATGAATACCTGGGCCGAATCGACACTGATCAAATCGACCGGCAAGGCGTCGAACAAGCGCATGGCCGCCGCCGTCTTGCCGGAAGCGGTGGGGCCCAGCAGCAAAATGGCGGGAGGGTGGCGATTCATGGCGGGCGATCCTAGCACAGCCGCCACGCCAGTTCAGGGAGTCGGGTAGTGAGCGGCTAAAAATGCGTGGGTAAAGGATGGCTGCGCTTGAGGTGTTCGTATATTTCCATCAATTCGAGCACGCGCTCGTTGTGCTCCTGTGCCAGCGCTTCCTTCATGCATTCAACCAGCATCATGTGCAAACGGCAGACGCCTTCCGGAGAACATAGCAAGGCCTCGCTCATTTCCGCCGCGACGATCATCGGAACGCCGGTGTGGTCGGCAATAACCTCGATGACATCGTCGTTCAGGTCGCAATAATCGAGAATGTCTTGCATGGAGAGCATGATTTCCTCCAGTTCCTGGCGGGTCAGTGTGGTGCGAACTGCCCTCCTTGTCGTTCATTATGGGTGGAGGCGTTACGTTTTGTTTATAACACGTTGTGCGGTAAATGCAAGGCAGGCCGGGCGTTTTCAGAAATCGAGACCGCCAGCGGGAAGCGTTTTCAGGGTGGGCGCGAGCTTGAGCTGGCTGTGCTTTTTCAGTGCGGCTGCGCGTGCTTCCAGGGTGACAATATCGATGCGGATATTTTCTTCTCCGCGCCCGAAAACCAGGGTGTTGCCGCTGGCGCAGGGTGGGAAAACAGCCGTCTGCTGTGAAAAAGCGTTATCTATGGCGGAAATCTGCTCGCGCCAGCCCGTTTCGCGCAGCACATTGACGCAGAAAATGCCCGGACTCGTCAGTCGCGCGCGGCAATCCTGGTAGAACGCCGGCGTGGCCAGAGCGCCGGGCTGGCCGTCCGGAGAAAAGCCATCCACCAGGATGAGGTCGAAACGGCGTTTGCAGCGGGCAAGGTAATCCGCGCCGCAGCCGATCTGCACGTTGAAGCGGGGTGATTCATCCGGCAGCTTGAAATACTGGCGGGCGATGAATTCGATCTGCGGGTTGATTTCCACCACGGTGATCCGGCAGTCCGGCACGTGGCGGTGGAGAAACTTCGCCACCGAGCCAGCACCAAGGCCAACCAGCAAGGCCGTGCGCGGCCAGCGCCGGAACAACGCCCCGGTTTCGCGCATGAGGAGGCAGGCCATCATCACCTGCGTGTACTCCAGCGCCAGCGCGTAGGGGCGGGCGATGCGCATGGCTCCTTGCACCCAGCCTGAGCCAAAATGCAGCTTGCGCACGCCGGCGCTTTCGCTGATTTCTATCGGATGCATGTTTGGTATGCGATGCGGGTGACTGGCGAACCGCCGTTGTCGGCTGGGCGAGTTGGGGAGGGGGAATGATGGTGTGCCACGGGGCGACGCTGTTATCTTGTTTGTAAACAGTGTATCAGATGGAGTGTGTGGTCGAATTTGAACCTGGGATGGGCGACTGTGACACCCTGTGCACGCGAGCATTCTAATGGCTTCCGGGTTCTCTTGTGGTGGTGCGGCTGCTCTGCCGGCTGCTCAAGCGGACTGAGGAGAGAACTATGCAACCGACGGGATGTGGCCCTACAATCACGGGCGCCCCGGCATGGTGCCTGGCGGCATTACCCCGAAACAGAAGCCAGCACTTTTTGCCCACGCGGCTTCTGACCGCCGCTGGAAATGGGGTGCCGGGGAAAATCCGGTTATGGGTGTACGGAAAATTGAGGGAAATCTGACTTTGCCAGAGCGTATTGTATTTTTTAATGTAAATGGATCTGGCATGGGGCATCTTAACCGGTGTCTGGCGTACGCGAGGCGTCTGCAAGCGCAGGCAACCCCCGTGTTTTTTTCCCTTGCCTCAGCGATGGAAATCATCGAGGAAATGGGGTTCTGCGGCGATTATTTTGTTTCGCACTATTGGTCGGCAGACTCCACTTTTTCCTGGAATAGCGAATTGGCTGTGCGCTTTGCCATGTTCCTTGAGCGCGTGCGTCCCAGGGTTGTGGTTTTTGATGGCACTTGGCCTTTTCAGGGCTTTATGGCTGCATGCAGGGCTTATGGCGTTTCTTCGCTGGTCTGGTCAAATCGCGGGTTGTTAAAAAGCGATCTGGCCCAGGTGAATGTGGACGAGGCGGCATTTGATCTGGTGGTTCAGCCTGGTGAGCCTGGGCAAATTATTGAGACAACGGACATCCAGTCAGGGGGGCGACGTTTGCTTGTCCCGCCTGTCTGCCTGCTGGACGAAGATGAATTGCTTACGCGCACTCAAGCCAGGGAACAGCTGGGATTGCCCAGCGACCAAGCATGCGTTTTGTTCTCCTTGGGGCCGGGTAATTTGAAGGATGTTTCAGGAATCGGCTTTGGGTTGATTGACCTGTTTGAGAAACACGGTTTTCAAGTGCTGTGGGCGCGACCGCCAATTTCGGTACAGGATGCGGTACTGCCAGATACGGTCAGACCGCTTTCCCTGTATCCGCTTGCGCGCTATTTGCGAGCTTTTGATGTGTTTGTCGGGGCAGCGGGGTACAACACCTGTTGTGAGTTGATGCAGGCAAGGATTCCTTCCTTGCTGGTTCCCAACGAGCATTTGGCGGACGATCAGCAAAAACGTGCGCAACATATGGCGACCTGCATGCCTGTCGTTGTATCCGCATGCGCCAACAAAGAAATGCAGCAGCAGGCGGTTGAGCAAATTCTGATGTATGCCCGCTCGAACCAGGGCGCTGTTTATCCTGAAACAGCCATGAATGGCGCAGATTTGGCAGCCAGGGCAATCCTGCGTCTGTGTTAAACTATTTTGCATATGAAAAAAGGTTTGATTTCTGAAAAACTTACCTCCTCCGGCGGCAGGAGCGCACATGATGCTCTTGAAGAAACCCGGCAGTTGCGCCAGAAAATTTCGGCGCTTGCTGCCCAGTCGGAATGGGATTTATTGCTGCGGCACGATTTGTTGGCCGACAAACCTCCTTCGCGTTTAATTGATCGCTTATATCGGAGTGGGCGGCGATTTTTGGGAAAAATTGGGGCGCTACCCCCGCAGCTGACGGCTTACCCCTGGCTGGGAACTTTGCGTCATGGGAAATCAGCAAAAGAAACCTCAAGACCCATATTGCTATGGGCGCTGGATATGCCAAAGGAAGCTGTGCGTTCAGCGTGCCATAAACTCCTGTCGCGTCTGGATGCAAAGCAGGATTTATCCCCTGTTTTGGTAACAGATCGGGCAGATTTTGCTTTTTATTCCCGCCTAAAAATTCTGGTCGAGTATTTGCCCGACCTGCCCGGCGAAGGCATGAATTACCAGGCCCGCAAACAGCGCTATCTTGCCTGGCGATACCGTACCGCCGTGGTTATTCCGCTTGGCGCGGGCGAGTTGAGCGATCAGCAATGGGAGCGTTTTCTCGCAGCAGGGGTATTGAATGGCTAAGAATCGTTATGCGGTTCTGACCGTCGATACCGAGGCATTGCCCAAGCGGGCGAGCCAGAATCACGTCCAGCGCCTGATGTGGGGAAGTTTTGCCAATGGCCGTGCCGGGGTCAGGGAAATGGCCGAAATCGGGAATGAATTTGCCGTCAAGCATGTGTTTTTTACAGATCTGTGTGCGACGTGGAATTCGCAGGAAGAGGCGCTTGAGGTCGTCCGCTGGTTGGCTGCCGATGGTCAGGATGTGCAGCTGCATACCCACCCGGAATATCTCCCGGATGGTTTCTGGGTCAGCCATCAACTTCCGCTCCGGCCGGTTTACATGAACCAGTACACCGATGATGCCCGGGCCTCTGTGGTGATCGACTATTTTTCCGATCTTCTCAGCAAACAGACAGGCAAGCGAATCCTTGCGCATCGGGCAGGATCATTTCGCTGGAATGCCTGCACGATACGTGCCTTGCAGGCTGCTTTAATCCCTTTGTCATTCAATAACTCCATGAGCGCGCTGCATGCGGGCCAGTCTGTCTATGCAGAAGCCACGAATCAGCCTTTTGTCTGGTCGAATGGGGTGATTGAAATCCCCATGACGGAAAAGAAAATCCTTCCCAAAGTAGGCAAGGATGAATGGTGGGCGCGCCTGACTTACCCCGAATCCAGCTATTTTCGTTTCCGTCCGTGGTGGGGTTCTGTTTCGTTTAATCTATTCAGCGGCAGCCCGGATTTGTCAATCTTTCTTTTGCACTCCTGGTCGTTGTTGCATTGGGATGAAAATGGTTATGCCTGTTACCGTGATGATGCGCGTACGGAAGGTTATAGAAAACTGCTGGCGCGTCTGACCAAAGATTATGATGTAATTACAACGCCTGAGTTGCTGGATTTGTATCAGAAAGGGGAAATAAACGCCACGCATACTGTGGATATCAGCGCGGCGGAGTTCGGGCCGGGTAAGAAGAAGGCAAAATAATGCAGGGGATTTTGAAAAAATTAGTTGTTGAGCCTTGGCTGTATTGCAGCCGTCGTCTGACCTATGCTGTTTTGGCAAAAAAACTGGTACGAAATGGGGTGATGAAACCATCCTGCCCGGTTCAGGGCAAACATCTGCTGTATGTTGCAGCCAGTTGCCTTCCGCATCACATCAGTGGTTATACGACACGCACACAGGCCGTGATTGCCGCCTTGCAGAAAGCGGGGGCGCGGGTCAGTGTGCTGACGCGTCCGGGCTATCCCTGGGATCGCGCCGATCGGCTTGTTCCGGGTTTTACTGCTGAGGCAACCGCGCGTGATACGGTCAATTATCACCACCTGCCTTATCCGCTGAATAACCGGCCTGTTGTCATGTACGCCCTGCAAGGGGCGCGCAAGGTTGCCGCTTATGCGCAAGCGCAAAGGGTCGCTGCAATTCAGGCGGCTTCAAATCACGTCAGCGCCTTGCCTGCGCTGCTGGCTGCGCGGAAACTGGAGATTCCATTTTTTTATGAAATGCGGGGCTTATGGGAGTTGACCCGCATCTCGCGGCAACCTGGGTTTTTCAACACCGAGTCGTATCAGCAAGGGCTCCAGTTAGAAGCCCTGGTTGCTCGAAGTGCTGATCGTGTTTTTGTTATATCGGAAGCCTTGGGGCGCTATGTTGTCGATAATTTTGGCGTAAATCCGGAGAATATTTCATTGCTTCCCAATTGCGTTGACGTTGAAAATTTTCCTGAAACGGACATTAGCCAGATTGAGCCTTTCGTATTGGGGTATGCCGGCTCCCTGATCGAATATGAAGGGCTGGATGTGCTGATTAAGGCGATTGCTGGAATAAAAAATACAGAGTTGCCAGTGTGTTTGCGTATTATTGGCGAAGGTGAGGCCCGTTCGAGTCTGGAGGCTTTGGTTCAGAAGCTGGCGCTGCAAGATCGGGTGGTTTTTTCAGGTCGCCGCTCTCCCGCCGAGGCGCATCAGTTGCTCCAGAGGTGTGCCGTCGTTTGTATACCGCGCAAAGCGTATGAGGTGTGCAAGATCGTGACGCCGATCAAGCTGGTCGAAGCCCTGGCTATGGGCAAGCCAGTGATCGTTCCTGATTTGCCTGTGTTTCGTGAAGAGCTGGGTGATGAACCTGCCGGCTGGTTTTTCGAGGCAGGAAACGTCAGCGATCTGGCGCGTGTGATCTGCGAGGCTCTGGCTTCATTCCCCAGGCAGGAAGCGTTGGCAGAAAAAGCGCGCAGGCATGTGGCCGGGCATCGTGACTGGCAATCGTATGTCAAAAGTATCGTTGAGGGCATCCCCGCATGATAGGGCGCGCAATCAGGAGTTTGGGCCAGGTTTTATACCGGCACCCCGAAGTAGTGGAGGATCGGGTCGGGCCGGGGCATTTCGGTCGGTTGAAGATCGCGCTTTTGTCAGACCAGTTCACCAGTGAGTGCTTGGCCGCCGAATGCCGTATCCGTAATCTGACGCCGACCAATTATCGGGAGGTTATTACTTCGTGGCAGCCCGATCTGGTTTTTGTCGAATCCGCGTTCCACGGCTACAAGGGAAGCTGGCGTTATGAGTTGGCGAAACAGCCGGGCTGGCTGCGTTTAAGCAAGGCAAAAACAATACACCGTTTAATAGAGTTTGCCCGCACAAGAGAAATACCGACTGTATTCTGGAATAAGGATGACGGCGTTTTTTTTGAGCATTTCATTGATGTGGCAACGGCTTTTGATTTCGTGTTCACGACCGATGCCGACTGTCTGCCGCGTTATCGGGACAGGCTTGCTGCCCGGACGCCTGTCAACACGCTCTCAATTCCTTATCAGCCCGCCTTCCATTATTTTTCTGGATTCTCCCGGATGCAGAATGCGGCCTGTTTTACTGGCAGCTACTATCGCCGTATTCTGAAGGAACGCCGAAGTTTCTTAAACATGATTTTTGCAGCCTGTGGCGAGGCGGATTTTCCTTTGAATATCTATGACCGTAATCGCCACCGCTTCTCTCGTGTACTTGAATTTCGTTACCCCAGACTGCCGGCTTTGCATATTCACCCTGGTGTGACAAATGAAAAAACTAGTGAAATCTATAAATCGCACCGGGTGTCATTTAATGTGAATTCGGTGACTGCCTCGGCCTCCATGTATTCCCGCCGTCTGCTGGAGATTCTGGCCTGCGGAGGGATTGCTGTAACCAATCACAGCCGGGCAGTTGATCTGCATTTCCGGGATTACTGCCATGTTGTTGAAACCCGCGATGAAACACTGGAGTTGCTGAAACGAATCAGGCTTGGGCTAAGTGATGATGACCTGCAACGTGCAGCAGCAGGGGCGGCTTATGTGCGGGAGAATCACACCTGGTCTCACCGCCTGGAAGAAATCTGTGCGATTGTCGGCGTATAAGGAGAGCGGACATTGTTGATGCAGTCGTTGTCCTGGTTTGCGCAGGCAGTTTTTTTCCTGGTGGTACTTGCTTTTGGCGTATATGCTACGCTTGAATTGCGTGTTTTTCTGATTTCCTGCCGGATAGAGAAACGCAAGCTCAATGCAGTGGTTGTTCCCCGCACCTTGCAGCCAGGTGACGTTCATCCCAAAGTCAGCATTTTTTTGCCGGTCTATAACGAGTCTGCTGTCATTGAGCGCCTGATTGATGCGGTATGCCGCCTGCGCTACAGCGCCTCAGAGCTGGAAATCTTTGTTCTTGACGATTCTTCCGATGTGACGTCGCGTCTGGCGCAGGAAAAAGTTGCAGAATATGCCGCGCGTCACGTTCCTGTCCGCTATTTGCGTCGCCCGGAGCGGAAAAACCACAAGGCTGGAAATCTGGCTTATGGCGTACAGCATGCGCAGGGTGAGTTTTTTGTTATTTTTGATGCTGATTTCGTGCCGCCAGACGATTTTCTGTTGCGTACGATCCCCTGTTTTGAAGACCCGGAACTCGGGTTTCTGCAAACGGGCATCGGCTATGAAAATTGCGGCAAGTCTTTTCTGACCCGTTTTCAGGCGATGGAAATGGGACACCAGCAATACGTTACCGTCGGTTTGAGTGCTGACGGAGATATGGCTTCATTGTCAGGCAGTTCCTGTGTGTGGCGTCGTCGCTGTGTTGAAGCCTTGGGCGGCTGGAATGCCACGACGGTCACTGAAGATGTGGATCTTGGTTATCGTGCGCAATTTGACCACTGGAAATATGCCTATTTGCGCGATGTGGTATCAATGTCCGTATTGCCTGAGACGGTGAGTGCTTTTCGCATCCAGCGGGAGCGTTGGGGCAGGGGATTGATTCATAGCGGTTTCAAGCATGTCCGGCAGGTATTCCAGCGGGACATGGGTTTCATGAAACGCATGAACGCCCTGGCGATGATGTTCTCGGCGCTTTTGCTGGCGGCTGTTTATGGCTTGGTGCTACTAACGCTGCCCCTGAATTTTCTGATTGATTTCAGCGGTCTGGCTGTGCCTTTGGGGGCCGGGCTGTTTTTCATCATGGTTGCGATATGGGCGCTCTACAACAGCTACGCTGCCTATCAGGGCGCGCGTTTGACTGAAAAACCCGGGCTGTTGCGTCTTTTGTGGGAAACCTATCTGTATGTGGCCATGTTCTTGCCGATGGCCTGGTACTACTTTGTTGGCGGAGTGCGGGCCTTGTTTGGGGTGTATGGGGGATTTCACCGCACGCCAAAAGGTGAGAACGAAAAAAATATGCCCTACCCACGCCTGAACAGTTTTTTGTGGTTTGGTGAAGTGTTTACTTTTTTCTATTCAGGCATCGCGGCCATCATTGCGATCGACAAACAAAATTACTTTCTTCTGCCGCTCAACCTGACGGCTTGCCTGGGGTTTGCCCTGGTTATTCTCTGGAGCTGGCAGGAAAGTAGAGAAATGCGCGCCGTGTGCAAACAGTAAACCGGCGTTTCAATCATCTCGTTTTAACTGAGGTATCGACGTGGGGCTGCCTAAGCAAAGTCATATCCTGATTACCGGCGCAAGCGGTGCGATCGGCAGTGCTCTGGCTCTCGCGTATGCAAATCCAGGCACCACCCTTTATCTTCAGGGGCGTCAGGAAGCGCCATTGAAGGCGCTGGCCGCTGCCTGTGAAGGCAAAGGGGCCGAGGTCGTTTGCCAGATGCTGGAATTGCGGGATTCTTCCCGTTTGGTGGCGTGGCTGAATAGCTTGCCGCCTTTGGATCTGGTCATTATCAATGCCGGGATGAACACGTACACTCAGGCGGCGAACGCATTGGAACCCTGGGATGAAGCGGAGGCTTTGCTCGATGTTAACCTCAAGGCGGCCATGCTGATCGTGCATACGGTTCTGCCTGCGATGCGTTTGCGCAACCGAGGCCAGATTGCCTTGATTAGCTCCCTTGCCGCCTGTTTTGGCCTGCCTGTCACGCCGACATACTGTGCCAGCAAAGCGGCGTTGAAAGTGTACGGCGAAGCCTTGCGCGGGAGATTGGCCAAGGCAGGAATCCGCGTCAATGTGGTCATGCCCGGCTATGTGACCTCACCCATGTGCCAGGCCATGCCCGGCCCGAAACCCTTTGAGTGGTCTGCCGAACGTGCGGCCAGGGTAATCCGGAGGGGGTTGGCGCGTGACCAGGCGCGTATTGCGTTTCCTTTCCCGCTGGCGCTGGGAAGCTGGTTTCTCGGCGTGTTGCCGGTCGGACTCTCCCTGCGTATCGTGCAGTGGCTTGGCTATGATCGCTGACAACTCCTGGTTCTGGCTTTTGGGGCCGGCGCTTGCAGGTCTGGTCTTGAGTGTCGTGTTGGAGCAAGGGCTGTCACCACGCCCCCGATTGCTTCGTCCCTTGGCGGCCTGGATGACGCACCTGGGCTTATGGCTGCTCTGCTATGCGCTTGCGGTGCTGCTGTTGATGCGGCCCTGGTTTTCCATGACCCTTGTTTCCGCATTCATGCTGCTGCTGGTGCTGGTCAGTAATGCCAAGCACCGCGCCTTGCGTGAAGCCTTCGTGTATCAGGATTTTGAGTATTTCACCGATGCCCTGAAACATCCCCGGCTATACATTCCTTTTCTGGGGTGGGAGAAGTTTCTCATGGCTGCTTCGGGCTTTGTCATGGCTTTGCTCACGGGGTTCTGGCTTGAGCGCATACCTGATTACGTTACGGTTATGGCCTGGGTCTGGCAGCCTTGGTGCGCGCTGCTGCTGTTTGCCTGTGCATCGCTGGGTTGGGCGCTGATGCGTCCCATGCCGGTGGGTTTTCAGGTGGATGAAGACCTTGTGGGCTATGGCCTGCTGACGCATCTATGTCTTTATGCGCGCGCTGAACGCGCCCCCTTGCAGGTGAGCACGCCTTTCGCCCGGCTGATGGGCAAGCCGGGGCAATCAGGGCAGCAGCTTCCCCATATCGTCACGGTGCAAAGCGAATCTTTCTTTGACCCCAGAAATCTGTTTCCGGGGATTCGTCCAGAAGTTCTGGAGGAGTTTGACCGCTTCCGGGCAGACAGCTGGCTGGCGGGTAAGGTGCGGGTGCCGGCCTGGGGCGCAAACACCATCCGCAGTGAATTTGCCTTTCTTGCCGGGGTGCCGGAAGAGGCGCTTGGGGTGCATCGGTTTAATCCTTACCGCGCGCTTGCTGCCGGGAGTGAACTGGTCAGTTTTGCCCACTATTTGCGCAGCCTGGGTTATCGCACAGTGTGTCTGCATCCCTATCCGGGGAGTTTTTATCAGCGTGACAAGGTCTTGCCGCAACTGGGTTTTGATGAATTTATCGACATTGACGGCTTCGCGGGTGCCCGGCGCTGCGGGCCTTATATTGCAGATATTGCCGTCGCAGAAAAGATCAGCGAAATATGTCGACAAACTTCGCAGCCGCTTTTTGTTTATGCGATAACAATGGAAAATCATGGCCCCCTGCATCTGGAAAAAATTGCGGATGCAGAACTGAAGCATTTGTTCTTGCAGCCACTGCCGCCGCAGTGCGGCGATCTGGCCACCTATTTGCGCCATTTGCGCAACGCCGACCAGATGATGGGCCGTTTGCGCGATTTGCTGGAAAACAGCCCGATACCCGCAACCCTGTGCTGGTTTGGCGATCATGTGCCGATCATGCCTGCGGTGTATAAACGGTTTGGCATGCCAGATGCCGACGTTGATTTTTTTATCTGGAATAACCACGTGGCAGTTGATGCCGTGGCACCGGCTCCGGTAAGTGCAGGCGATATTAAAATTGAAAATCTGGCCCGCCATGTTCTTGCCGCGCGAGGAATGGGTTCTCTGTAGATTTTGCGCAAATTTACAGGGTTTGCTGCCCAGAGTAGAATCACAGGTTTTTGTAAGTGTCTGACGTGCAGGCAGCAGATGTGCTGGGTGCCAGGCTTGGGGCGAATGAAAAGTAAAAAAATCGCGGTTGTCGGCATGGCCTTCAGGCTGCCCGGCGACACGCATGATGCGGATGTTTTGTGGGAGGCGCTCGCAGCGGGGCAGGATCTGGTTACACAGATACCGGAGGATCGCTGGCCTGCGGACGTTCTTGCGCACCCCAAAAGAAAGGAAGCCGGTCGCAGCGTCACTTTTGCCGCCGGGGTGCTATCACGCATTGATGAATTTGACGCGGCTTTTTTTGGCATTTCTCCGCGTGAGGCGAACCAGCTTGACCCGCAACAGCGCCTGCTGCTGGAACTGGCGTGGGAGAGCATGGAGGATGCGGGTGTTCCGGCATCGCAGCTGGCCGGTACGGATTGCGCGGTGTATGTCGGTATTTCCGGCTGGGATTATGGCATTCGCAGCCTGGACGATCTGGCCAGCCTGAGCGCCTATTCCATGACAGGCAACACGGCGAGTATCGCGGCTAATCGTCTGTCCTATGTTTTTGATTTGCACGGCCCCTCGCTGGCCGTGGATACGGCCTGTTCATCGTCGCTTGTGGCCTTGCATCATGCCTGCCGCGCGCTTGCAAACGGCGAGGCCTCCACTGCCTTGGTCGCCGGGGTGAATCTGCTGTTGCACCCTTATCTCTTTATCGGTTTCACCAAGGCCTCCATGCTCTCGGCTGGCGGGCGTTGCCGCACTTTCGATGCGGCCGGCGACGGTTATGTTCGCGCGGAAGGCGCGGCGGTTTTGCTGTTGAAACCTTTGGAGCAGGCAGTCGCCGATGGCGATCGTATCCATGCGGTGATTTGCGCCAGCGGTGTGAATGCCGATGGGGGCAGAAAGACCGGCCTGACCATTCCCAGCACGCAGGGACAGATCGAGTTGATGCGCTCGGTGCTGGCGCGTTCTGGCCTGGCGGCCAGCGACATTGATTACCTTGAAGCGCACGGTACGGGTACCGCCATTGGCGACCCGATTGAAACAGCCGCAATCGGGGCTGTATATGGTCAGGCGAGAAAACCCGAAGATCCCTTGCCGATCGGCTCGATCAAAACCAACGTCGGCCATCTGGAATCTGCATCGGGTATGGCGGGTTTCCTGAAAGCGCTTCTGGTCCTCAAGAACCGTCAAATTCCTCCGTCTTTGCATCTGGAAACGCCAGATCCCAGCATAGATTTCACTCATTTGCGCCTGCAACCGGTGCAGGAAATGCATTCACTTCAGGCGCGTGCGGTTGATCGCCCTTTGCGTGTGGGGGTTAATTCATTTGGTTTTGGCGGTGCCAACGCCCATGTTCTGCTGGAAGAATATCGAAACCCCGTTGCCGCAGCGGTGAAGCCGGCCAGCCTGCCGCCCTTGGTGCTTTCCGCCCGTAGTGAATCCGCTCTGCAAGCGCAGGCCGGTGCTTACGCTGATTTGCTGGCCGCTGCGGATGCCGCAACGGCCTATGACATCATTTACGCTGCCGCATTTCGCCGGGATCGCCTGAATTGCCGCTTGGCGGTCCAGGCAGATGAAGCTTCTGAACTGGTGAAGCATCTGCGCGCGTACGCCGAGTCGGGCCGGGAAAGCACAGCCTTGGTTCTGGAAGCCGCACCCGCCAGTGGCAAGCTCGGTTTTGTTTATTCGGGTAATGGCGCGCAGTGGGTCGGGATGGGGCAGATGCTGCTTGCCGAGAGCCCGCGCTTCAAAGCCCTGATCGATGCGCTGGAAGCGCCCTTGCAGGCCCAGGCGGGGTTTTCCATCAACGCTATGCTGGCAGCCAGCGACCCGGTTGCGCTGGATGATACGGCGTTCGCGCAGCCCGCGTTGTTCGCCATTCAATACGCTGTGACCACCTTGTTGGCAGAAGCCGGAATCAAGCCCGACATGGTTGCCGGTCACAGTGTGGGCGAAGTGGCCGCTGCCTGGTGTAGCGGCGCTTTGTCACTTGCAGAAGCGCTACGGGTGATTTGCGCGCGCAGCGCGGCCCAGGCACGCACGCGCGGTGCCGGACGCATGGCGGCGGTGGCTCTGGCCGAAACTGCCGCCCGCGAGCTGATTGCCGAATATGGTTTGCAACAGCTTGAAATTGCCGGCATCAATAGCCCGCAAAACCTCACGCTTTCCGGGCCTTTATCCCAGTTGGAAGCCTTCGCCGAGGTGGTGCGCGCCCGTGGCGTGGCTTATCGCCTGCTCGATCTGGATTACGCCTTCCATAGTCAGGCCATGCAGCCGGTGGCGGGCGAATTGGCCGCTTCGCTCGCTACCCTGGAGGCAGGCACGAATCGGCAACTCGATTTTGTGTCCACCGTGACAGGCGCCCGGTACGACGCGGCGCTCGATGCCGCTTACTGGTGGGACAACATCCGCCAGCCGGTGCGTTTCTCGCAGGCCATTGCCGCGATGGCCGAGGCCGGTTGCCGGGTTTTTGTGGAAATCGGCCCGCACGCCATCCTGCAACGCTACCTCAGGGAATGTCTGTCTGAAGTCGAGACTCACGCCGTCATCCTGCCCTCCTTGCGTAAAAACAATGATGGCGTCGACATGCTGGAAAAATTGAAGCTCCGGCTGTTCCTGCATCTCGACCAAGGCGCGCTCTCTGCTGTTTTCCCGGCCAGGGGCCGTTTTGTCGATCTGCCGGGCTATCCCTGGCAGCGTGAGCGTTACTGGCATCCCGAAACCAGCGAAGGCTACCGCCTCATCATGCGCCGCCGCGTGCATCCTCTCCTGGGCTGGCCGCTGAAGGAAGCCGATGCGGCCTGGGAAAACCTGCTCGACGTGCGCACCATGCCCTGGCTAAAAGATCACGACGTGGCCGGTGCCACCGTTCTGCCTGGGGCGGCCTATGTGGAAATGGCGCTGGCCGCATCGCGCCTGCATTTTGGCGGCGGCACGGCAGAAATCGAAGAACTCGACATCATCGCGCCGCTTGTGCTCGATGCAGAGCATGCGCGTCAGCTACGTTTTGAACTCAACCTACGCGACGGCAGTTTTCAGATTCGTAGCCGTCAGCGGCTGGAGGAGGGCGGCTGGACACTGCATGCCGCAGGCCGTCTGCTCGGCCCCCTGGCGCACGTTAATCCTGTCGCGCAGCGACAGCCCGCAGCGGATGATCTGTTGATCGAAGCCGGACAGCATTATGTTTTGGCTGACCGCCTTGGTCTGCACTACGGCCCGGCCTTTCAGGGGCTGGCGCAGGCGCGGCTTGGGCGCGATACGCTTTGCGGGCAGTTTGCGCCAGCCGATGCGGCGCAGGCGCTTGCCAACCGATCCGCGGGCGATGCTTGGTTGCTGCATCCGGCGCAACTGGATGTATGTTTCCAATCCCTGCTTGCATTTTTCCGCGCGGAAATCGAAGCCGGTTTCGGTTTGCCGCTGCTGCCCGTCAAAGTCGGGCACCTGAAGTTTTATGCCGCAGAAGGGCAGGCCAGCCACTTCACGACGCGCATCCAGCGGCGCAGTCTGCGTTCCGTGCTGGCGGATTTTGCGCTCTCTTCTGCTGATGGCCGCTGTCTGGCCGAACTCACCGGCTGCCGGTTTCGCGCCGCATCGGTGCGCAAGGAGGCGCATGCGGAGCCTGCCTGCTGGGAAATGCTGCCGCTGTTGCAACCCGCTGCCTACGATGCCGCACAGGCACTGTTACCCGGCATCGAAGCACTCGTCACGGCAAGCCGTGAAGCACTGCTTGCCGCAGCCTGCCAGAGCGAACGCCGATCGTATTTCGAGCAGGCCCAGCCTTTGATCGAAGCGCTGACAACGGCCTTCGTCGTCGAAGCCGTGCAACAGGTATCGAACACGCATCCGGCAGCCTGCAAACACTGGCTGGATGACGATGAAACCGGAGTTGAAACCTGTTCTGCCGATCAGCGCATCTGGTGGCAGTGGGTGCGTAATACGCTCACGAACCAGGGTTTGCTGGAAGAAACAGCAGGGCAGTGGCAACTGAAAACCGACGATCTGCCCCCAGCGGCTGAAATCTGGCGCGCGGTGCTGACGGAATTCCCGCAGAGCTTGCAGGAGCTGGTGTTGCTTGCCCGCGTAGGCAAAGCCTTGCCCTCGCTTCTCACGGGGAGCGAAAGTGCGGCGGACAACTTCCCTGCCATTCAGCACAGCCACCAGTTCGAAACCCTGTTTGATGACAGTCTCGCCTATCGCGGCAATCGCCTGTCTTGCGAAACACTGGTTCGCCAGTGCCTTGCCGGGCTGCCTCGCCAGCGGCGGCTGCGTGTTCTGGAATTGGGCGGTGGAGCCAGCAGCATTCCTTTCCACCTGAAACCCACGCTGGATACCACGCGTATCGATTACTGCATTGCGCATTGGCGCGAAGACCTGTGTGACCGGCTGACGCACGAATATCACGATTACGATTGGGTTCATGTCGCGCATCTGGATCTTGCCGAAGATCAGTTGGGGCTCGACAAAGCAGAGTGTTTGCCCGGGCAGTTCGACCTGATTGTGCTGCGTCATGTGACTCCGGGCATCGATAACCCGGCGCGCCTGTGCAATGTGCTGTCTCGGAAGCTTGCCAACGACGGTCTGCTGATCGTCGCCGAGCGCACTGCCGACCTGGCGGCTCAACTCGTTTTCAGCCCGGCACGTTTGTATTCTGCGCAGTCATGGCAGGAGATGCTGACCAGCAGCGGCTTTGTCGATTTGCAGCTGGAATACGAGCCCGCCAGTGCCGACTTCGCGCTTGGCCCCTGGCTGTTGTTCGCCCGTCGTCCGGCCCAGGCGCAGCAGGCAGAAGCCGATGGCGCGCCGCCCCGGCTCGGGGGCGAGCAGCGCG
>OGQD01000129.1_pt1 | contig 60050 bp, 65 predicted proteins | sample 1553091 | NCBI WGS metagenome assembly OGQD01 (sample SAMEA2580290, study PRJEB22360) | human gut metagenome | biome: human gut; feature: human-associated habitat; material: faeces | place: Denmark | collected 2008/2010
TGCGCGAACCGGCCAACTCGGTGGTGACGTTGTTCAGCGAATGCAGTCCGCGATAGGCGACGATGCCCTGCAGCAGCATCACCAGCAGGAGGACGCCGAAGGTCAGCAGCAGTTTCGGCATCAGTTTCAGGTTGTTGATCCACGGCATGGGCGTTGCGAGCTCCTAAGGCAGACGCGCCCGGGCATCGGGCCCGGTTGCAGCAGAAACCACGCCAGGACCAGGCCCGGCGTGGTCCGACGAACGGCGGATTACTTGATGTTGGCCAGCTTCAGCCCGGCCGGCGAGCTGACTTCGATTTCCGCACGCGAGGCGTCGCGCTGGATCTTGCCGATCACGCACACGGTCTTGCCTTCCAGGGTCTCCAGCGGGAAGGAGAACTTGCCGCGGTTCTCGCCGGCGATACGCGCCGAGAAGGTGTGGCGCGGGAAGGCGCCGCCCATGTACAGGAAGGTCGGCTGGCCTTCGGAACCTTCTGCGTAGCGGGCCTTTTCGACCTTGCCACAGACCATGCCGTCCTTGCCGACCGAACGCGGCGCCATTTCCGGCGGGATCATGTCGGCCGACTGGGCGAAAGCGGAGGCGGCGGTGGTGGCCAGGACAGCGGCCGAAACGAACGCAAGCAGGGACTTCATCGAGGTGTATCTCCGGGGATGGTGATGGTCGTTCCGGTTCCGCGCGCTCCTGCGCGACCGGCTTCTGTCCCCCTATCGGCACTGCTGGGGGGAACTGAAGGGTTTTGTGACTGGAACGTGAAGCAGTTCCGTTTGCTCAGGCAGCGACGTCTTCGGCGAGGTTGGCCTGGCCCATGTCGGCGCTGTCGAGCAGGGTCTCGATGTCCAGCAGGATCAGCATGCGGTCGTCGTGGGTGCCGATGCCGGAGATGAAGCGGGTGTCGACTGCAGCGCCGAACTCCGGGGTCGGGCGGATCTGCTCGGCCGACAGCGGGATCACGTCGGAGACGCTGTCGACGACGATGCCGACCACGCGGTCTTCCACGTTCAGCACGATCATCACGGTGAAGGCGTCGTAGCGGGCGTTGTCCAGGCGCAGCTTCAGGCGCAGGTTGGCCGAGGCGCCGCTGAGCACCAGGCCGACGCCCTGGCGGTGGTAGTCGCGCAGCACGTTCTCCAGGGCCGCCAGGGCGGTCATGTCGAGCATCGGCACCGCGCTCATTTCCACGATCACCACCTTCACCTCCGGGTTGAACCGGCGCAGCACGCTCAGGGCCTTCTCCGCCGCGCCGAAGAACAGCGGGCCGCGGATGCTGTAGGTCAGCACCGAGTCCGGCAGCTCTCCCAGCTGGCTCAACTGCGGGCGCGGCAGCGGCCCGGCGTCGGTCAGCTCGCTCATGCGCTTGATGAACAGGCCGCAGGCCAGCAGCAGGCCGACGCCGACCGCCAGCACCATGTCGAACAGCACGGTCAGCACCAGGCAGGTCAGCAGCACCAGCACGTCGCTGCGCGGCGCGATGCGCAGGGTGTGGATGACGTGGTGCGGCTCGCTCATGTTCCACGCCACCATCAGCAGCAGGGCGGCCAGCGAGGCCATCGGCAGCAGGCTGAACACCGGCGCGAGCAGCAGCATGGCCAGCAGCACCACGCCGGCATGGATGATCGCGGAGAGCGGCGAGACGGCCCCGGCACGGACGTTGGCGGCGGAACGGGCGATGGCGGCCGTGGCGGTGATGCCGCCGAACAGCGGCGCGACCAGGTTGCCCAGGCCCTGGCCGAGCAGCTCGCCGTTGGGGTCGTGCTTGCTGCCGGTCATGCCGTCGGCCACCACGGCGCACAGCAGCGACTCGATGGCGCCGAGCATGGCAATGGCGAACGCCGGCGCCAGCAGCTGGCGGATCAGCTCGAAGGACAGCACCAGCGGCTGGCCGTCCGGCCCGTTGGGGTCGAGGATCGCCGGAATCTTGTTGTTCGGGTTCAGCGACAGGAATTCCGGGCTCATCTGGTCGTTGCGCTCGAAGCTGACCAGGTGCGGCTCGTAGGGCAGGCCGAGCTCTTCCAGCATGATCGACACCTTCACGCCATTGGGCGTGGGCAGCGAGTACAGCTGCAGGCGGTCAGGGTGTTCGGCGGGCCATTTGCGGGTGATGGGGAACGCGGAAAGGTCTGACATGCATACTCCGGTCAGGTCACTGGGAAAAGCAGCGGAAGGCCTCAGGATAGACCTCCGGAAGCGGCCGGTCATGACCCGCACGCGACAAAAAGGTAAGGTGCGGCCCCATAGTCAACGGAGAAGGAACCCACCATGAGCCTGCACGGCACCTACGATCCGCAGAACATCTTCGCCCAGATCATTCGCGGCGAGGCCCCCTGCTACAAGCTGTACGAGGACGACGACGTGCTTGCCTTCCTCGATCTGTTCCCGCAGTCCTACGGCCATGCGCTGGTGATTCCGAAGAATTCGCCGGCGCGCAACATCCTCGAAGTCGACCCCGACGCCTTGGCCAAGGTGATGCGGGTGGTGCAGCGCCTGACCGGCGTGATCGTCGAAGAGCTCAATCCCGATGGCGTGCAGGTCGCCCAGTTCAACGGCGCGCCCGCCGGGCAGACGGTGTTCCACATCCACGTGCACATCGTCCCGCGCTATGCCGGCGAGGGCCTGGGCATCCACGCGGCGAACAAGGCCGAGGCGGCTGAACTGGAGAAGCTGCAGGCGCGCCTCGTTGCCCGTCTGAACGGCTGAGGCGCGCCAGGCGGTTATTCGACGGCGGGCTTGATGTCGAAACCGGTGCGGTTGTCGCTGACGATGCGGAAGGCGTTGTTGCCGCCCGGCTCGAGCGGCACCAGCAGTTCGCGGCGCAGCATGGCCTTGCTGCACAGGCCTTCGCCGTCCTTGTCGCCGATGATGCCGACCACGTGCTTGCCCGCCGGCACGTGGAAGCTGGCCGACTCGCCCTTGCCTATGCGCGCGGCTATTTCGTGGTCGATGGTGATGGCGACGTAGCAGCCGCCACCGAGATAGCCGACGTCGCGGGTGACGTCGACCTTGACGCTGTCCTTGCCGGATTGCTGGTAGGCCAGCAGGCGGTCGGTGGGGACGGGATGGACCTCGTCGTTCTGGTACGAGGCACAACCGGAAAGCGCGAGCACGGACAGGACGGCAAGAATCGAACGCATAGATTTCCTCCATGGACAATGCAGCCTAGGCTAGCCCATCCGGCGGGTTTCCGTCGGCTTGGCAACGCGCTGTAGGAATTTGGAGTAGTCTTCAGCAAACGTGAGCCGGGCTGGAGCGCTCGGCCGCCGCCATCGAGGCCGACCCGCCGGGCGGTTGAGCCAAGGAGCAGGGCGATGCACCGCAACAGCGATCCCGACCATCTGTTCGAGTCCAGCGCCGGACCGACCGGCCTGGAGGAGGCAGACCATCGTCTGCTGATGCGGTTGATCTTTACCTGTACCGGCGCGACGCTGGGATTGTTCTCGATTCTCCAGTTCTTCGCCGGCAACTACTGGCTGGCCGGCGCCGAACTGGCCACCTGCGGCCTGCTGCTGTGGGCCACGCAGCGGCTCAAGCGGGTAACGCGCCTGGTGCCCTGGATCATCGCCTACCTGCTGCCGACCTTCTGCTTCATCCTCTACATCATCGTCATGCCCAACGCTTCGGCATCGGCCTTCGTCTGGGTCTACCTGATGCCCGTGATGGCTTACCTGCTGCTGGGCAAGTGGCGCGGCTTCCTGCTTGCCGTGCCGTTCATGCTGATCGCCACGGTCATGTACCTGCACGCCAATCACCTGCGCCTGGATGCCCCGGGATTGATCGACATCGGCAATGGCATCTTCTGTGGCGTCCTGGTGATCGCCTTCATGCACGTGTACGAGGAGCGGCGTGCGGCCGCCTACAAGCAGCTGCGGAACCTGGCGCTGACCGACGCGCTGACTGGCGTGGCCAGCCGCGAGAGTTTTCAGCGCACGTTGCGCCGTTGCATCCAGGAGGCGGCGCGCTACGAGACGCGGCTTGTGCTGGTGGTGCTGGACGTCGACCATTTCAAGAACATCAACGACCAGTGGGGCCACGATGCCGGCGACAAGGCGCTGCAGCACCTGTGCAATCGCCTGCGCCACCGCCTGCGCGCCACCGACCTGATCGGCCGGCTGGGCGGCGAGGAATTCGGCCTGTTGCTGCCCTTCACCGACCGCTTCGACGCCAAGCCGCTGGTGGAGTCCCTGCGCCGGGATATCGACGAGGCGCCGCTGATGTACCACGGCCAGCGTATCCCGATCTCCGCCACCTTCGGCCTCGCCGAATGGCCGGGCGATGGGCTGGATGCGGACGAACTGTACCGCTGCACCGACCGTCGCCTGTATCGCGGCAAGGCCGAGGGGCGCAACCGCCTGGTCTACAGCGATCCGGTCTGAGTGCGCCTGGCGGCCAGCGGCTCGGCCAGGCGCGCATAGGCCGTGCGCACCTGGCGGGCCATCTTCCGTTCAACCCATTCGTAGCTCAGCCAGGACAGCAACAGGATGGCTGGCACGCTGATGCCCAGCGTCTGGTAGGGCGTCAGGCCCAGCCGTTCATGCAGCCAGTACGCGGCCAGCCACAGCACGATCACGTGCAGCAGGTAGACCGAATAGGACCAGTCACCCAGCGCATGCAGCACCCGGTTGCGCTCGAACAGTGGTTCCAGCGCCACGCAGGCGGCGAGCAGCGCGGCGGCGGGCAGGCCCCAGGTGAGCAGGCGCCAGGGATGGTCGGCAGGGAACAGGACGATGGTCGTCACTGCCATGGCGGCTGTCGCCAGCGCCAGCGGTCGCGGCCAGTTCAGCCAGCCGCGCCGGTAAAGCGCCGCGAGGCCCAGGCCGAGGAGGAACTCGAAGATGATCGGATTGCGGTAGAAGTTGCTGACCCACGGCTCGCGCGCCAGTACCTGCGCCACCAGCAGCACCAGAGCGGTCACCAGCCAGGGCCGCCAGCGTTCGGCAACCAGGAAGGAGAGGGCGAACAGGCCGTAGAAGAGCATCTCGAAGTTCAGCGTCCAGCCCACCGGTAGCACCGGGTACTTGCCGAAGCCGCCGGGGTTCTCGCTGGGGATGAACAGCATGGACAGCAGCAGTGACTTGCCGCCGACGCCGTAGACCGGCATCACGTCGGCGAAGGCGTAGATGATCAACGCGGTGATCGCCGTGTATAGCCAGTAGGCCGGGGCGACGCGGGCCAGGCGCTGGACCAGGAAGGTCAGCGGCGACATCGGTCGGCCGGCGCTGGAAAGGTGGATCACGAAGCCGCTGAGGACGAAGAAGATGTCGACGCCGACCTGGCCACGGGTGGAGATCAATCTGCCGCCGAGGCTGTCGGCGCGGAAATCGAAGAACACCTGCATGAAGTGATGGAATACCACCAGCCAGGCGGCCAGTGCCCGCAGAGCCTGAAGCGAAACCAGCATGGGTGGGCGAGCCCTCCGTCTGTGGGAAAAGAAAAGGGGCGCGACAGTGCGCGCCCCTTTCCTCGACAGTGCGGATTCGCCGATCGTTCACCGTGCCTGCTGGACGGTGCCCGCCGGCAGCGCCGGGCCGCGCTCCAGGCGCAGGCAGATCAGCGCCGTGGCGATGGCCGCCACTGGCAGCAGGGCGCCGACCCAGGGCAGTGCGGCGAGGCCGGGGCCGTGGTCGATGGTCATGCCGCCGAGCCAGGCACCCAGCGCGTTGCCGAGGTTGAACGCGGCGATGTTGAAACTGGCCGCCACGCTCTGGCCGGCGCCATGGGCTTTCTCCAGCACCCACATCTGCAGCGGTGGCACGGTGGCGAAGCCGGCGGCGCCGAGCAGAGCAATGAAGACGACCACGGCGATCTGGTTCTGCAGCGCAAAACTCATCAACCCCATGACCACTGCCAGTGCCACCAGGCTGCCAAGCAGGGCGGGCACCAGCCTGCGGTCGGCCAGCTTGCCGCCGAGCAGGTTGCCCAGCACCAAGCCGCCGCCGAACACCAGCAGCACCGGCGACACGGCGCTCTCGGAGAAACCGGCAAGGCGGGTCAGCAGCGGCGACACGTAGCTGAACACGGTGAACACGCCGCCGAAACCGAGCACGGTGGTCAGCAGGCCAAGCAGCACGGCCGGGCGCTTCAGCACGCGGAAATCGTCGCGCAGGTTGCCGGCCGCCGGCGGGGCGCCGTTGCGCGGCAGGTAGATCGCCAGAATCGCCAGGGCCAGCACACCGATGCCGGTCACCACCCAGAAGGCCGCACGCCAGCCATAGAGTTGGCCGAGCCAGGTGCCGAGCGGGACGCCGAGGATGGTGGCGACGGTCAGGCCGGTGAACATCAGGGCGATGGCCGAGGCGCGGCGCTCGGCCGGCACCAGGCTGGTGGCGACCACCGAGCCGACGCCGAAGAAGGTGCCGTGGGCGAAGGAGGTCAGCACCCGCGCGGCCATCAGCGTGGCGTAGTCCGGTGCCAGGGCACAGGCCAGGTTGCCGAGGGTGAAGATCACCATCAGCCCCAGCAGCGTGCGGCGCTGCGGCCAGCGCGCGGTGAGGGCGGTGAGCAGCGGCGCGCCGAGCACCACGCCCAGGGCGTAGCCGGAGATCAGCAGGCCGGCAGCGGAGATCGACACGCCGAAGTCCTGGCCGACCTCCAGCAGCAATCCCATGATCACGAATTCGGTAACGCCGATGCCAAAGGCACCGGCGGTCAAGGCATACAAGGCAATGGGCACGATGGCTCTCCCTGGCTGATTTGCATAAACAGTGAAGAATGGGCGCCACCTTATCCCCGCGCGTATTGCTGATATAGACTGCCTTTGAGCAAATCACCTGTGAATTGAATTCAACATGGCGCGCCCTGACGTCAACCGCTTCGGCGAAATGGAAGTCTTCATCCGCGTGGTGGAAACCGGCGGTTTCACCGCCGCCGCGCAGCAGTGCGGGATGACACCCTCGGCGGTGAGCAAGCTGGTGGCGCGCCTGGAGGATCGCCTCGGCGCGCGGCTGTTCAACCGTTCCACCCGACGCCAGCAGCTCACGGCCGAGGGCGCGGCCTTCTACGAGCGCAGCCTGCGCATCCTCGCCGACCTGGACGAAGCTGAGCGCGAAGCCTCGGCCAGCGCCGAGCCCCAGGGCCGGGTACGCATCAGTTGCAACCTGCCGGTGGGGCGGCAGTTCCTCATTCCGGCGCTGCCGCTGTTCTTCGAGCGCTACCCCGGCGTCAGCCTCGACCTGCAACTGACCGATGAAGTGGTGGACCTGCTGGAAGTGCGGGCAGACGTCGCCGTGCGCAGCGGCCCGCTGCGGGATTCGCGGCTGGTGGCGCGTTCACTGGGGGAGTCCGGGCACAAGATTGTCGCCGCACCCGAGTACCTGGCTCGGCACGGTACGCCACAGCATCCGCGTGAGCTGGACGAATACAACTGCCTGGGCTTCAGCTACCGGCGCGTCGAGCCGGACTGGCCATTTCTCGGCAAGCCGGCGGATGCCCCTGAGCCCTGCGGCAACCTGCTGGCCAGCGACGGTGACAGCGTGCGTCGCCTGGCGCTGGCCGGGTTGGGGCTGGCGCGGCTGGCGGAGTTTCAGGTGCGCGGAGATATTGCTGCCGGCCGGCTGGTAGAGGTGCTGGCGGACTTCAACCCTGGTGATCGCAAGCCCATGCATGCGCTCTACCTGGGCAAGCCGGGGCACCTGCCCGCACGGGTACGCGCGGTGCTCGACTTCCTCGCCGAGCACGTGCGCATCGACTGACTCAGGCGGCTTCGAGCAGTGCCAGGGTGTCGGTTGCACCCATCATTCTTGCCGCGGCCAGCGGAGTCAGGCCGCTGGCGTCGCGAGCATCGCGGTTCGCGCCATGTTCCAGCAGGCAGCGGACAATCTCCGGACGGTTGAACATCGCGGCCATCATCAGCGCGGTCTTGCCGTCGGGCGAGGCGCCTTCCACCTGGGCGCCGCGGCCGAGCAGCAGGCGGACCATCTCCAGATCGCCCTTGAAAGCGGCGCCGGCCAGCGGTGTCTGGCCTGCATTGTTGCGCAGGTCCGGGTCGGCGCCGTGCTCCAGTAGCACGGCCGCGGTGTCGTGGTGGCCATAGTAGCTGGCCAGCATCAGCAGGCTGTCGCCCTTGTGGTTGCGCAGGTTGGCCGGCAGGCCCTGGCTCAGCAGGTTGGCCAGGCGCTCGGTGTCGCCCTGGCGGGCGAGGTCGATCACCTGGTTGGCGAATTCCAGGGTCTGTTCGTCCATTTCCGGGCGATTCGCAGCATTCATCCTGAAGTCTCCTTGGCAATGTCGGGAATGATTCGCAGGATAAGGATTCGCGCGCTCTGGCGCGCTAACGCCGTGCCTATGGTGCCGGTGGAAAAAATCAATCCCTTGCTTCAAGGCAGGCACGGCGTGATTTGCGTCTGTAATCTTGCGCAAATGCCGTCCTCGCACGGCGGCTTTTCGGCGAATTTTGCAGCATAATCAGCGACCAGCGGTTGCACCTTAGGTGAAACCGCAAACCGCCGGGCGGGCAAAGGTGCCGCCCCGGCAAGGGAGTGGCACACTGCCCGGTTGCAGGGATTGCCATCCCAGAGGCTTCGCGCAGGGCGCGCAAGCCCATGAATATTCGGTGCCGGCCAATGCGCGGGCACCTTGCTGCCTAACCCAGCTGCCCGGCCCGGCGGCTTTGAGAATTGAAGAGGATTGACCGTGCATAAAGTCGTGATCAGCGGAACCGGCCTGTATACCCCGCCGTTCAGCATCTCCAACGATGAACTGGTGGAATCCTTCAACAGCTACGTCCGCAGCTACAACGACCAGCACGCCGACGCCATTGCCAAGGGCGAAGTGGAGGCCCTCTCCGAGTCCAGCTCGGCGTTCATCGAGAAGGCTTCCGGCATCAAGAGCCGCTTCGTGGTGAACAAGGAAGGCATCCTCGACCCTCAGCGCATGGCGCCACGTATTCCGGAGCGTTCCAACGAAGACTGGGGCATCCTCTGCGAGATGGCGACCGCCGCCGCGAAGCAGGCCCTACAGCGCGCCGGCCGTACTCCCGAAGACATCGACGGGGTGATCGTCGCCTGCTCCAACCTGCAGCGCGCCTACCCGGCCGTGGCCATCGAAGTGCAGGCTGCCCTGGGCATCCAGGGCTTCGGCTACGACATGAACGTCGCCTGCTCCTCGGCCACCTTCGGCATCCAGGCCGCGGTGAACAGCGTGCAGTTGGGCCAGGCCCGCGCGATCCTGATGGTCAACCCGGAGATCTGTACCGGCCACCTGAATTTCCGCGACCGCGACAGCCACTTCATTTTCGGTGACGCCGCTACCGCCGTGATCATCGAGCGCGCCGACCAGGCGACTTCCAAGCACCAGTTCGACGTAGTCAGCACCAAGCTGCTGACCCAGTTCTCCAACAACATCCGCAACAACTTCGGCTTCCTCAACCGCGCGGCGGAAGAGGGCATCGGTACTCGCGACAAGCTGTTCGTGCAGGAAGGCCGCAAGGTGTTCAAGGACGTCTGTCCGATGGTGGCCGAGCTGATCGGCGAGCACCTGGCGCAGAACGATATCCCGGTCAGCGACGTGAAGCGCTTCTGGCTGCACCAGGCCAACCTGAACATGAACCTGCTGATCACCCGCAAGCTGATCGGCCGCGACGCCGAGCCGCACGAGGCGCCGGTGATCCTCGACACCTACGCCAACACCAGCTCGGCTGGCTCGGTGATCGCCCTGCACAAGTACCAGGACGACCTGCCCGCCGGCTCCATCGGCGTGCTGAGCTCCTTCGGCGCCGGTTACTCGATCGGCAGCGTGATCCTGCGCAAGCGCTGATCGTGCCCGCCGACGACAACGAGCTGTTGTCGCGCCTGCTGGCCGGTGACCAGCAGGCCTTTCGCACCCTGGTAGCCACCTACCAGGGTGCGATGCGCGCCGTCGCCATTGCCATCGTCGGCAGCGCCCATGCCGACGAGGTGGTGCAGGACGCCTGGCTGGCCGCCGTGCGCAACCTCGATGGATTCCAGGGCCGCTCCAGCCTCAAGACCTGGCTGCTGACCATCACTGCCAACACCGCCAAATCCCGCCTGCGCAAGGTTCGTCGCGACGTTTCGCTGGACGAGCTGCCTGCGCCCCACGGCAGCATCGACGATTCCCGCTTCGCCGCCGACGGCCACTGGAGCCCGGCGCCGCTGGCGTGGCACGAGGACTCGCCCGAGGCCCTGCTGGCTGAGGACGAGCTGCGCCAATGCCTGGAAAAGACCCTGCTCAGCCTCTCCGAATTGCAGCGCAGCGTGTTGCTGCTGCGTGAGCGCCAGGGCCTGGAATTGGAGGAAATCTGTAATCTGCTGGAGGTTTCGCTCTCCAATGCCAGGGTACTGCTGCACCGTGCGCGGCTGAAGGTGTTCGCCACCGTGGAGCACTTCGAGGAGACCGGGGAATGCTGACCTGCAAGGAACTGGTGGCGCGCTCCAGCGACCTGCTGGACGAACGGTTGGGCTGGCGCGAGAAGATCGCATTGCGCCGGCACCTGCTGTTGTGCCGCCACTGCCGGCGCTACCTGCGGCAGATGCGCCTGACCCAGGCGGCCCTGCGCCTGCTGCCAGAACCGCCTCGCCCGGACTCGGAGCGCCTGGCTGACCATCTCGCCGAGTTTCGCCGGGACAGCGCACGGCGCTAAGAGCTTTCTGTAGGAGCGAGCTTGCTCACGAACTGGCGTTCCCAGCAGCGCCGTAGGATGGCATTTGCCGGAGACGTCCGGGTGATGCCGATGCCTGCGGTCGCGCGCATGGCGCGCTCCGGCAGGCGACTCCTCAGCTCAGGCTTTGCGCCCGCCACGCATCCAGTCCCCCCGACAGCGCCCAGGTACGCGGATGCCCAAAAGCCTGCAGTCGCTCCGCCAGCATCGCTGCGGAAAGCTCGTGGGGGCAGGCGCAGTAGATCACCACGTCCTTGTCCTCCAGGCTGTCGCGCAACTCGTCCAGCTTCCCGTCCAGGCTGAAGGCGATGGAGCCGGGAATCGCCTCGTCATCGAATTGCGCGCGCACATCGAGGATCAGCGGCGGCTCGCCGGCGTCCAGGCGTGCGCGCAGCTCATCGACGCTGATGCGTGGAATCCGCGCGGTGCGCTTGAGCAGGCTGAAGCGCTGCCAGAGCTTCCAGGCGATGAACAGCGCGAAGGCGGCCAGCAGGACCGCTACACCAAGGCTCGCGTACTCGGTGAGCCATCCCAGGACACGGTCCACGGCATCGCTGAAGATGCTCCCGAGCATCAGCGCCGAGCCCGCCCAGAGCGCGGCGCCGGCACAGTCGTACGCAAGGAAGCGTGGCAGCGGCGTGCGGGTCATGCCGGCCATGGTGGTGGTCAGCGCGCTGGCACCGGGGAGGAATCGCGAGATCAGCAGCGCCCGCGGACCGATGCGCAGGTACAGGCTCTGGCTCTGGCGGATGCAACTGTCAGGTGAAAGCGAAACCTTGCACACGCTGCGCAGCATGAAGCCGCCATAGCGTCGCCCGGCGCTGAACCAAATCAAATCGGCAATCAGGCAGGCGCACACGGCCACGGCCAGCGCCTGCCCCAATGGAACGCCGCTTCCCTGCAGGGCAAGCGCTCCGGCGACGATCAACGCCGGATACGCGGGAATCGGCAAGCCGAGTTGTTCCAGCAGGACGTTGAAGAACAGCAGTGTCAGGCCGTGCTGCTGGATCAAGGGTTGCAGTTCATGCATGGGTAAGCCTGAAGGCGCTGTCTTTCAGAAGTGAGGTCGGAGCATACCGCCAAAGAGGCCGAAAGAAACGGCTGAAAGCCTAGTCGGGCGTGGTCCTGATCCTTTATGCGATAAGGAAATCAAAAGTTCCTTTGTAATAAAAGTTTTATCTACGAGCAACCGATCTGAAATAACCCCTCGCCAAGATTCCCAGCAACACAAACGGGGGCCGCCAGAACGGCCTGTGCGAGTCCTTGGGGGGCGCGCAGCAGCCAGGCACTCGGCGTGTTCAACGCAAATACCATTAAGGGGAATCTTCGATGATCCGTAAGCACTTCGCCGGTTACGCCGCCACTGCCCTGGCACTGGCCGTTTCCGCCCAGGCTTTCGCAGGCACAGTCACCACCGATGGCGCCGATATCGTTATCAAGACCAAGGGCGGTCTTGAAGTCGGTACCACCGACAAGGAGTTCAGCTTCAAGCTCGGTGGCCGTCTGCAAGCGGATTACAGCCGCTTCGATGGGTTCTACACCAAGAACGGCAACAACGGTGACGGCGCCTATTTCCGCCGCGCCTACCTGGAACTGGGCGGCACTGTCTACAAAGACTGGAAATACCAGATCAACTACGACATGTCCCACAACTCCGGTAACGCTGACAACGGCTACTTCGACGAGGCTTCCTTCAGCTACACCGGCTTCGCTCCGGTAACCCTGAAGTTCGGCCGTTTCGACCCGGACTTCGGTCTGGAGAAAGCCACCAGCTCCAAGTGGGTGACCGCCACCGAGCGTACCAGCGCCTACGAACTGGCTGACTGGATCAACACCCACCAGGATGGCATGGGGGCCCAGGTTGGCGGCGTCGTCGCTAACATGGCCTACCTGGACGCCGGCGTATATGCCAAAGACGCCGACGACACCGACGGCGACAGCGTCAAGCAGTTCAACTTCCGCGGCGTGTTCGCTCCGCTGAACACCGACGGCAACGTCCTGCATGTCGGCCTGGATTACGCCTACCGTGACCTGAACGACACCGCCTTCGATTCCCGCATCCGTCCGCGTCTGGGCATGCGTGGTATCGCCACCAACGGCGGTAACGACGCTGGCGACAATGGCAACCGCGCGACCTTCGGCGGCGCCACCCTGAGCCCGGCCGGTTCCTACAAGGACGACTCCACCTGGGGCGCAGAATTCGCCTACGCCTTCGGCCCGTTCTCCGCTCAGGCCGAATACCTGAAGCGCAAGCTGAAGGCTGATGCCGATGCCTTCCAGGACATCAAGGCTGACGGCTACTACGGCCAACTGGCCTACACCATCACCGGCGAATCCCGCGTTTACAAGCTCGATGGCGCCAAGTTTGACACCATCAAGCCGGCCAACAAGGAAATCGGTGCCTGGGAAGTCTTCTACCGCTACGACCACATCAAGGTCGATGACCCGAACGTGGTCGTGGCTACCGCCACCCGCGACGTGGGCGACACCAAGGCCAGCACCAACACCATCGGTGTGAACTGGTACGCCAACGAAGCCGTGAAGGTCTCCCTGGACTACGTTCACGTCAGTACCGATGGCATCCGCAACGCCAACGGTGACGACGACGGCAACGGTGTCGTGACCCGCCTGCAGTACGTGTTCTAAGAACTACAGCAATACCGTTTGACTCCTTTGTGTGAACCCCCGCCCCGGCGGGGGTTTTTTATGCGAGCCGGGAAATTGCTTCTTTATGAACGCCGAACATCCCGATTGCGCGGGAGCGATTTGCCCTCGATCGGCTCGCTTCACGTCGAGAATGAAATCATCCCGGGCGGAGTCCACTACAGCACCCCTGCCGGATCAGCGGAGCAAGGGGCCCGCCGGGCGCCGGCGGAATTCGAACTCGAGCAGCTCATCGAACGGATTGCCCATTTCCAGTCGTGTCCAGCCCAGCTTGATGAGGAAGGCCAGCGCCCCCAGGTTGTCCGGCCTCACGCTGGCGCGCCACAAGGGGTTGCTCTGCAGTTCCGCTCGGCTCATCACCAGCGCCATCACCGCGCGCCCAACACCTGAACCACGCAACTCCGGGCGCACGGCGAGATCGGTGACGAAATAGTACGGATGGTCGGAGTTGGGCAGGCAAATCCCCACAACCGCCACCAGCAGATCGTCGCGCAGGATGCTGTACAGGACTCTGTCCGGAGCGTTCAGCAGCTGTTCCAGCCATTCACGGTCCATCGGGCCAAGCTGCGCAAAGAGCACGGGGTCGGCGAACCAGCTTTCGTACGGCGGGAAGTCTTCCGCCTGGAAAGGGCGAATCTGCATGCGGGCGCTCTCCGGTGCAGCTTTGGGATATTTCACACTCGCATCTGCTGGGCGATTGCGTCAATCGACCCTGAGCGCTCGCGTCATTGAGGCCGCGCGCGGCCAGCACCTACCCTGCGGGCACTCAACCCACCGGGAGTCGACCATGCTGCGCAATCACTTCGAGACCGAACACAACCTGTTCCGCGATGCGTTCCGATCCTTCCTCAACAAGGAAGTGGTGCCTCACCAGGAGGAATGGGAGGAAGCCGGCGTGGTGGACCGCAGTGTCTGGCGTAAGGCGGGGGAGATGGGCTTCCTGCTGCCCTGGGCGGAAGAGGAATACGGTGGATCCGCTCTGAAGGATTTTCGCTACGAACAGATCATGTGTGAGGAATTGGCTGCCATCAACGAGCCAGGTTTCATGATCCCGCTGCATTCGGCGCTGTGCGGCCCCTACATCGCCGAGTACGGCAATGCCGAGCAGAAGGCCCGCTGGTTACCGGGGATCATTCGTGGCGAAAGCATCCTGGCGGTGGCGATGACCGAGCCGTCCGCCGGCTCCGATCTAGCCGGCATGCGCACCACGGCGGTGGACAAGGGGGACCATTTCGTCCTCAACGGCTCCAAGGTGTTCATCTCCAACGGCCTGCTGGCGGACCTGGTGATAGTCGCGGCGAAGACTGATCCTTCGAACAAGCACGCCATGGGGCTGTTCGTGGTTGAACGTGGCATGGAAGGCTTCGAGCGCGGGCGCAATCTGAAGAAACTGGGCATGAAGAGCCAGGACACCGCCGAGCTGTTCTTCAACAACGTGAAAGTGCCGAAGGAAAATCTGCTGGGCGACGCCAAGGGCGGTTTCTTCTACTTGATGAACATGCTGGCCCAGGAACGCCTGACCAACGCCTGTGGCGCGGTGGCCGGCGCCGAGGCCGCGCTGAACGCGACCGTCGACTACGTGAAGGAGCGCAAGGCGTTCGATCGCCCGATCGCGCACTTCCAGAACACCCGCTTCAAGCTCGCCGAGATGCGTACACAGATCGACGTGGCGCAGGTCTTCACCGACCGCTGCGTGATGGACCACAACCAGAAGAAGCTCACTCCCGAAGTGGCCGCCGAGGCCAAGCTGTTCACCACCGAACTGCTCTGCAAGGTGGTGGATGAGGGCGTGCAACTGCACGGTGGCTGGGGTTACATGTGGGAGTATCCGATCTGCAAGATGTACGCGAACGCGCGTATCCAGCGCATCTTCGCCGGTACTTCGGAGATCATGAAAGAGATCATCAGCCGCGGCATGAAGCTCTGAGGCGCGGCGCCCACGCATCGATTGAGCGAAACAGGAGTGCCCATGAACGGCCCGCTCGCCTCCCTGAAGATCCTCGACTTCTCCACCCTGCTGCCGGGGCCGTTCGCCTCGTTGCTGCTGGCCGACATGGGCGCCCAGGTGTTGCGCGTGGAGTCGCCAACGCGCATGGACCTGGTGCGTGTTCTGCCGCCGCACGTGGACGGTACATCCGCCAGCCACGCCTACCTCAACCGCAACAAGCGCTGCATTGCGCTGGATCTCAAGCAGGCCGAGGCGGTGGAGGTGGTGAAGCAACTGGTGCAGGAATACGACATCGTGCTGGAGCAGTTCCGCCCCGGCGTGATGGACAAGCTCGGCGTCGGTTACGAGGCGCTCAAGGCGATCAACCCGAAGCTGATCTACGTATCGATCACCGGTTACGGCCAGACCGGGCCGCTGCGCGACCGCGCCGGGCATGACATCAACTACCTGGCTCTGGCCGGTGTGGCCAGCTACACCGGCCGCCGCGAGACCGGCCCCTTGCCGCTGGGCGTGCAGCTGGCGGACATCGGCGGTGGCTCGCTGCATGGCGTAATGGGCCTGCTGGCGGCAGTCATCCATCGGCAACAGACGGGTGAGGGGCAGCAGGTCGACGTGAGCATGACCGACTGCGCCTTCAGCCTGCACGGCATGGCGGGCGCCGGCTATCTTGCGGCGGGAGTGGAGCCGGAGATGGAAGGCCTCGCGCTCAACGGTGGCAGCTTCTACGACTACTACCGCACCCGCGATGGCCGCTGGTTCTCGGTGGGCAGCCTGGAGCCGCAGTTCATGCAACAGTTCTGCACCGCCATCGGCCGCCCGGAACTGGCCGCGCGCGGGCTGTCGCCCAAACCGGAAGAGCAGCAGTCGCTCAAGCGCGAAATCGCCATCGAGTTCGAGAAGCAGGACTTCACTCACTGGCAGGAGCGCTTTGCCGCGCTGGACGCCTGTGTCGAGCCGATGTTGTCCCTGGCCGAGGCGGTGGAACATCCGCAGTTGCGTGAACGGGGTGTGGTCACTCAGGTGCCCAACGGCAAGGGCGGGGCGCAACGGCAGGTGGCATGCCCGATCCGTTTCTCCGCCGGCTTGCCCGAGCCACGTCATATTGGCGCTGCGCTGGGGGCGCACACAACGCAAGTGATGGCGGAACTGGGTTACACCGACGAACAGGTTGCTGCGCTGAAGGCGGCCAAGGTCATCGCCTGAGCAGCATCACTCGCGGCGGGTTTCGCCAGTGAATACCAGGGTGGCACGGCACCGCCGGCAATAGTAGCGGCGGCCCTGGGCGACCAGGTTGTGACGCTGGGAGGAGAAGGGGAATTCGTTTCCCTCTCCACAGTGACAGCGATACAGGTAGCGGGTGGAGCGGCGACGCTTGATCTCGTAGGTGTGGCAGCGGTCCGGCGGCAAGCCGTAGATGCCGCGCATGATCAGTTGCCACTCCTCGCCGTGGGGGCGAATGCGCGGACCGAACATCTGGTGGGCGATCAGGTGCGCCACTTCATGGGCCACGGTCTGCTGCAGGAAGTGTTCGTGGTTTTCCCGGTACAACTGCGGGTTGAAACGCAGCAGGTTTTCATCCAGGTGGGCGACGCCGGCCTTCTGGCCGCGTAGCCGGAAGCTCACTTCCGGGCGGGGAAAGCGCCGCTGGAAGAAGGCTTCGGCCTGCTGGTAGCAGGCTTCGACGCGAGCGTTGAGCTGTTCAGGCATACAGTGGTTCTCCGACGGGGCAAGATTATGCCGCAGTCGGCGCGCCGGTGGAGGATTTCTCGTGGCCGCTCGTCCGGGGTGCAGCTTCAGGCAAGTCGGACGAGTTTCAGGCAAGTGCCGCTCTCTGCAGGAGCGAGTTTGCTCGCGAACCCGTTCAGCGACGGCTCGCTCCTGCGAGGAGCCCAAAAGAAACCGGGCCACAAGGGCCCGGTTTCTTCTGCAGAGCGTGAGATCAGGTGTATTCCGGGCCGACGCCGCTGCCCCAGAGGATGACCGACAGGGCCATCATCGCCACCAGCACCACCAGTCCTACCGCCAGCACGGAGCTGGAGAACAGGAAACCTTCATCCTTGGGAATGTTCATGAAGGTCGGGATGCCGACGTAGAGCAGGTAGACGGTGTAGCAGATCGCGGCGGTGCCGATGATCATGCCCAGCCACAGGTGCGGATAGAGAGCCGCCAGGCCGCCGATGAACAGCGGAGTCGCGGTGTACGCAGCAAAGACGATGCATTGGGTCAGCGATGGCGACGCGTCGTACGTACGAGCCATCCAGTGGATGAAGGCGCCCATCACGGCGACGCCGGCGAGCATGGCGATGTAAGTCATGATGGTCAGCTGGATCGCGCTGGCGGCCGTCAGCTTGACCGGTCCCGCATTACCCAATACCCAGCCAACCTGCGTGGTGCCGATGTAGGCGGAAATGACCGGGATGGCAGCGAGGATCAGGACGTGGGTCAGGTACATGTGGCTGATGGATTCTTCCTCGCCGCGGATGTCCTGCCATTCCTGATCGGGATGGGTGAAGAGCCCCCACACATGATGGATCATGTCAGCATTCTCCTCTTCTTATAGAAGGCCGCCCCCCAGCGAGGCGCCGAGTACGCGTAGCCAGCGTCATCCGGTGCCCAGCCGACCTATGCGACCTTAAGTCGCAGTATAGGAATGGCTGCAAGCCACGTCGTCCGTGGGTTTAGAGCAAATGGAAGTTTCACGGGCGGCTGTAATAGCGCTCCAGTATTTCCATCGCCTTGTTGATCGACTGCAATCGAGTGGTGCTGCCGCCTCTGTCGGGATGGTGCAGGCTCACCAGTTGGCGGTATCGCAGCTTGATCAGCGCGTAATCCACCGGGCCGTCCTCCAACTCGAAGAGTGCCAATGCCGCGGCTTTTTCCTCGTTGCCCTGCATACGTGTCCAGAAGCTTTCCAGCAACTTCTCCACATCGTGCTCGGTGGTTTCCTTCAGGTGCTTCTCATCCAGGTAGTAGGCGCGTAGTGCGTCCCGCTCGGCGAGGGCCTGTGCGCCATTCATAAAAGGAGAGAGACGAATCTGCAGCGGCCCGATCTCCAGGTGCGCGGCGCCCTCCGCCCAGAGCTGGTCGCGCAGGCGATACAACGCGTTGAACACCAGAAAGTGGGTGCGGAACAGCACCAGCTTGTCGGTCAGCGGCAGGTTGGGCACGTGGGTGGAGTGCCGAGCCTTCAATTGCTGGATCAGCTGGAATTCGGAGATTCCTTCATGCGCTTCCCGTAGCAACTGCAGAAGCTGGTCAGTCAGTTCGAGGGAAGGATCGAGATCGCGCGTCATGCTGTCAGATTAGCAGCAGCCCGATAGAGGGGCTGGGGTACGCGTCGCTTTGCGCGTAGAAGAGCAGGCAGAGCCCTTTTTTAGGATAGGTATGGATTTGGCTGAAAATTGTTGGCTTGGCTGCAATTGAAATTCAATTGAGTCCCGCTAGCGATGGGCTGCGTTGGGGTGTGTTTTCGACACATTTTCGACATCCGAGGTGGGCGCTATGCGATCACTGACTACTCATGCTATAGATGGCACTTTGACTTATTCTCCAGGGACGGGTGAAAAATGATCGAGCGCATTCTCCTCAAAAATGTTGCAAGTTACTCTCCGTCGAGTTTTGTCTCAATTGGCCCTCTGAAGAGGGTGAATATATTTTATGGCTTGAACGGTAGTGGTAAATCGACTATTGGGAAATATTTGCAGTCCTTAAATGCTAAGTGCTACTCCCATTGTAGAATTGAGGGGGAAGAAGAGTCTGATCAGGTATTTGTATATAATCAAGACTTTATAGATAAAAATTTTAGCCAAGATACTCATCCGGGAATATTTACTCTGAATGAGGGGAATATAGAAGCGGAAGCGGCTATTAGGGCGGCGCAAGAAAAGTATGAAGAAAAGGTCATAGAGAGAAAGCGGATAGTTGATGAGGGCTTAGCGCTTAGTGAAAGAAAAACAAAAGAGACTGAGGTGTTTAAGGAAGCCTTGTGGGGGATAAAAAAGGCATATGATGGAGGTGGGCTTAAATATTGTCTGTCTGGTTATAATAAAGATAAAGTTAAATTTTCGGAAAGGCTGATTGGACATAAGCTGTCGCAGAAAATACCTCGGTCTATGTCTGATTTGTTGGATGCTGCTAATCAACTATTGTCCACTGAGGAAATTCCTCTCCCGAGCCTGCAAGGTATTTACTTTTCAGCAGAAGATATAGAAGGATCGCCGTTGTTTATTGAGTCAATAAGCGCGTCTGGTGATTCTCCTTTGTCAGAGTTAATTGGAGTTCTTGGGAATTCAGATTGGGTTAAGAATTCGCTTCAGTTTATTGGGAGGTCCGATGGTAAATGCCCTCTTTGCCAGCAGGGACTCCCTCATGATTTTGAAAGTAACCTGAAGCTTCTTTTTGATAAGACATATGATCTGAAGCTGGCGACTCTATCTGAGATGAAAGAACAATATTTGGACTTGGCTAGGAGGTGCGTGGATAGTCTTAATTCTGAACGATTCAAAGAATCTCCTCTTTATTCTAATTTGGAGTTTTTGGAGCTGAAGGAAAAGATCATATCTGTCTTTGATGATAATCATAAGAAGATAGATGAGAAGATTAATGCTCCGACTCGTGCTGTTCAAATAGAGTCAGTTGGAAGTTATGTTGCTTTGGTCAATGCCCTTGTTGATGAGGGGCAGAAAGTTGTTGAGGCTCATAATAGTAGAATTAAGAATAAAGATAAATTGCTGTTGGAAATTGCGAATGAGTTTTGGGATGGGCTAAAGCTTCAGGCAGGACCTGTAATTGAAGCTTATGATAAGTCTATTAAGGGGCTTGATGCTGAGCTTGAGATAAAGCGTGAAGAGATTAGAGCTGTTGATAAAGAGCGGCTTTCCCTAGAGAACTCAATCGTAGAGTTTAGGTCGAAGATAACAAATATAGAGAGCTCTATTTTAAATATAAATAGATCTATGTCGCTAATGGGATTGGCTGGGTTTTCAATAGAAAAAGAAACAGGGGATGCTACGAGTTATCGGCTTGTCCGGCCTGAGGCTGCTGAAGGGGTATTTAAGAGCCTTAGTGAGGGTGAGAAAACGTTGATAACCTTTTTGTACTTTCTTGAGTTAACCCTCGGTAGTGTGAACTCAGAAGAGCCGACAATTCTCTCTAATAGAATTGTAGTGATAGATGATCCTGTTTCTAGCTTGTCGCATAACTATGTTTACGAAGTGTCTTCTCTGATTTATCATAAGGTTATTCGGCCTCTTGGATTTAAGCAAATCCTTATATTGACACATAATCTCTTCTTTTTTCATGAGCTGTTAAAGAATGCGCCGCGGGGAGAGGTTAAGAAGTATCAGTGTTTTAGAGTTGTGAAGACGGATTTCAGTGATGTGGCGCTGATGGATAGCGATGAGGTTCAGAATGACTACCAAGGATATTGGCAGGTTCTAAAGGATGCTCGAGGTGGTAAAGTTAGTCCTACCGTTCTTCCTAATATAATGCGTAATATTTTGGAGCATTATTTCGGTTTTATTTTAAAGCAAGACGATCTCTTGGGTACGCTTGCTAAGCTGGAACATGAGGATGCAGAGTTTAAGCCCCTGTTTCGCTATATAAATCGCGGTTCTCACGCCGACTCCATAAATATCACGGATTTTGGTGGTATAGATTCGTCTCGACTAATTTCGAAGTTTGAACTGATTTTTGAGCGCTCCGGGTTTCCCGAACATTATCGTAAAATGATGGGAACTGAAGAGACCGAAAGCTAGTCGTTATTGGGGCGCGGCGTAGCTGTTTGATCGACCGCTGTCATTGATTAAGGGGCTTTTCAAGAGCTAGGTGCCCTGGTAATCTAGCCTAGCAGCTACCACCTAAGGATCTCCATCCTGCCTGCGTCCATTGGCTAGCTTTGCACATGGCGTGTAAAGGCTATCAGCAGCTTGCTGAGAAAATATGGAGAATTTGCCATGAGCAATCTTGGGAAAGTAGTACTGGTCCGCCAGTATGAGCGTTTCCGGTTTGGGCAGTGGGAGACAGTGCGTCAGCACCTGCGCTCTCTGCCTAATCGGTAAATGATCAGCCTTGGTGGTAGCTGCCCCTTTCCCCTCGTATGCTTTATAAGTGCGATCTAATTTTCAGGATATTGATTTCATGAGTTGCTCTTCTCATGAGTCTTTTCTATTGATTTTTTTTAGTTGTTAATTTTATTATTTTTACGTATTGCTTGGTCATGGATGGTTTTCATTCTTCTATCCAGCGTTCATATAGGGAGATTGTGATGAGGATATTTTTTCCGCCAAGTTTGGGGCGCGAAAAAACACTCGAACTTATTAAGAACGGCATGTATCCGGTCTCTGCGGTTCATATGCAGAGAACTGATCTCTTAAATAGCTTGCCTCCTATTGTTGATTATGAATATCACTATAGTGAATTTCATATATACTCTTCAGTCGAGTATTTCTTTCGGATGGAGGCTTTGTGTCATATGCATTTGGCCTCTTATATAACCATTAGCTCTGATTTCTTGGTTGTAGATGAAGAGGTGGAAAGGATTAAAAGGGCTATGTCCTCTCAGGATTTAAATTCTTCTGAGGAAGAGCTTCAGTATCGCGAAGGGCTACACTATCAACTGCTATCGCGTATGGGGGGGAGTGGTAGGCATTTAGAGGAGGTGAAGAATTATGCGGATCAAGGTTTTGTTGTGCAGTTGTGGGGGATTAATGAAAAATTTATAAGCCGCTTGTTGAAGATGTTCAGCGAGAAGATTGGAGTTGAATTCTCTATTCCCACTCGCTGGGATATTCTTAAGGAGGTTCTCTCGGATTTCGAAATTGATGTGTCTAAGGTTTTAAGTGTTTTTAATTCATTTGACGAGCTGCGGGTTTTGAATAATAAGATTAAGCATCTGGGTGAGGTGGATTCTGCGTTGGCGGCATTTCCGTATTTTAACGCGAGAGAGGGTTCAAAGCTTGAGGAGTTTGACTATGAGCTTCAAAGGTATCTTGAGAGCTCATATGTGTTTTTGATTTTTCTAGCGCAAGAGCTTTTTGAGAAAAGCAATGATCAAAAGTTGAAGGAGAAGGTTTTGAAAAAAGAGGGATATAGATTGTTGTGCTAGTGGGGCGGATTGGAGTTTCCTTTCCGTTCCTGTTTATTTCACTCTGGAGGTATATTCAAAGTGTCAAATTTTTATTCTTTGCGAGGCTTTAAATTTTTTTACCTGGCTGTCAAAGATAGCTATTGATAGGATAATTACTTTTATTTTTGTAATATGTACGCGCCATGCTTCTAATTGATCAGCCCTGAAGCTTATGTACATCCCAAGCGCTTTAATCAAAGCGCCGAGGCTCGACATTTCTATCCCTGCCGTTCTTATTCCGTTTGTGTCCCATCGCTTCCCTTCGGGCAAACCAGCGCCTAGCTACTTTTCGAGTGATCGCTATCCCGCGTTCTGATTGGACAATTTTCGGTTGGCTTCATCGTAAGCTGGACTGGTCTGCCCATCTATTGGTTTGATTTCCCCAGTTAGTAGCCACCACCGATATGCAGGATAGAACTTGGCTAAGACCTCGATCTCATCCGCTCCGACACGTGCACGCCCACGCTTGATATTCACCCAGCGGTTGTAGTCCGTTGCTCCTGCACGCGTCAGGTCATTGAGGCTGCTTTGCTCGATTAATAGCAGTGCTCTATCTGAAATGCTATTTGCCATAGTTAAAAATCATCAGTGTCATATGTACAAAATCACGAGCTCGCCTTATTGTTTGTACATAGGGCTGTAAATAGTACAAATCTATCCATCCCTATCCAAATTAGTCCGAATCATAGCGTAGGCAGGGCAATGGAGCAGGAAGGAATTAAGGTTTCCGCAGCCGATCTTAGAGGCGCGCCGCCGCTTCTCTTCTGGAAGGATTTCGCCAACTGGATCGGCATGGGCGATCACGAGCAGATCGTGTGGGGCTGGATCCGTAATGGGTACATACCGCGATACAAGATCGGCACTCACGTCATGGTCAACGTGACGTTGTTGAATCGCCATCTGCTGGAGCAGGAGGGCCTCTGATGAGCCTTCTCTCTCCGCTCAGCGCCCAACGTGTTCGGGAAAAGCTCGCCGCTGCGCGTCTGTCGTTCCGACTGATGCATAAGGCTCTGGCCGAGGGTTTCGCGGATGCTGCTCGCCGATTCCACGAAGAAGGACGGATGGAGCTTGCCTCAGCACGTTTGACCGTTGAGGCCAATCGCGATGACGACGTTCTTCCTTCTATGCGGTGGCTGTTCTCCCTCGCCGTGATTCATCCGCGTCTGCCTTCTGATCGCGAGGTGACTTCCGATGCTGTCGAAGTACGTTCGTCAACCTCACGCCCCGGACTGCGACTGCTCTGTCTGCTGGTCCCGTCGCGAATTGGCGAAGCCCGCAGCCTCCCAATCCACACCCTGCACCGAATGCCGCCCTACGCGGGTCTTCACGGTCGTTACTACGATGGCGCTGGTCGCGGGCGTGTGGCGCTCGATCCACTCGACGTACCGGGTGGAACGGGGTTTTACCTGCGACAAACACATGCCCGCGCTCCGTCCGCCGAAGTACTGGCACGTTGTGTACGACAGCGGCAAACCGACTCCCTTCGTGCCAATCCGCGAGCCCTTCGAGCTGGAGGCCTGAGCCATGCACACTGATGCTGCCTTCAGCCTTACCTTGCTGTTTGCTCTTCTCACCTGCGTTGGCTTTCCGCTGATGTGTGTGGCCCACGAAATTTCGAAGTGGGCCGACCGCCATAGCCGCACCCAGGCCAATCAGGTCCAGGGCCGCCGCACCGGCTTGTCCGAACGCGCTTTCCCGTTCGGACAAACAGAGCGCCGGGCGAAGCGCACCCTTGACCGTCCCCCACCCTGAATAGCCTCCGCTCGGGAGGGAGGGGCAGCACCACCGCCCCGCGCTCCTGAGCCCTCGGCGGCGAGAGCGGGATGACAAGGGCAGCGCCCTTGGTGTTTTCCCCACTCACCGCACGCACCACCGCAAAACCCAAGGCACCACCCCACCCGCTGAAAGACGGCCACCAACGAGCCCAATTTGCAGCAGCGGGCCAACTCATGCCCGAAAAAGGCAAAGGAGCTTCAGATGAACATGTTTGCGACCACTGGCGGAATCGTTGAACTGTGGGTCACTCAGACCGACACCTTCACCTCCAAAACCTCCGGCGAAATCTTCGCCAGCGTACAGGCCATTTCGCCGATCCCCGAAGGCGCTCGCGGCAATGCCCGTGGCTTCGAAATCACCCAGTACGACATTGAGCCGACTCTGCTCGATGCCATCGTCTTCGAAGGCTCCCCGGTGCTGTGCAAGTTCGCCACCGTGGTGCGCCCGACCAAGGACCGCTTCGGCAACACCAAGAACACCCAGGTTCTGACCGAGCTGCTCAGACGTGCACACCCCGGCACCGAGCCGCCAGCCGCAACCACAGGCACAGGCCCAGCGCCCGACTCAGCCCGCCGCTGAGAAACCCTCCGATAGCAGCAAGTCCTGACGGGGAGGGTAGGTAGATGAAAGCGCCGCTCCGTTTCGCCTTCGGCTGGGTTCTGTACGTGGCAATCCTCTGCGCCGTATCGCCTGCCGTGCGTGCGGTGCGCGAATTCCTCGAACTCTACCCGCTGGACTCCGTGATCGCTGTGGTCGCGGCTGCGTTCGCCTTCTTCGCCCTGTGGTGGTTCGTCCTGCGCTCCTTCTGGAGCTGGTGCGATCGCCCGCGCAAGGAGGCCCGCTGACATGTCAGGCGTGGTTGCCGTTCAGGTCTGCACCAGCTGGGCGTCCACAGCGGACGGCCTGATGCGCTGTCAGCAGATCGAGTGGCAACAGACCTATCTGATTCCGCCCGAGGCCGCTGGAGCAATTGAAATCCTGGTCAACGGCGGGTTCTCCCTGGAGGCCTTCAGCATCGGTGCTGCGGGCGTTCTCGGGGCATTCGTGACGGGGCTTTTAACTGGCTGGGTCGCGTCACTTCTTCGTAAAGCCAGATGACAGAGGAAACACCATGAAAGCCATGAAACAACAGATCGCCAAGTTCAACCCGGTCCGCTCGTTCCGCAATCTGTGCATCGCCGGTTCCGTCACCGCTGCCACCTCGTTGCCGGCCTTCGCAGGCGTCATCGACACCAGCGCGGTGGAAACCGCCATGACCGATGGCCAGGGCGACATGAAGACCATCGGCGGCTACGTGGTCGCCGCCCTGGTCATCCTCGCGGTGGCCGGCCTCATTTACAGCATGCTGCGTAAAGCCTAAGCGTGCTGTGGTCGGTGTGGTTGGGGGCCTTCTTCGCCGGGGCCTTCATCACGGGCTACCGCTGCGGCGAATTCTTCTAACCCCACTCATCACGTGGCCGAACCTGGACCCCGCTTCGGCGGGGTTCTTTTTGTCCGGAGATTGGAAATGTCACGCACTCTGCGCGCCGCCATTCTTATGGCCCTGCTGCACTTTTCGGCGGCGGCCGGAGCCGTCGATTACTACTGGTGGACCGCTGGCTACAGCGATCAGAACTTCCCGTCCCCTGCGGCGGCCTGCGCCTACCGTGCGCAGAAGGATGAAGAGAACGCCGCCAAGGGCTATCAGTTTCATGCGACACGGCTGTATGCGACGCGCATTGACCCCAGCAAGACGGCGGCGCGCTGCGATATCTATTACGTCTACGAGCAGAACGAAAGCGCCTGGAACTACAAGTATCCCGTTTACCCTGATCGGTGGACCTATACCGGGCCCATTGCCTATCGCGGCGGCGATGGCTGTTCCGAAGGCGTTTACAACGAAACGCTCGGGCAGTGCGAGGCACCGCCCAAAGACTGCGAGTCAACCAAAGGTGAACCTTTCCCGGCGAAGGGCGCTGATGCGCCGGTGGTCAACTCCGGTGGCCGCAACTACGTCGCCGATGCCGGCCCGCCGACCGCCTGCTACGAGCAGTGCCAGTACAAGAGCGAGTCCGGTCGCTCGACCAGCTGCTATCTGGTCAAAGGCTCCACTACCCAGGGCTTCTGCAACTACATCCTCAACGGCAGCGGCGAAAGCTGCTCGGCTGACTCCTACCAGTTCTCCACCACCGGCGATCCACTGAACCCCAGCACCGAGCCGCCGGACCCTGCTGTTCCGCCCTCCGATCCTAATGATCCCGGCTGCCCCGAAGGCTGGAAGTGGTCCGGTACGACCTGCGTAAAGGCCGATCCTTCGAATCCTGGCGATGGCAGCGGCGATGGCGACGGGGATGGAGAGGGCGGCGGCAATACAGGCGGCGGAACCGGGGGCGGTGACGGCTCCGGGAATGGCGATGGAAGCGGCTCCGGCAACGGTGACGGCTCTGGCAGTGGCAACGGCGACGGCAGCGGTTCCGGCAACGGTGATGGCTCCGGCAGCGGCAATGGAGACGGCGAAGGGGACGGCGAAGGCCAATGCGACCCCGCCAAAGACCCCAACGGCTGCCAGGGCGAAGGCCCCGGTACCGAGCTGAAAGAGCCCGATGCCGGCAGCTGGGATGAAGCGAACAAAGAGTGGGACCAGAAGGTTCAGGACGCCAAGAAAGAACTGAAAGACGCGGTGAAAGCCAACATCGATCAGCTCAAGGGCGCCTTCGACCTGCAGCTCTCTACCGGCGGCGGCCAACTGCCTTGTTACACCGGCACGGTCTGGGGAAAACCCTACCGCCTCTGCGTCTCCGACTATGCCGACCAACTCTCCAACATGCGGCTCGCGCTGCTGCTCATGGCTGCGCTGATTGCGGCCTTCGTCATCCTGAAGGAGTGAATCATGGAATGGCTATCAGGCGTCTTCGACCAGATCCTCAGCTTCTTCCAATGGATCTGGGATTTCTTCGCCCAGGGCGTTTACGACTTCATCAAAGACGGCCTGGTCGTAGCCACCAAAGCGGCGATGTACAGCGCCCTACAGACCTTCATTCTGCTGCTCGATGTCAGCTTCACCGTCGCCCGCGAGCTGATCGACAGCCTCGGTATCTCGGCCATGGTGCGAGGCATGTACGCAGCACTCCCGGCGGACATCGCGGCGGGCCTCGCCTTCTTCGGCATCCCCCAGGCGCTCAACATCATCATGTTGGCGGCGGCCACGCGCTTCTGTATGCGCTTCGTGCCCTTCATCGGGAGGTGAGTGAATCATGTCCATCAAGATTCACCACGGGCCCAACGGCTCCTACAAAACCTCCGGCGCGATTCAAGACGATGCCGTCCCCGCACTGAAGGACGGTCGCGTCATCATCACCAACGTCCGGGGCTTCACCCTGGAGCGCGCTTACGCCGTCTTCCCCGATCTGCCCAACTCCGCCGAGATCATCAACCTCGACCTCGAATCGCTCGATGACCTCGACAAGATGCGCACGTGGTTTCAGTGGGCACCGCGGGGCGCGTTCCTGATCTTCGACGAAACCCAGCTGCTGTTCCCCAAGTCCTGGCGCGAAAAGGACTTGGAGAAGTTCGACTTCCCCGGCGGTCCCGAGGCGGCGCACGCAGCGGATCGGCCCATGGGCTGGCTCGACGCCTGGACCCGGCACCGCCACTTCAACTGGGACATCGTCCTCACCACGCCGAACATCAGCTACATCCGCGATGACATCCGCATGACCTGCGAGATGGCCTACAAGCACTCCAACCTCGCGGTGATCGGCATCCCTGGCCGCTACAAGGAGGCCCAGCATGACGCCCAGCTCAACCGACCGCCGGCTGACGGCACCATCATCGAATACAAGCGAATCCGAAAGCAGACCTTCGCTCTCTACCAATCCACCGCCACCGGTAAGACCCAGGACACCAAAGCCGGCAAGAGCCTCTTCCGGTCGCCTAAGTTGGTTCTTCTACTGGCACTGCTGGCCGCTTCTATTGGCTTTGTCTGGTACATGGGCCCACTGCGCACGATTGGCGGTGAGGCTGCTCAAGTACCTGCCGAGCCTGCTGCTGAGCCTGCTCATGCCCCTGCTGCGAGTGCTACGCAAACTCCTGCTGTGGGTCTGCCGGCGCGTCCTGCTGCGACTGGGCTTCTTCCTGCTGGCCTTGTACCTGACGGGCCAGCTGGTGCGCTTGTTGACCTGAGCGCCCATCCCTTCGCTGACCGGCGCATCACCATCCTCGCCCACGCCTACCGCCCCTCGAAGGGGGACATCTACATGTTCGCCCTGGATGACCCGGAAGGCCGGCATCTGGAGCTAACCAGCTGGCAACTGGTGGGCTCTGGCTACCACGTCACCGCGAAGGGCGAGTGCGTCGCCGAGCTTGCCTTTGAGACGTGGAAGCAAACCATCACCTGCGGCGGAAGCCCTCCGCGTGCACCTGCCGGGTTCACCCAGGCACCGCCGCTCACAGCCGCTGCCAGCGCGCCGCAAGCCGAACCACCTGCGCTGACCATCGTGCCCAACTCCGAATACGCCTCACGCCCCTGGAGGAACGCCAAATGACCCTGCACGGATTGTTTAACGCCCTGGGGCTGCTCGCCCTCGTGTACGCCCTGGGATTCATCACGGCAATGCAGGTGATGCAGCCCCTCGGGGCGTTTCCGTTTTGAGTCGGCGAGCCGCGCCGCCGGCCGGGAGCGGAAGGCATGAGCGGTAGGCCGAAGGCGCGGCCGACGACCCTGTAACACGTCGGATAACCCAGTTACTCATTGGATAGCATTGGATAGGTTTGAATCATGACAAAGGCAGCAGAACACCAGATTCGCGCAGTACTTCAGGAAGACGGGCAGTTCTTCGAGTCGCCCAAAGGGCGCATCTTTTTCAGCAGTAGGGCAGGGGAGTTCACCGACCTTTCTGGTGTGCGTCTGTTGCGCTGCGGCGTGGATACGGTCCGCCAGTTGTACAACGGCCTGATCCGTCCTGAGGTCATGGCGATCTTCGATGAGCCGGAAGATATCGTGGAGTTCGCCGGCTACCAGTGGGCGAAGGGCCGTATTGGTCGGGACTCCGGCTACCAGTACCGGCTACAGAACGCCGATATGGGCCTGATCCTGCTGATCAAGAACCATAACGTGAAGCTCGAAAACATCGGTCCGCACCTCAAGATTGAGGTGTCCCCGCACGCCCTGGACGGAGCCGATCCATCGATCCTGCAAGGCGTGCTCGATGACTTGGCCGAAGGAGTGCTCTCGGCCTGCGAAACCAATCAGTGCGCAGTGCACCTTGCCCTCGACGTGCAGGGTTGGACGCCTCCGTCTGACTTGGTGGATCGCATGCATTGTCGGTCCCGGCGTGTTCGCCAGATCAGCGGCATCGAGCGTATCGAGTTCGATGGCAACGCCTCGGTCTACGGTCGCGGTGAAACGTACATGTTCGGCTCGGCCAGCGGCCTGCAACTGAGTATCTACAACAAGACGCTCCAAGCCCGGGCAACCGACAAGCTCGACTACTGGGAAAACGTCTGGGCCTCACTCAACGGCGATCCTTTCGGTGATGGCGAACCCGCCTACAACCCGCTGGAAACGGTGTGGCGTATCGAGTTCCGCTTCCACCATTCGGTCGTTCAGCAGTTCTCCGAAGGCTCTACGATGACCTCTGGCGAGGTGATCGGCTGCCGCACCTACGCGGGGCTGTGCCCGCATCTGCAAGGCTTGTGGGGTTACGCCTGTGAGAGCTTCCGGTTGTTGGACAGCGCTAAGGAGTTCAATCCCTTCTGGTCGCTCATCACCCTGGATACCCAGGTGCAGGTAGAGGCCGATCCGCTCATTGATCGCACCGAATACCGCCGCTACTACAAGACGGCTCAGGGCTTCTCGGGGAAGAACTGTGAGATGTTCCTAGGCCAGTTCGCCAGTCTGATCGCAAGGGAGCGCGTACCACCAAAAAAGGCCCTGGAGGTCGGGAGAACACTTCCCTTCTGGCACGTGATCGAGGATCACTACACCGCCAAGGGCTACAGTACTCGCGACCTCGAAAGGCACGTCATTGGACTCATAAATGATCGGTACTTGAAGCGGGGGTACGCGATCTAATGGCGATCACCAAACTGGAGGATGGCCGCTGGTTCGTCGATGTCGAACCGATCAAGGGGAGACGCTTCCGCAAGCGATTCAAGACCAAGGGCGAGGCTCAGCGTTTCGAAGCTTCAGTGCGCGCGAAGCTGGCAGTAACACCGGAGTGGAATCCCAAGCCGAAGGACGCACGCCGCCTGTCTCAGCTCATCGAGCGTTGGTATGAACTGCACGGGCACGCGATCACCAGCGGTCGACGTCGCAAGAACATGCTGCTGTTCATTGCTGCCAAGCTGGGCAATCCAATCGCTCAGACGTTCACAGTCTCTGACTTGGTGGCACTGCGTAGGGTGGAGTTGGAGGAGGGTGCACTCCCGCGCTCCATCAATGTGCGGTACTCCTACCTCAAGTCCATCTATACCGAGCTACGCCGACTCGGTGATATCGACTACTCCAATCCCCTGGACAGATTGAAGCCGCTGAAGCCTCAGCAGGAGGTAGTTTCTTTCCTGTCAAAAGCTCAGGTCGCGACCTTGGTCTCAGCACTGCGGGCGTATTCGACGTTCCCTCACTTGGCGCTGATATCAGAAGTCTGCTTGGCTACGGGAGCGAGATGGTCCGAGGCTCAACGTCTGACTTGGCCGATGGTTCGTGCGGGTTGTGTGGTGTTCGCTAATACCAAGTCGAAGCGAGTGCGGACGGTACCGATCTCCCAGGAGCTCCAAGATCGTCTGGAGGCCTACTTTGCCAAGAAGGACAGATTCCCATTCTGCCGTGAGGCATTCGCTCGCATGGTGAAGCGCTGCAACATCGTGCTGCCGCGTGGCCAATGCACCCACGTTCTGCGCCACACCTTCGCTTCTCACTTCATGATGAATGGCGGAAACATCCTGGCGCTGAAGGAGATTCTTGGGCATACGTCGCTGAACATGACGATGCGCTATGCTCATCTGTCTCCAGAGTATCTGCAAGATGCTGTTCGGTTAAATCCTCTCGCGAATTGCGATATGTTTTTTACGGTCTGAGGGATCAATCATTTGCTCCATTTGTCCTGTCTTTTTACTTTCTTGCTGTATAGATTAGATAGGCTGGGTTAGAGGGGGTAGGTGTAAGATCGAAATTTTCAATGATGTATTTATAGGTTTGTGGATGAGTGTTCTTGAACCTCAGTTCCTCTCTTCCATCTAGAGCAATGTCCAGAATTATCACGGTGCTGGGATTTGAGGCTTTGATTCGATCAATCTCGGTATTTTCAAATGCGGGTGATTTGGGGAATAGCGCGTAAATTTCCCACATTGGTGATTTTCGGTTAAGTAATGCGTATGCGCCTGGCCAGAATGGGGTTGCCACTAGGCTGTGACCTTCTGGAATTTCCGAGGATAGTTTTCGTAGAAGCTCAATATCTTTCGCGGTGCCAGGGTCAACCTGAAGATTGTGGCCTGCGATGTTGACGTCCACGAATTGCTTGCTCACGAGATACTGCCAGCCGGGATGAACGCTAAACATTACTGCAAGGCTTGTGATGAAAAGGAAACCGGAAAAAGCCCATTTTGTTAGTGGCCGTGCAGTTGCGAGAATGACAAAAAGACCGATGATTGTGGGGTAAATGCCCTGCGCAAGATGTCCAATATCCGCACGGGAGAAGGCGAAGTGCGCATAGGGCAGCGCTAGGAAGGCAGAAGCAGCGAAAGCAGGCGGAACCGGAAGCCCTATAATTCGCCGATATACTATCCATGCAATAGCAATGGCTCCAAATACAAGTGTGGATACGAAGTAAAACCCGATCAATATTGGTCGAATCGCTAGATCGGCAGGAAGCTTAGTTACTTCGACAGTCCAAGGCCAAGGGATGGGTAGGGGTAAATTGGTGGAGTTTTGCTCAAATAGTAAGCGGATGCTATAAATAAAAGCAGACAGGAAGCCGGGAGTGAATAGTGCCATTAGTATTATGGGTAGGAAGCCGATTGCAACTCCTGCGCCCCATAATGCTGCGCCTTTCAAAAAGCCTGGATTGTCGTCTTTCTGAATTGAAAGCCATGCTATGACTCCAAGGCTTCCTGCAGCACCGTATAAACCATGGTTTCGTCCAAAGACTGCGATCATTCCAACCGCGATACCTGCTATTAGATAGCGTCGAGGAGTTGGATTGCTGATGAGGAATGTTAATGCTCCGATCAGCATGATCGATACGGATATGTCGAACAGCTTGTGTCGTGGGAACATCCAGACTGCAAGTGTCAAGGCGGACAGTATCCAGAATAATGTGCTGAATCTGCTTTTTTGTTTTTCTGCCTGAACAATTAAAAACAGGCCGGCAAACAATCCTAGAGCCTGGAATATGGCTACCACGGCCCGCAGGCTCATGATGTCATCTTTGCCGATGATGCTTAAGAGTGCTGCGGACCAATAGTATCGGCCAGGGTCATAGGCCATGTAATCGCGAATAGGAACTTCGCCTTGTAGTACGCGTTGAACCCCGTACCAAAGAAAGCCCTCATCCCATAAGTTGAAACCCTTATTTCCCTGCAAGACGAATGACGAAAATACAATGAGGATTGAAAGTAAAAGGGTTGCTACAGGGATGGACTTGATGCTGTGCATGTTGGCTTGGTCTTCTACATCGCAGTGCGGCATTCTAATATGGGGGGATGGTGGGATGTCACTCATCGTTTCTCGCTCCCCTCTGCTGCTACCGCATCCAGTCTCCTTCTGAGGGTCTAGGTTGTAGTCACACTCGACAGCTATTTGTTTTCGACACCTCATCGACACAAGGTCTCTTGTCCTTATGGAAAAGCCTTTTGGATCAGTGGCTTGAAGGCGTGGTGTCCGCCCTTGGCGATTTGCGCGTAAAATGACCGGCTTTTCGTCTTGCCTTCGGATTCCAGAGCACCATGGCCAGTACCCTTTCGGTCAACCAGAACAAACTGCAGAAACGCCTGCGCCGCCAGGTTGGCGAAGCGGTCACCGACTTCAACATGATCGAGGACGGCGACAAGGTGATGGTCTGCCTGTCCGGCGGCAAGGACAGCTACACCCTGCTGGACATCCTGCTGTACCTGCAAAAGGTCGCCCCGATTCAGTTCGAGATCGTTGCGGTGAACATGGACCAGAAGCAGCCCGGTTTCCCCGAGCATGTGCTGCCGGCCTACCTGGAATCCATCGGCGTGCAGTACCACATCATCGAGAAGGACACCTACTCGGTGGTGAAGGAGAAAATCCCGGAGGGCAAGACCACCTGCTCGCTGTGCTCGCGCCTGCGCCGTGGCACTCTTTATACCTATGCTGACGAAATCGGCGCGACCAAGATGGCGCTGGGACACCACCGCGACGACATCCTGGAAACCTTCTTCCTTAATATGTTCTACGGCGGCACCCTCAAGGCGATGCCGCCCAAGCTGCTCTCCGACGACGGCCGCAACGTGGTGATCCGCCCGCTGGCGTACTGCAACGAGAAGGACATCGAAGCCTACTCGGTGCTCAAGGAGTTCCCGATCATTCCGTGCAACCTGTGCGGTTCGCAGGAGAACCTGCAGCGCCAGGTGGTCAAGGAGATGTTGCTGGATTGGGAGCGCAAGTCGCCGGGCCGCACCGAGATCATGTTCCGTGCCTTGCAGAACGTGGTGCCGTCGCAACTGGCGGACCGCAACCTGTTCGACTTCAACAGCCTGCGCATCGACGAGACTGCGCCGCCGCGCTTCCTAGACGTGATGAACCTGTAAAACTCGCAAGGACGCCTGATGCGCGATTACCAGTGGCTGTATGAGTACTGTCTGAACCGCTTCGGCTCGGTCGAGGCGCTGGATGCCCGGCTCCCGCAGGCCAAGTCACCGGACGAGCTGGCGGCGGTGACTGATGATCGCTACCTGTCGCTGATTAGCCTGCGTATCTTTCGCGCCGGCCTCAAGCACAGCCTGGTGGATGCCAAGTGGCCGGCCTTCGAGGAGGTCTTCTTCGGCTTCGACCCGGAGAAGGTCGTGCTGATGGGCGGCGAGCGCTTGGAAAACCTGATGCAGGACGCCCGGCTGATTCGTCACCTGGGCAAGCTCAAGAGCGTGCCGCGCAACGCCCAGTTCGTCTTGGACATTGCTCGCGAATACGGCAGCTTCGGCAAACTCCTGGCCAGTTGGCCGTCCAGCGACATCGTCGGTCTCTGGAAGCTGCTGGCCAAGCGTGGTAGTCAGTTGGGCGGCATGTCCGCGCCGCGTTTCCTGCGCATGGCCGGCAAGGACACGTTCGTCCTCGGCGACGATGTGGTTGCCGCGCTCAAGGCTCAGGAGATAGTCGACAAGGCGCCCACCAGCCAGAAGGATCTGGCGTTGGTGCAGGCTGCCTTTAATCAATGGCAGGAACAAAGCGGCCGTCCGCTGTGCCAGATTTCCATGATGCTGGCTTTCACGGTCAACCACTGATACGCGGTCCTGCCGCGTAGGAGGGCGCATGGACTCGGCGATCGAACGCACTGGCGCAGCGCTTGCTCGTGCAGAACGTATCCTGGTAGTTACCGGTGCCGGGCTCTCCGCCGACTCCGGGATGCCCACCTATCGCGGCCTGGGTGGACTGTACAACGGCCGGACGGCGGAAGGCGTACCGATCGAAGTAGCGATCTCCGGGCCGATGCTGCAGCAGGATCCGGCGCTGTGCTGGAAGTATCTGGCGGAACTCGGCAAGGCCTGCCTGGGCGCGCAGCCCAACGTTGGCCATGAAGCCATCGCGGAGCTGCAGAGGCTCAAGCCGGAGTGCTGGGTGCTCACCCAGAACATCGATGGGTTTCACCGCCGCGCCGGCTCGCCGCCGGAACGGCTGATCGAGATCCATGGCGAACTGGCGCCGCTGTACTGCCAGTCGTGCGGGTTGGAAAGCGCCGAGCTGGCAGGGCACCTGGATGGCCCGCTGCCACCGAAGTGCGTGCGCTGTGCAGGTGTGCTGCGCCCGCCGGTAGTACTGTTCGAGGAGATGTTGCCTGAAGAGGCCGTCGATACGCTCTACGCGCAACTGCGCAAGGGATTCGATGCCGTTCTGCTGGTCGGGACCACCGCGAGCTTCCCGTACATCATCGAGCCCGTGCTGCGAACTCGGGATGCTGGAGGCTTCACCGCCGAGGTGAACCCGGGGCTGACCGACCTGAGTTCGGTGGTCGAAGAAAGAATGGTGGGTCGAGCCTTAGACATTATGCCGCGCCTGCTGAGTCACATTCCGCGATAAAAAACTTGCATTGGTCCCATTGAGCGGGCAAATTAGCCCGCTAATAAATGGAGCTAATGAGACACGGTCGTGCCCATGCTTAAACGCTTAGCACCCCTCGTGCCCATGAGTTTCGTTCTGCTGCTGGCAGCTTGCGCCAGCCATTCGCCGGAATCGCAGCCGAACCAGGTCGCTTCAGCACCTGCCACTCGAGCAGCGCTCCAGGTAAATCAGCACAACATAGTGCTGATGAATGAGTCGCAGGACGAGGGGGCCAAAAACGATAACGGCAGTTCGACTGCCCATGTATCCGACATTCTGGACCGCGCTTTTTCGCTGATCGGTACGCCGTACCGCTTCGGTGGGAAGTCGGAGCGGACCGGCTTCGATTGCAGCGGTTTCGTGGGCTATCTGTTCCGCGAAGAAGCGGGCATCAGCCTGCCGCGTTCCACGCGTGAGATGATCAACATGGATGTCCCGCTGGTCTCGAAAGAAGACCTGCAGCCGGGCGACCTGATCTTCTTCAACAACCGTGGTCGCGGCCGGGTCAGCCATGCCGGCATCTATATCGGTGACGGACAGTTCATCCACTCTGCCAGCCGCCGTGGTGGTGGTGTGCGCGTGGACAGCCTGGACGAGAGCTACTGGCGCCTGAGCTACATGGAAGCCAAGCGGGTGCTCGAACCAGGCTACGAGCCTCACACTGTGAGTCGCTGAACTTAAAGTTCTACTTTAAGTATTGCGCTCAAGTCACTGTTGGTACAAAGTGATGGCACTCCTTGACGGGATGCCATCACATGCTCGTTCCTCAGCGCATCATTCTCCTCGCTTTTCTCGCCTCGCTGGCTGCCTGCGCCAGTCGCACTCCGCCTGCGCCGCCTCCCGTAGTGCGCGCTAACGCTGCTCCCGTCTACAACACCCAGGCTGCCGACGATGTTCTGATCCGTGCCATTGGCCTGGTCGGCACTCCGTATCGCTGGGGCGGTAATACGCCGGATAGCGGATTCGATTGCAGCGGCCTGATCGGCTACGTCTATCGCGATGCCACCGGCCTGATGCTGCCGCGTTCCACTCGCGAGATGATTTCCATGCGTGCGCCAACCGTTGGCCGCGAATCCTTGCAGAGTGGCGACCTGGTGTTCTTTGCTACCAGCGGTGGACGTGGCGTCAGCCATGCGGGTATCTATGTCGGGGAAGGGCGCTTCGTTCACGCGCCCAGAACGGGCGGGACCGTGCGCCTGGACAGCCTTGACAGCGCCTATTGGCAGAAAGCCTTCCTGGAAGCCAAGCGCGTCCTCGCCGTGCAGAGTCTCGCCCTCCATCCCTGATACTGAGGAGGGCCCATGACCACTCGCACGCTGAACCTCGACGACTCGCTTTATCAGTATCTGCTCTACGTTTCCCTGCGCGATTCGCCAGTGAAGGCACGATTGCGCGCTGAGACGGCCAGGTTACCGATGTCTCGCTGGCAGGTCGCTCCGGAGCAGGGGCAGTTCCTCGCGCTGCTAGTCGGGCTGACCGGCGCGAAACGAATCCTCGAGATCGGCACCTTCACCGGCTACAGCGCCCTGTGCATGGCCGAGGCGCTACCCGAAGGCGGCCATATCCTCTGCTGCGACCTGCCGGGTGAGTACAACGACATTGCACGCAGCCACTGGCACGACGCTGGCGTCGACTCGCGCATCGAGCTGCGGCTCGGACCTGCACTGGCCACCCTGGAAGCCCTGGTTGCGGGCGATCAGCAAGGTGCTTTCGACCTGGTATTCATCGACGCCGACAAGGCGAATTACCTCACCTACCTGGAGCACGCGCTGGCTCTGCTGCGTGTGGGCGGGCTGGTGGTCTTCGACAACGTACTGTGGAGTGGACGAGTGTTGGAGGCCAACCCGGAGAGTGCGGATACCCGCGCGATCCAGCAACTCAACCTGGCCTTGAAGGTGGATGAGCGAGTGGACTATTCGCTGGTGCCGATTGGCGATGGCATGAGCCTTTGTCGCAAGCGCTGAGTCGGAAGTAGCCCTGTTCAATGCAAGTCATTCTGTGACCTTCTAGCCATTTTTAGGCGGCTCGCCACTTCGGTTGCCTCTCTCCGAACGCTTGGGCTAGATTGGCGGCCCGTTCGGTTGGGCGTGTCGCGAAGGCGAGTCTTCGCTAGCTCCGCTGAATGACCTCCAATGACAGCAAGAAAGGATTCGCAGTGTTAAGGCATTCCGGCGATTCGAGCTTTTCCGCAACTCGGCTGTTGTTTTTGATTCTGTTCTACGGTGCAGTGGCTGCCCTCATCATTTTCAGTAACCGTGGGCTGATCGGTGCGGTCAACGTCGAGATTGGCGACTTCGCGGCCAACTCGTTGTTGATCCAGGACGCCAAGTCGTTCGATCTGCTGGTGGGAAACTACTCGCGCGTGGGCTTCAACCACCCTGGCCCCGCGATTCTCTATGTCCTGGCTGCCGGCGAGTGGCTTTTCCACGATGTGCTGCATTGGGTGCCGTCGCCGTTTTCCGGCCAGTTGGTCGCTATCGCGCTCTACAACGCCTTCTGGATCCTGCAGCTGTTGATCCTGTTGCGGCGATTTGCCCTGCCGGCCTCATTGGTCAGCCTGGGCCTGGCGACCTTTGTACTGGTCGCTGCCAGCGAGAATCACAGCTTCTTCAGTGGCGCTTGGTTCCCTGATCTCTATTTCTTTCCTTTCGCCGTAGCTTTGCTGGCGCTTTCCCGCCTGGCGGTAGGGGCTTCCGATTCGCTCGGTGCATTGGGACTGGCGACAGGTTTCCTGGTGAACGGACACGCTTCGTTTGCTGCGATTCTAGGCGTGATGCTTGCTGTGGTGGTGGTTGGCAATTTCCTGATGGAGACGGGGGCGCGGCGAGTGGCGACCTTCGCCTTTCTGTGGACCAACCGCTGGCGACTGTTGTTGGGACTTTCGGTGCTACTGCTGTTCTTCGTCCCCTTGTTGATTCTCACGGTACGTAACTTCCCCGGTCCCATCGGCGAGTACGCGTCCTTTGGTGGAGCGCACAAGGCGAACAGCTTCTCGGAGTCCGTCAACTTCGTTATGTCCTATTGGGGTGGCCAGCACGCAGGGATCATCTCTCTTATTCTGTGCGTCGTATTGTGGCGTTACGACGGCGCGGGCGATTTGCAGTCTCGATTTACCAGGCCAATGCTGCTCGTATCGCTTGCAGCGACGGTAGCTCTGTTTCTTTACGCGATGTTTGGTATCGACTTCCTGGGCTTCCCTTACATCGGCTACTTCTATTTCGCCGCGCCGGCTCTGGTGGCAGGCTGTGGGGCGATGGTCCTGCTCGACGCGCTCCGAGGTTTTACCCGAGCGGCCGTGGGCGCTGTTTTGTCGGTCTTGTTGGTGTGGGGCTGTCTTGTTCAGATCAAGAAGCCCGCGGATTACTCGGACCACTATCGGGGTACCGAGATAATCGAGCTTTACAACGCAATGGCATCCCTGAAGTCTGGCTCCCAGAGAATCGTTCTGGACCTGGATAACAGCACTGACTGGGGGGATGTCTGGCTTGCCGTGCTGGGTGTGGAAGCCTATGCCAAGCGCCAGGGCAACGATCTCTTCTGCATCAACCGCAGTTGGCATATATCCTTCACCCGCGATGCACTATGTCGCGAAAGCGAACTGAGCGCTCCTCACTACATCATGCGCAAGAGCGGCGGCGCTTCGAATTTGCGGGAGCCCCTATTCAACCTCGGTGGTATGACTGTTTACAGCAGCCAGGTTGCGAGTGAGTTGCCAACTCGATATCTCTCGGTCGCCGAGAACCGGATGCTCTTTGCGGACTCTCTGCTGGGGCGCGGATGGTCAATGGTGGAAAGCGAATATGTCTGGTCCGAAGGGCGTGAAGCAAACATCAGCGTACCCGTTCGTCCAGGCTTCACTGGCATGCTGGAACTCGACCTTGGAGCTTTCCTGCCTAAGCAGGACTCCGTGCAGAAGGCCTCTTTCCGAGTGAATGGGAAGGATGTGGTCGACGCAGTCTTCTCGGCGCAAAAGGCCCGACAGCGCGTTGAGATCCCGTTGAAGAATTGGGATGGCTCGACCCTGCAGCTTTCGATTGCAATCGATAATCCGAGGTCGCCACTGGGAGTGGGCATGTCACCTGACCCCCGGCCGCTCGGTGTTTCGATCTATGGCATCGAAATGGTCCCCGGCGTCTGACGCCCGCAAGCCCAATAAAAAGGCACGCCGTGAGGCGTGCCTTTTTCGTTACTGCGGCCTGGGTCAGGCAACATCCACCAGAATCACTTCGCTGTCTTCGAGTGCGGTGACCTTCACCACGGCCTCATCGGCGATTGCGGCGCCGTCACGGGCCAGTAGCTCGATACCGTTGACCTCGACCTTGCCCACCGCCGGAACCAGATAGGCCCGGCGATTGCCGCCAAGCTCGTACTCGGCAGTCTGGCCGGCCTTCAGGGTGGCGGCGACCAGGCGGCCTTCGGCGCGGATGCGCAGGGCGTCGGCGTCGTTTTCATAGCCGCTGGCCAGGGTTACGAAGCGCCCGGCGCGATCGCCCTTCGGGAAGGGTTTGGCGCCCCAGGACGGCGTGCCGCCGCGGATCGAGGGGATGATCCAGATCTGGAAGATCTTGGTGACGTCCTTCTCCAGGTTGTACTCGGAGTGCACGATGCCAGAGCCTGCGCTCATTACCTGCACGTCACCCGCTTCGGTGCGACCCTTGTTGCCCAGGCTGTCCTGGTGGGTGATCGCGCCCTGGCGGACGTAGGTGATGATTTCCATCTCGCGGTGCGGGTGCGGTGGGAAGCCGGTGCCCGCGGCGATTTCGTCATCGTTCCAGACGCGGAGGTTACCCCAGTCCATACGCTCGGCGTCGTAGTACTCGGCGAAGGAGAAGTGGTGCTTGGCGTTGAGCCAGCCGTGGTTGGCGCCGCCGAGTTGCTGGAAGGGTCTGCGTTCGATCATGACTTAGTCCTCGTGGGGCGCGGCTGGCCGGTGGGCCAGTCCGCGCGGTTCATGGGACTATCTTCTCTCGCAGATGATCGATAAAAAAGCGCAAATATCGGCAGATATAGATCGATTAATTCGATTCTATTCGGCGGCGTGCCTGTCGCCCTGATCGAGGAATTTGCTGAGGAACTGGCGGGTGCGCTCTTCCTTCGGGTGGGCGAACAGCGCTTTGGCATCGCCCTGTTCGACGATCACGCCCTTGTCGATGAAGATCGCCCGGTTGGCGACGTCGCGGGCGAAGCTCATCTCATGGGTGACGATGACCATGGTGCGCTTTTCCTGGGCCAGGCCGCGGATGGTCGCCAGGACCTCTCCGACCAGCTCCGGGTCCAGTGCCGAAGTCGGTTCGTCGAAGAGAATCACGTCCGGCTGCATGGCCAGGGCACGGGCGATGGCGACGCGCTGCTGCTGCCCGCCGGAGAGGCGCTTGGGATAGGAATCTTCCTTGCCGGCCAGTCCGACCTTTGCCAGTAACTGGCGAGCGCGTTCGATGGCCTGGGCGCGCGGTTCCTTCTTTACGATGATCGGGCCTTCCACCACGTTCTCCAGCGCGGTGCGGTGGGGAAACAGGTTGAAGTTCTGGAAGACGAAACCCACGTGCTGCCGCAGCTTGCGGATCAGCCCCTGCTGGCCGCTGAGCGGCCGCGAGGCGTCAATGAGGATGTCGCCGACCTGGATGGTCCCGCCGTTGGGCACCTCCAGCAGGTTCAGGCAGCGCAGCAGGGTGGTCTTGCCCGAGCCACTGGGGCCGATGATCGCGACCACTTCGCCGGGCTGGACGGTCAGGTCGATGCCCTTGAGCACCTCCTGGCCGCGGAACTGCTTGGTCAGCTGGCGGACTTCGATCATGCGTCTTGCTCCCGGTCGTGGCGGTTGACCCGGTCTTCCAGGCGGTTCTGCAGGTGCGACAGGATGCTGGCGAGGATCCAGTAGATCAGTGCGGCGGCGAGGTACATGGTGAAGACTTCGAAGGTGCGCGCGGTGATCAACTGGGCCTGGCGGAACAGTTCAGGGACCTGGATGGTGGCGGCCAGGGCGGTGTCCTTGACCAGCGAGATGAAGCTGTTGCCCAGCGGCGGCAGGGCGGTGCGCGCGGCCTGCGGCAGGATCACCCGGCGCAGGGTCTCGGCGCGGGTCATGCCGATGCTGGCGGCGGCCTCCCATTGGCCCTTGTCGATGGAGCCGATGGCGGCGCGGAGGATTTCGCAGACATAGGCGGCCATGTTCAGCGAGAAGCCGATCAGCGCCGCCGGCAGAGGGTCGAGTTCGATGCCGGCCTGTGGCAGGCCGTAATAGATCATGAACAGCTGGACCAGCAATGGCGTGCCGCGGAAGAACGACACGTAGATGCGTGCCAGCCAGCGCACGGCAGTGAATCCGTACAGGCGCATCAGCGCCAGTACGAATCCGAGCAGCAGTCCGAAGAACATGCCGCCTACGCTGAGGACTACCGTGAAGATCGCGCCCTTGAGCAGGAAGGGCGCGGAATCCAGCGCAAGCTGCAGGCTTTCCTCGATCATTGGGTGACGTCAGCCTGGAACCATTTCTCCGAGAGTTTCTTCAGTGTGCCGTCGGCGCGGAATTTCTCGATGGCCTTGTTCAGCGCCGCGAGCAATTCGGGGTTGCCCTTGCGCAGGGCGATGCCGGCTTCCTGGCGAGCGAAGGGTGCGCCGGTCAGGGCCATGGCGCCCTTGGTCTTGTTGACCATGTCGAAGGCGGCCAGGCGGTCCACCAGGATCACGTCGATGCGGCCGCTGCGCAGGTCCTGGAATTTGGTCGGGTCGTCTTCGTAAGTGCGGACGTCGGCTTGCGGCACGTGCTCGCGCAGCCATTGCTCGTAGTTGGTGCCCAGGCCCACACCGACTTTCACGCCGGCGAGTTTCTCCGGCGAGTCGTATTTGCCTTCGTCACCCTTGCGCACCAGCGCCTGGATGCCGGAGACGGTGTACGCCTCGGAGAAGTCGTACTTCTTCTTGCGCTCTTCGGAGATGGTCACCTGGTTGATCACCAGGTCCAGGCGCTTGGATTCCAGCGCGGCGAGGATTCCGTCCCATTTGGTCGGTTGCAGCTTGGCGGTGACACCCAGCTCCTTGGCGATCAGGTTGGAGAAGTCCACTTCGAAACCGGCCAGCTTGCCGTTCTCGTCCTGGAAGCTGAAGGGCGGGTAGGTGCCCTCGAGACCGACGCGGACTTCGCCCTTGGATTTGATCTGGGCGAGCAGGTCGTCGGCTGCCTGGGCCTGGCCGAAGAGGCCGGCGCCGAGGGTGAGGGTCAGGCTGGCAAGCAGGAAATGACGTCGCAGTGCGGAGAAGGTCATGGTGGTCCCCGTTTTTGGTGTTTTAAGCAGGTTAGTCAACGCGTGGCGACTATAGGGTCGGAAACGTTATGCAATAAAATAATAAAAAATTACATGCCTAGTTCTGGATGGTATTTAGGTCAGGTCGACGAATGATAGGCGAACAAGGCCGGCGACCCGCCGGTGTGCAGGAACAGGATAGGTCCGGGTTTTACGAAGCGATCCCGGCGGATGCCGTCGAGCAATCCCGCCATGGCCTTGCCGGTGTAGACAGGGTCCAGCAGCAGGCCTTCCTGGCTTGCCAGCAGGCGGATCGCATCGAGCGTCCCGGCATTGGCTTCGCCGTAGCGCGGGCCAAAGTACTGGTCCCACAAATGCACGGTCGGCACCGCCTGCGCTTCGTGGCCGAGCAGTTGCAGCGTGCGCTCAACCAGTCCTTCCACCTTTGGCCTTTGTGCCGCATCGGTGCGCGAAACGGTCACGCCGATCACGTCCAGCTGCGGCAGCACATCGGCCAGTGCGATCGCAAGGCCGGCATGGGTACCGGCGCTTCCCGAGGCGAGTACCACGGCGGAGAACTCCTGGCCGCTGGCCCGAACCTGCTCGGCCAGCTCCAGCCCGGCGCGTACATAGCCCAGGGCGCCCAGCGCGTTGGAGCCGCCAATGGGTACGATGTAAGGCTTGCGACCCTCGCTGAGCAGGCGTTCACCGGTTTGTGCCAGCCGCTCGTCCGCGCTATCGAGGTTGGGCACGAGTTCGATGTCGGTGCCGAACAGGTCCAGCAGCAGGCGGTTGCCGTTGCTCAGGTAATTGCGATCCTCGGTGCCGATGGGGTTTTCCAGCAACGCCACGCAGCGCAGGCCGAGCTTCGCCGCGGCGGCGGCGGTCTGGCGCACATGGTTGGACTGGATCGCGCCAGCGGTGACCAGCGTATCGGCGCCGGCCTTAAGCGCATCGGCGGCGAGGAATTCGAGCTTGCGCACCTTGTTGCCGCCCAGGGCGAAGGGTGTGGTGTCGTCGCGTTTCACATACAGATCGCGGCCCAGGGAAGTGGACAGCCGTTCCAGCTTGTCCAGCGGCGTCGGGCCGCCGGCCAGGTCGAGGCGGGGAAAGCGGGCGAGGGCTTCGCGAAGGGCGCTCATGAAGGATTCTCGGTATGGCAGCGGATTCGTCACGATAGAGCGCGGCAAGTCCTCTCGCAATGTGCCGAGCGGCCGCTTGACGCCGGGCTGCACGGGAATGTCGCGTGACGATCCGCCATCTCGCCATGGGAATCTCCGGAGGCTGTGAATCAATGTGCGGACAGCGGCTCGGCGAACCGCTACGCTCCACGCTCAGATCCGGAGTCTTCAACCGGGCGATAACGAAAACAGGAAAACCAGGGCGGGAAATCCGATGACTTCAGCAGTACCTTCATGCGCTTCGTTGCAACGCTGGACACTCCGGTTGCTCGGCGCACTGGCCCTGATGCTGGGGCTGAGCAGCCCGGCACTGGCCGACCGGGTGATTCCCTCGGGGATGATGGTGGGCTTCGTCGACAGTGCGGTGTATCCGGTGATCACCTTGAAGCGACCGAAACCGAGTCTGCTGCGCCGGGTCATGACGCTGGGGCTGTACAAGAGGACCGTCAGCTATCCATTGTCCGTTTCGGTGCGTATCCGTGATGAGAACAACCGATTCATGGTTTACGGCCTGTTACCCAACATCACCGGAAAATTCGTCGGCATCAAGGTCGGCCTGGACAGTCGCATCAGCCAGATATGGGTGCTCACCGAGCGGGAAGCGACAGAGTATGTAAACCGTCCGGGAACTCTCTTCCCGCCGAGCTGACGGACAATTCGCCAGACCACGCCTTGCCGCTCGCGAGATTCCTCCGAGCGGACTGCAGCCGGGAAGCCTGTGCTTCGGCTATCATGTGCTCCGGTCAAACTCTTTCTATCCGGTTACCCCATGACGTCCTCCCAGCAGCCGCCGCGCGACGAAAACGCGGACAACACCCAGGAACAACCTTCGCTCTCCCTGGCAGAATTGGCCAAGGCTGCGCTTGCTGCGCAGAAGCAGGCCGCTTCCGCCTACCAGCACCGCAAGGCGCACGACAAGGCTGAGTATCGCCCGCCGCACCCGCGCGGCTCGCGTCGCTCGATGGGCAAGCGCTGAGGCAGCCTCTCGTCAGAAATACCTTCAGCCAGCACTCTTGCGGGGGCGCTGGCTGAACTGCGGCAACCGGCGTCGGTCGTATCCGCAGCGGCCCTGCCATGCTGGCTGGCCATTTCCCGCTTTCGCGAACCCGTCACGGATTGACACTCGCGCGGTCCTGCAACCTGGTTGAAGGAGCGCCTCGCGTCCAAGGAGAATCCATGAAAGTCCTCGTTCCTATCCTTTCCCTGCTGGCGCTCGCCGGCTGCATCACCATGACCGGCAACTACGAAGTCAGCGCCCATGACGAGTCCGGCAAGGCCTTGAGCAATGGCAAGTTCCTCGCCCATGGCAGCGGCATCTACACCGTGCGCAACTCACTGTGCTCGGTCTATCCGAAGGCCATCGTCACCATCAAGGACGTGGAGACGGACCAGGAGCTGGAGGGCGAAAGCCCTTACCACTGTCGCTGAGTCCTCTCATGGGGCTGGCGGTGTGAACTTCTGCTGCTGTCCCTGCTGCAACGTCCACTCCACGACCTGCGCGGAAAGCTGATCGGCGGCCTTGCCGAAGGCGCTGACCACTTCGGGCACCTGCTTGCCGTCCACCGGCTGGCTGACCTCGAAGCTGCGCGAGGCGACGATGCGCTGGCCGAGGGTACGTACCAGGCGGGCGTCGTAGCGGATGTGGATCACTGGCTTGCCGTTCTGGTACTCGCTCTGGAAGGCGCGCAGTTCGCCGGTCAGGTCGAGGTCGGCCTGCAGGCTGGCTTCGTCGCTGCTCAGGGCGCGGATGCTGCCGTTGGCGGTGAAGGCGTCGAGCAGGCGATCACGCAGCAGGCCCGGCGCGCGGTTGCTCCAGCGTGCGCCCTGGTAGCTGCTCAACTGGTTGCCCTGCGGGACCACGGCGATGCGGTTGCTGTCCAGCACCAGGCTGGCGGTAGGCGCGCTGACCCGCAGCGACCAGTTTACCGCCGTGTTGCCGCGCACGGGTTGCTGGGTGGCCGGCAGCAGGTAGAAGTCCGGGCTTTCCGCTTCCGGGAGGATCGAGCAGGCGCCCAACAGGCTGACCAGGGCGGCGGCGGCGAGCAGGCGGGGAAGGGCGGTCATGGCTGGAACTCCTTGTTGCGTTCGCGGCCGAGCAGGTAGCCGGTGGGATTCTCCTGCAGGCGGCGGGTGACGCCGCGCAGGTCTTCCAGGGTGGAGCGCAGTTCGCGGATCGCCGGGCCGATTTCGCCCAGGCCGTTGAGGCCGCCGTTCACCGAGTCGTAGTTGCTGTTCAGCAGTTGCTCCACCCGTTCGCTGCTGGTGCGCAGGGAGGCGAGGGTTTTCTGGGTGTCGTCGAGAATCGTCTGGCCCTTGCCGCCCAGGGTCTGGTTCGCGCGGTCGAGCAGCTGGCTGGCATTGGCCAGGGTAATGCGCGCCTGCTCGCTGGCGGTGGCCAGTTCCTTGAAGGTCCGCCGGATGTCGTCGCGCTGTTCGGCGACCACGCCGGTCGCCTGGTCGATGTGGTCCAGGGTGCGGCTGATGCGGTCGACGTTCTCCTGGGAGAACATGCGGTTCACGTTGTTGATCAGGTTGTTGATGTTGGTGGCGATGTCCTCGCCGTTGGCGAGCAGCTTGGCGAAAGGCGACGGGATGGTCTTGATCACCGGGATTCCGCCATCCTTGGCTTCCAGTGGCGGGCTGTCCTGGCCGGCGCTGGAGAGCTGGATGATGGCCTGGCCGGTGACGCCGGTGAGGGCCAGCTTGGCGCGCGTATCCTCGCGGATCGGCGTGCTGTCGTAGACGCGGATGCGCGCGCGGACCTTGCGCGGGTCGTTCGGGTCCAGGCGCAGGGAGACCACGTCGCCGACGCGGATGCCGCTGTACTGCACGGTGCCGCCTTCGGACAGGCCGGTCACCGCCTCGCTGAAGATCACGTCGTAGATCTTGTAGCGCTGGTCGTTGCTCGATTGCGCCAGCCAGAGCGCGAAGAGCAGCGCGCCGATCGACACGACCAGGGTGAACAGGCCGATCAGTACGTGATGGGCACGGGTTTCCATTCAGCTTTCCTCCCGCAGGTGTTCGGTGGCCTGCAGCGCGGCACGGCCGCGTGGGCCGTGGAAATAATCCTGTACCCAGGCGTCGTCGGTCTGGGCGACCTGGTCCAGCGGCCCGACCACCAGCACCCGCTTCTGCGAGAGCACGGCGACGCGGTCGCAGATGGTGTAGAGGGTGTCCAGGTCGTGGGTGACCAGGAACACGGTGAGACCGAAGGCGTCGCGCAGGGTCAGGATGAGTTGGTCGAAGGCCGCCGCGCCGATGGGGTCGAGGCCGGCGGTGGGCTCGTCGAGGAACAGGATGTCCGGGTCCAGCGCCAGGGCGCGGGCCAGCGCGGCGCGCTTGACCATGCCGCCGGACAGTTCGGCGGGATACTTGGCCCCTGCGTCCGGCGGCAGGCCGGCGAGGGAAATCTTCACCTTGGCCATGAACTCGGCGTCGCTGCGCGACAGGCCGGCGTGCTCGATCAGTGGCAGGCAGATGTTCTCGCTCACGGTCAGCGAGGAGAACAGCGCGCCATTCTGGAACAGCACGCCAAAGCGCCGTTCGAGCTTCGAGCGCTCCAGCGGCGGCAGCGCCGGCAGGTTCTGCCCGAACACGTGGACGCTGCCTTCGCTGGGCTGGCGCAGGCCGATGATGCTGCGCAGCAGCACCGACTTGCCGGTGCCCGAGCCGCCGACTACGCCAAGGATTTCGCCCTTCATCACATCGAGGTCGAGATGCTCGTGCACGGCGTGGGTGCCGAAGCGGTTGGCCAGGTCGCGGACGACGATGATCGGTTCGCTCACCAGCCCATCTCCATGAAGAACAGCGCAAACATCGCATCCAGCAGGATCACCACGAAGATCGACTGGACCACGCTGGAAGTCGTGTGCTCGCCCACCGACTGTGCGCTGCCGCTGACGCGGAAGCCTTCCAGGCAGCCGATCACGGCGATGATGAAGGCGAACACCGGGGCTTTGACGATGCCGACCAGGAAGTGCTGCACGGCAATGTCGTTCTGCAGCATGTAGAGGAACATGCGCGGCGAGATGTCCAGGCTCAGGGCGCAGACCACGCCGCCGCCGAAGATGCCGGAGAGCATCGCCAGGAAGGTCAGCATCGGCAGGGTCAGCAGCAGCGCCAGCACGCGCGGCAGCACCAGCAGCTCCACGGGGTCGAGGCCCAGGGCCTGGATGGCGTCGATCTCCTGGTTGGCCTTCATCGAGCCGATCTGTGCGGTGAAGGCGCTGGCGGTACGGCCGGCCAGCAGGATTGCGGTGAGCAGCACGCCGAATTCACGTAGGAAGGAGAAGCCCACCAGGTCGACCGTGTAGATCGCCGCGCCGAATTTCTGCAGCACCGTGGCGCCGAGGAAGGCCACCACCGCGCCGACCATGAAGGTGAGCAGGGCGACGATGGGCACGGCGTCCAGGCCGGTTTCCTCCATGTGCGCGGCCAGCGAGGTCAACCGCCAGCGACGCGGCCGGAACAGGTTGCGCACCAGGGTTTGCAGGGTCAGGCCGATGAAGCCCAGCACGCCGATCAGGTGGTCCTTGAACGTCAGGGTGGCGACGCCGATGCGCTCCAGTACGTCGGCCAGTGCGTTGCCCGGTGCCGGGCCTTTCTCGTCCAGCCGGCACTGGGTGATCGCGCTGCCCACCGTGCGCAGCAGCGCCTGGCGTTCGGCGGGGAGGTTGCGGGCGATCTGGTCGAGCTGGCTCATGCGCGCGCCGCCGATGATCTCGGCGAGCAGCGCGGCGCCGGCGGTATCCAGCGCGCCAAGGCCGGCGAAATCCAGCTCCGCGGGGGCCTCGGCGCTGCGCTGGGCGGCGACCTGGGCTTGCAGCGAGGCGAAGTGCGCGAGTGTCCAGTCGCCGCTGATGTGCATCAGGGACGGGGTCGCGGAGGTGTCGAGCTGAAGCTGGCCGGGTTGGGCAGTCGTCGTCATGATTCGCATTCTAGCGAAGTTGAGCGGCCTGACCACTTGACTTGTGTGACCCTTTATAGAGCCTCGGCGGTTCTACGGGCGGCCCCCGGCGACAGTCTGTTCAATTGACGCCCCAGCCCGCCAGCCACTAAGCTGCGCGCCTGCTACAGGTGCCCGAGGCGCAAGTCGAGGGTGAAACAGGGAAGCCGGTGAATTCGATGCGCAATCGAGCATTCCGGCGCTGCCCCCGCAACGGTAAGCGAGCTTCGAACCGCATCCGCCACTGTGCCACTGGCATGGGAAGGCGCGGTTCTTTCGGAAACGCCAGGCGCTTCCACTCGCAAGCCCGGAGACCGGCCTGCTGCATCGCATGGCATCGCGGGAGGCGCTGTCGACGCAGGCCATGTGCGCCGCGCGTTGCCGTCCTCCGCCTGCCCCGACTGGTCAGTGCCGCGCGGGTGAGAGCGGCGGAGAATCCTTCAGGTGAATTCCCTGTTTCCCAAGCCGACGGCTTTCGCGCCGAGCGGCTTTTACCGCATGGCGCCTACGCACGCCGGCGGTTCGTTCCTGCCCATCCCATTCTCCGCTCGCTGCCGCCCGGCCGGCGAGCTGGCGCCTGCGCGCTCCCTTTCTAGAGGCAAACCCCATGACTGAATCCCCTGAAAAGGACGCACGCCACCGTTCGCGCATGCAGCGCAAGAAATCGGTGATCGACGAGAAGATCGCCCAGGCCCAGGGCGAACGCGGAGTGTTCCTGGTCAACAGCGGCAACGGCAAGGGCAAGAGCAGCTCGGCCTTTGGCATGGTCGCACGTGCGCTGGGCCACGGCATGAAGGTCGGGGTAGTGCAGTTCATCAAGGGGGCTGCGACCACCGGCGAGGAGGCGTTCTTCCGCCGCTTCCCCGAGGAAGTCAGCTTCCATGTCATGGGCGAAGGCTTTACCTGGGAAACCCAGGACCGCCAGCGCGATATCGCCAAGGCACAGGCGGCCTGGGATGTGGCACGGCAACTGCTGGCCGATCCGCAGATAGGCCTGGTGGTGCTGGACGAGGTGAACATCGCCCTCAAGCACGGCTATCTGGAGCTGGACACCGTGCTCGCCGACATTGCCGCCCGCCCGTCGATGCAGCATGTGGTCGCCACCGGCCGAGGCGTGCAACCGGCCATGGTCGAGGCCGCCGATACCGTGACCGAGATGGGCCTGGTGAAACATGCCTTCAAGGCTGGCATCAAGGCGCAGAAAGGGGTGGAGTTCTGATGCCCTTCGTTGTGGCGGAGTGCTCCTGATGCTCGATGCGCGCCAATGCCCCGCCCTGCTGATCGCTGCCCCCGCCTCCGGGCAGGGCAAGACCACCGTGACCGCCGCCCTGGCGCGCCTGCACACGCGCCTCGGGCGCAAGGTGCGGGTGTTCAAGTGCGGCCCGGACTTCCTCGATCCGATGATCCTCGCCCGCGCCAGCGGCGCACCGGTTTATCAGCTGGACCTGTGGATGGTCGGCGAGGGCGATAGCCGCCGGTTGCTCTGGGAGGCAGCCGGTGAGGCCGACCTGATCCTCATCGAAGGCGTGATGGGCCTGTTCGACGGCTCGCCCTCGGCCGCCGATCTGGCGCGGCGCTTCAACGTGCCGGTGATGGCGGTGATCAATGGCCAGTCCATGGCCCAGACCTTCGGCGCGATGGCCGTCGGCATGGCCACCTACCAGCGCGACCTGCCGTTCTCCGGCGTGCTCGCCAACCGCATCGGCAGCCAGCGCCACCGTGACCTGGTGCGTGACAGCCTGCCGGAATGGATTCGCTGGTATGGCGCATTGCCGCGCGACACCGAGGTCGAGTTGCCCAGCCGTCACCTCGGCCTGGTGCAGGCCGGCGAACTGGCGGACCTCGACGCGCGCCTGGACGCCGCCGCCGATGCCCTGGCCGCCAGCGCCAGCACCGAGTTGCCGGCGCCGGTGAGCTTCGCCGCGCCCGAACCGCGCAGCGAGTCTTCCCGCCTCGACGGCGTGCGCATTGGCGTGGCGCGGGACAACGCCTTCGCCTTCCTCTATCAGGCCAACCTCGATCTGTTGCGCGAGCTGGGCGCCGAACTGGTGTTCTTCTCGCCGCTGCGTGACGCATCGCTGCCGGAGGTGGACAGCCTCTACCTGCCCGGCGGCTACCCGGAGCTGCACCTGCAAGCGCTGGCCGACAACCGCGCCATGGCCCAGGCGATTCACGCCCACCACGAGAGGGGCAAGCCGATCCTCGCCGAGTGCGGCGGCATGCTCTATCTGCTCGATGCCCTGACCGACGTGGCCGGCGAACGTGCGGAGCTGCTGGGCCTGTTGCCGGGGGAGGCGCGCATGCAGAAGCGATTGGCCGCGCTGGCGTTGCAGGCCGTGACGCTGCCAGAGGGCACTCTGCGCGGGCACACCTTCCACCATTCGTTGCTCGACAGTGCTGAAGTACCGCTGGCCCGTGGCGTCTGCCCGAACGACAAGCCGGTGGCCGAGGCCGTGTTCCGGCGTGGCCGGCTCACGGCGTCCTACATCCACTTCTACCTGCCATCCGATCCGGATGCCGCAGCCGCACTCTTCAGACCATGACCGATCACGCCTACAGCCCCGAGGAACGCGCCGCGCTCTACCGCGCCATCGCCGAGCGCCGCGACATGCGTCATTTCAACGGTGGCGAGGTGGCGCCCGAATTGCTCGCGCGCCTGCTGGAAGCCGCACACCAGGCGCCGAGCGTCGGCATGATGCAGCCTTGGCGCTTCATCCGCGTGACGTCCAGGGACGTGCGCCAGTCGATCCACCAATTGGTGGAAGAGGAGCGCATTCGTACCGCCGAAGCGCTGGGCGAGCGCTCCGACGAATTCATGAAGCTGAAGGTCGAGGGCGTGCTCGACTGCGCCGAGGTGCTGGTGGCTGCGCTGATGGAGGGCCGCGAGGCGCATGTCTTCGGCCGTCGCACACTGCCGAACATGGATCTGGCCTCGCTGTCCTGTGCCATCCAGAATCTCTGGCTGGCTTCGCGCGCGGAAGGGCTGGGCATGGGCTGGGTGTCGCTGTTCGATCCTGCCGCGCTCGGCGACCTGCTTGGCCTTCCGGACGGTGCCGAGGCGGTTGCGGTGATCTGCCTGGGGCCGGTCAGCGCGTTCTATTCCGCACCCATGCTGGCCCTGGAGGGCTGGCGCCAGCCGCGCTCGCTGGACGAGCTGGTGTTCGAAAACCGCTGGGGAGAGAAGGCATGAGCCTGGCCTTGCTGAGCGTCCTCGGCGTGGCGCTGGACGCCCTGCTGGGCGAGCCGAAACGCTGGCATCCGCTGGTGGCGTTCGGGCGGTTGGCGGACCGGCTGGAGCGAAGGTTCAATCGCTCCCGCGCCGATGCCGGAAGCGACACCCCTGGCCTCGGCTGGCGCAGCCATGGCGTCACCGCATGGATCATCGCGGTCATTCCGCTGACCCTCATCGCGCTGTTGCTAAGCCTGCTGCCTTACGTCGGCTGGATCGTGCAGGTGCTGGCACTGTACGCCGCCCTGGGTCTGCGCAGCCTGGGCGAGCACGCCGATCCGGTGGTGCTGGCGCTGCGCAGTGGCGACCTCAACGAAGCGCGCCTGCGCGTGGGTTACGTGGTCAGCCGCGAAACTGCCGAGCTGGACGAAACCGCGGTGGCCCGCGCGGCCACCGAGTCGGTGCTGGAGAATGGCAGCGACGCGGTCTTCGCGGCGCTGTTCTGGTTCGCCGTGGCGGGTGCTCCGGGCGTGGTGCTCTACCGCCTGAGCAACACCCTCGATGCCATGTGGGGCTACCGCAGTGCGCGCTTCGAACGGTTCGGCTGGGCCGCGGCGAAGATCGACGATGGGCTCAACTACATTCCCGCCCGGCTGGTGGCGCTGACTTACGCGCTGCTGGACCACACCCGGCTGGCCCTGCGCTGCTGGCGCACACAGGCGCCAAAATGGGACAGCCCCAACGCCGGCCCGGTGATGGCCGCCGGCGCGGGGGCTCTGGGCGTTTCGCTCGGCGGCTCCGCCCGCTACCACGGCGAGCTCCACGAACGCCCGCAGCTGGGCGAAGGCCCGGCGCCGACTGCCGTGGATATCTGGCGCGCGCTTGCCGTGGTGCGTCAGGGAGTGTTGTTGTGGTTGCTGATCATCCTGATTCTGGGAGTGCTCTGATGCTCGAACATGGCGGCCGGTTGCGCAAAGCGGCGCAGCAGTACGGAATTCCGCTCTCCGAGTGGCTGGACCTGTCCACCGGCATTTCGCCCTGGCCCTGGGCGTTGCCCAGCGTGCCGGCGGCGGCCTGGATGCGCCTGCCCGAGGACAGCGACGGCCTTGAAGCCGCCGCGCGGCGCTACTACGGTGCCGAGAAGCTGCTGCCGTTACCCGGCAGCCAGGCGGCGATCCAGCTGCTGCCGCGCTTGCGCCGACCGGGCAAGGTCGGCGTGGTTTCGCCCTGTTACGCCGAGCACGCCGAATCCTGGCGTGCCGCCGGGCACATCCTGCGAGAGGTCAGCGACCAGGAAGTCCCCCATCACCTGGAGCGTTTCGACGTGCTGGTGGTGGTCAACCCGAACAACCCCACGGGCAAGCGCATAGAGGCCGGTGTGCTGCTGGAATGGCACGCGCGGCTGCAGGAACGTGGCGGCTGGCTGGTGGTGGACGAAGCCTTCATGGACTGCACTCCCGAGCACAGCCTGGCGCCCAGTTGCGCCAGCCGTCCGGGGCTGATCGTGCTGCGCTCCTTCGGCAAGTTCTTCGGCCTGGCCGGTGCGCGGCTGGGCTTCGCCTTCGCCGAACCACGCCTGCTGGAAAGCCTGGCGAAGCTGCTCGGCCCCTGGTCGGTCAACGGCCCCACGCGCTGGGTTGCCCAGGCGGTGCTGGGGGAGTTCCAGGAACAGATCCAGCGGCGCCGTGACCTCAACGAGGCGAGCCGGCGCCTGGCCGGCCTGCTGGGCGAACACGGCTTCGCGCCCCAGGGCGGCACGTCGCTGTTCCAGTGGGTGGTGTCCATGCGTGCTCACGCGCTGCGCGACCATCTGGCGCGCCAGGGGATTCTCGTGCGCCTGTTCGAGACGCCCGGCAGCCTGCGCTTCGGTCTGCCGCCGGACGAGAAGGGCTGGGAGCGCCTGGAGCATGGCCTGCGCACCTTCAACCAGATGGAGAGCCTGCGGTGACGTTGCCCAGCGCACACAGCGCGACCTTGATGGTGCAGGGCACCACTTCGGATGCCGGCAAAAGCACGTTGGTGACGGCGCTGTGCCGCTGGCTGCGCCGCCAGGGCGTGGCGGTGGTGCCGTTCAAGCCGCAGAACATGGCGCTCAACAGTGCGGTGACTGCCGATGGCGGCGAAATCGGACGCGCCCAGGCGGTGCAGGCGCAGGCCTGCCACCTGGCGCCGCACACCGACATGAACCCGGTGCTGCTCAAGCCCAACAGCGACACCGGTGCCCAGGTGATCATCCATGGCCGAGCAGTCACCAGCATGAACGCGGTGGCCTACCACGACTACAAGCGCGTGGCGATGCAGGCGGTGCTCGAGTCCCACCAGCGCCTGAGCGCGCAGTACCCGGTGGTGATGGTCGAAGGTGCGGGCTCGCCGGCGGAGATCAACCTGCGCGCCAACGACATCGCCAACATGGGCTTCGCCGAGGCAGTGGACTGCCCGGTGATCCTGATCGCCGATATCGATCGTGGCGGCGTGTTCGCCCACCTCGTGGGCACCCTGGAGCTGCTCTCCGAGAGCGAGCGGGCGCGGGTAAAGGGCTTCGTCATCAACCGTTTCCGCGGCGATATCGCGTTGTTGCAGAACGGCCTCGATTGGCTGGAGGAGCGCACCGGCGTGCCGGTGCTGGGCGTGTTGCCGTACCTGATAGACTTCCACCTGGAAGCCGAGGATGCCATCGATACCCGCCAGGCCGCCAAGACCGGCGAGCGACTGCGGGTCGTCGTGCCGGTGCTGCCGCGCATCAGCAACCACACCGATTTCGATCCGCTGCGCCTGCACCCGCAGGTGGAGCTGACCTTCGTCGGCCCTGGCCAGCCGATCCCACCGGCGGACCTGATCATCCTGCCCGGCTCCAAGAGCGTGCGTCCTGATCTCGCTTTCCTGCGCGCGCAGGGCTGGGAAGCGGCGATCCAGCGCCACCTGCGCTACGGCGGCAAGGTGCTGGGTATCTGCGGTGGCCTGCAGATGCTCGGCCGTACTCTGGCCGATCCGCATGGGCTGGAAGGTGCGGCGGGGGAGAGCGAGGGGCTCGGCATGCTGGACCTGCTCACCGTGCTGGAGCCGCAGAAGCAGTTGCGCAACGTCAGTGGCCGGCTGGCGCTGGAAGATGCTGCGGTGAGTGGTTACGAGATTCACGCTGGCGTCACCCGAGGCCCGGCGCTGGCCAATCCCGCCGTGCGCCTGAGCGATGGCCGTGCCGATGGCGCGTTGAGCGACGATGGCCAGGTGATGGGCACTTATCTGCACGGGCTGTTCGAGTCCTCCGCGTCCAGCGCCGCACTGTTGCGCTGGGCGGGGCTGCACGAGGTGCAGCAGATCGATTACCACGCCCTGCGCGAGCGCGACATCGAGCGTCTGGCCGACCAGGTCGAGGCGCATCTGGATACCGAGAAACTGAGGCGGCTGTGTGGGCTCTGAAACTGTCTTTCGTAGGAGCGGGAACCCATGCTTGAACTGATTCTCGGCGGCGCCCGCTCGGGCAAGAGCCGCCTGGCCGAGCGCCTGGCGCAGGACAGCGGCCTGCCGGTCACCTACGTCGCCACGGCCCAGGCCGGCGACGGCGAGATGTCCACGCGCATTCTCCAGCACCGCGAGCGCCGCCCGGAACACTGGGGCCTGGTGGAAGAACCGCTGGCCCTGGCCGACGCACTGGAGCGCCTGGCCGCCCCCGACCACTGCGTGCTGGTGGATTGCCTGACCCTGTGGGTTACCAACCTGCTGATCCATGAAGACGGCTGGCGCCTGCGCGGCGAGATCGACGCGCTGTTGGAAACGCTGCCGCACCTGCCGGGGCGCATCCTTCTGGTCAGCAACGAAACCGGGCTGGGCGTGGTGCCGATGGGCGAGCTCAGCCGCCGATATGTCGACGAGGCCGGCTGGTTGCACCAGTCCCTGGCCGAGGTCAGCGAGCGCGTGGTGTTCACCGTCGCCGGCCTGCCCATGGTGTTGAAGGGGGAAGCGTTATGAGTCTGCAATGGTGGCTGCAAGGCACCCAACCGATCGACTGCGTGGCGCAGGACAAAGCCGCCGCGCGTCAGGACCAACTGACCAAGCCGCGTGGCGCACTGGGCCGGCTGGAAGAGGAAACCATCCGCCTGGCCGGCCTGCAGGGCCGCGAGAGGCCGGGCCTGGAGCATGTCTGGATCGCCCTGTTCGCCGGTGACCACGGGGTGGTGGCGGAGGGCGTATCGGCCTATCCGCAGGCGGTGACGGTCGAGATGCTGCGCAACTTCGTGCGCGGCGGCGCGGCGATCAGCGTGCTGGCGCGCGACCTCGATGCGCGCCTGGAGGTCATCGACCTCGGCACGGCAACGCCGCTGGAGCCGCTGCCGGGTGTGCTGCATGTGATGGTCGGCGCCGGTACGGCGAACTTCACCAAGGAGCCGGCGATGACCGCCGCGCAATGCCTGATCGCCCTGGAAGCCGGCCGCGAGTCCGTGCGCCGCGCGCAACAGGCCGGCGCCGAGCTGTTCATCGGCGGCGAGATGGGTATCGGCAACACCAGTGCCGCCGCTGCGCTGGCCTGCGCGCTGCTCGACGAACCGGCCCGCGCGCTGGTCGGCCCCGGCACGGGGCTGGACTCGCAGGGTGTCGCCCGCAAGGTCGAGGTGATCGACCGCGCGCTGGCGCTGCACCGCGCCCACTGCGACGAACCGTTCGAAGCGCTGTGCCGCCTGGGCGGCTTCGAGATTGCCGCACTGGTCGGCGCCTACCTGGCATGTGCGCAGAAGGGTATTGCCGTGCTGGTGGACGGCTTCATCTGCAGCACTGCCGCGCTGTGCGCGATTCATCTGAATCCGGCCTGCCGCGACTGGCTGCTGTTCGCCCATGCCGGTGCCGAACCGGGGCACAATCGTGTGCTGGCCGCGCTCAACGCGCAGCCGCTGCTGGACCTTGGCCTGCGCCTGGGCGAGGGCAGTGGCGCGGCGCTGGCAGTGCCGCTGCTGCGCCAGGCCTGCCGGCTGCACAGCGAGATGGCGACCTTCGCCGAAGCGGCGGTATCGGATCGCCCGGCATGACGCTGCGGCTGGAATTGCTGCGCCACGGCGAGACCGAGCGCGGCGGTGGCTTTCGCGGACGGCTGGACGACGCGTTGACCGAGCGCGGTTGGGCGCAGATGCGCGCGGCGGTGGGCGACGAATGTCGCTGGGCGGCGCTGGTCAGCTCGCCGTTGCAGCGTTGCGCGGCCTTCGCTCGGGAGCTGGCGGCGCGCCACGGCCTGCCGCTGGGCTTTGAGCCAGGCTTGCAGGAGCTGGATTTCGGCCAGTGGGAAGGCATTTCGCCAGCTAAGCTGATGGAGACGGATGCGCAGGCGCTCGGACGCTTCTGGGACGATCCCTACGCTTTCCCTCCACCGGGCGGCGAGGCCATGGGCGACTTCGAATCCCGCGTCTTTGCGGCGCTGGAGCGGCTCTACCAGGCCCATGCCGGATCTTCCGTACTGGTCGTCACCCATGGCGGTGTGATGCGCCTGTTCGGCGCCCTGGCCAGCGGCCTGCCGGCGAAGCGTCTGTTGGAAGTGGTGGTGGCCCACGGCGAATGTATGGTGCTGGACCTGACCCGCGAGGGTGATGGCTGGCGTATCCAAAAGGCGCAACCATAAGTCGACCTCTGATGAACAACCTGCACCCGGAACGCGACCAGGAAGCCCCCGAGCCGCCTGCTGAAGCGAGTGGCGAAGACGCGCGCGCCGCCCAGCTCAGTGACTGGTGCCTGCCGCTGGTAGCGTTGCAGTTCCTGACTCGCCTGCCGGTGCGCCTGGGGCACATGCCGACGCCGCAGCAGTTCGGCCGCGCCACGCTGTATTACCCGCTGGTGGGCCTGCTGATCGGTTCGGTGCTGTTCGCCATGGGAGAGTTGCTCAGCGGTGTGCACCTGCTGTTGCAGGCGGCACTCATCCTTCTGGTGTGGGTGGCCTTCACCGGCGCGCTGCACCTCGACGGCCTGGCCGACACGGCGGATGCCTGGATCGGCGGGCTGGGCGACCGCGAACGCACGCTCGCAATCATGAAGGACCCGCGCTGCGGCCCGGCCGCGGTGGTCGCCCTGGTGCTGTTGCTGCTGCTGAAGTTCGCGGCGATCACCGCCATTCTCGGCAACCACCAGCACTGGGGTTTGCTGCTGGCGCCCTGGCTGGGTCGCTGCGCGTTGCCGCTGCTGTTCCACACCACCGATTACGCGCGCAAGGGCGGCCTGGGCCAGGCGCTGGCCGATCACCTGCCGCGCGGTGCGATGCCGTGGATGCTGGCGGCCAACGCCGCTCTGATGGTGCTGGTGGGCTTGACCGGCATGCTGGCGCTGGCGGTCGCGCTGGTGATGTTCGTTTGGCTGCGCAGCCGCTTCATCGCCCGCCTGGGCGGCACCACCGGGGATACCGCCGGGGCGATGCTGGAGATGATCGAGTGCGCGGTGCTGGTGGCGTTGGCGCTCTAGAGTCCAACGGATAGGCGCGTGGGCTGTTTGTGTAGGAGCGAGCTTGCTCGCGAACTGCAGGGCACCGCTGCTCCCGGGAAGCTTGTTCGCGAGCAAGCTCGCTCCTACAAAATGCCTTCACTCCCGCTCTCCCATGGGAGAGCGGGATAGCTGTGCCTAGCATCAATCGAACGCGAAATGCTCCGTCTTCAACCCCATGATCGACCGTACCGGCTTGGCCATCGCCGCCGCGTGCCCCTTGGCGCGGGGTAGCAGGCGGGCGAAGTAGAAGTCGCTGGTGGCGATCTTCGCCTTGTAGAAGTCGCTCGACTCGCTGCCGCCCTGGCGCAGGCGCTTGCGTGCGGCGGCTTCCTGCAGCGCCCAGGAATACGCCAGCGCGGCGTAGCCGGAGAACATCAGATAGTCGTGGCTGGCGGTGCTCACCAGGTCGCGCTGCTTGCGGGCGGTGAGGGCGATGCGCAGCGTGAGGATGTTCCACTGCGCGCAGAGCTTGAGCAGCGTGAGCGCGCGGCCACGCATGGCCGGTTCCTGCTTGAGCAGGTCGACGGCGAATTTCGCCACTTGCCGGGTGAAGTCGCGTACGGCCTTGCCCTGGGTCATCAGCAGCACCTTGCGGCCGAGCAGGTCCAGCGCCTGGATGCCGGTGGTGCCCTCGTAGAGCGTGGCGATCCGCGCATCGCGGACGATCTGCTCCATGCCGTGTTCCTTGATGTAGCCGTGGCCGCCGAACACCTGCATGCCGAGGTTGGCGCTCTCCAGGCCCAGTTCAGTCAGGCAGCCCTTGAGGATCGGGGTGAGGAAGCCGAGCTTGTCGTCCCAGCGGTCGTACTCGGCGTTATCGTTGGTCAGCAGGCCCTGGATCATCTTGTCGGCGTACTGGGTGGCCAGGTAGATCAGCGCGCGGCCGCCCTCGGCCACGGCCTTCTGGGTCAGCAGCATGCGGCGCACATCGCCGTGGTGCATCAGGCTATCGGCGATCTCCCCCGGCTCCTTGGTGCCGGAAAGGGCACGCATGGAGCGACGCTCGCGGGCATAGGCCAGCGCGCCCTGGTAGGCCAGCTCGGCGGTGGCCACGCCCTGGATCGCGGTGCCGATGCGCGCGCTGTTCATGAAGGTGAACATGCATTCCAGGCCCTTGTTCGGCTCGCCGATCAGGTAGCCGGTGGCGCCGTCGAAGTTCATCACGCAGGTGGCCGAGGCCTTGATACCCATCTTCTTCTCCAGCGCACCGCAGCTCACGCCGTTGCGCGGGCCGAGGGAGCCGCCTTCGCCTGGAAGGAACTTGGGCACGATGAACAGCGAGATGCCGCGCGTGCCTTTCGGTGCATCCGGCAGGCGGGCGAGGACGATGTGCACGATGTTCTCGGTGAGATCGTGCTCGCCCGAGGAGATGAAGATCTTGGTGCCGGTGATGGCGTAGCTGCCGTCGGCGTTGGATTCCGCGCGGGTCTTCACCTGGCCCAGGTCGGTGCCGCACTGCGGCTCGGTGAGGCACATGGTGCCGCCCCAGCGGCCTTCGGTGAGCGGGGTGAGGTAGGTGTGTTTCTGCTCCTCGGTGCCGTGCTGCATCACGGTGTTCATCGCGCCCAGCGACAGGCCCGGGTACATGGAGAACGGCCAGTTGGCGGTGCCCAGCATTTCCTGCTTGAGCGCGCCCAGGCTCATCGGCAGGCGCCGGGCCCCCTCTTTCCCCAGGGACGAAGTCTT
>OGQD01000130.1_pt1 | contig 59787 bp, 92 predicted proteins | sample 1553091 | NCBI WGS metagenome assembly OGQD01 (sample SAMEA2580290, study PRJEB22360) | human gut metagenome | biome: human gut; feature: human-associated habitat; material: faeces | place: Denmark | collected 2008/2010
TTGCCAGGCGCCGCGCGACTTCGGCGGGCAGTTCGTCCAGGGCGGCATGGGGCAGGCGCTGGAGCGCCAGCTCCTCCAGCAGCTCGATCACGCCGGGCAGCGCCTCGGCCCGCTCGTTCGCGCTGGCGAGCAGACTGTCCAGCAGTTGCGGTTGCCGCAGGTCTTCGGGGCAGTGGCGCAGCCCCGTATGCTGCAGGGCGACCGGCAGGGTGCGGGCGCCGTGGTCGACCAGGCAACCGGTCAGGCCGAACAGCAGGGCGGTGAACTGGGGTTGTTCTGGCATGGCGACTCGTTTCCCGAAGCGTTCGGGGCAGGGTAGCGAGCGCCTGTGACGGTCCGGTTACGAGGGATCGACGCCCATCACCCGGCGCACGTCGTCGGGCACGGGCACCGAGACATTGCCGCCGTGGTCGATCCACACCAGCTTGCAGTGGCCCTCGCCGTAGCAGCGCTGCGGGTCTTCCAGGGTGCTCAGGCGGTGCTCGACCACCAGGCTGCTGCGCCCGACCGGGCCGGCGTACAGTTCGACCACCACGGTGGCCGGGTGGATCACCGGCTTCAGGTAGGTGTGCAGGGTTTGCAGCACCACCGGCCCCTGGGCGTCGTGGTCGATGTCCAGGCCCACGCTGGCGAACCAGGCCACCCGGGCCTCCTGGACGTATTCCAGGTAGACGGTGTTGTTGACGTGGCCGTAGTTGTCCATGTCACCCCAGCGCACCGGGATATGAGCGGTATGGAGCAGGCGTTTTTTCGACATGCTGGAGTCCACTATGCTGCTGCCATACGGGTCAGCGACGTTTATACTGCGCGGCCTGCAAGGATATCCGGCTGGCCACGGGCCGCCACACTACTGATGCGATGGGGAGACTGCAAATGCGAATGATCGGTGCGAGCTGGCTCGATCGCCTGGGCCGCCTGGGCCGCCTGTGTGCCTGTGTCGCGATGGCTGTATTGCCGGTGGCGGCGAACGCGGCCGAGGAAGACCCCTGGGAGAGCTTCAACCGGCCGATCTTCCGATTCAACGATACGCTTGACACCTACGCCCTGAAGCCCGTCGCCAAGGGCTACCAGGCGGTAACCCCGCAGTTCCTCGAAGACGGCGTGCACAACGTGTTCCGCAACATCGGCGACGTCGGCAACCTGGCCAACGACCTGCTGCAGGGCAAGGTGCACGACGCGGGCGTCGACGGCAGCCGCCTGATCTTCAATACCACCTTCGGCCTGCTGGGCTTCTTCGACGTGGCCAGCGAGATGGGCCTGCAGCGCAACGACGAGGACTTCGGCCAGACCCTGGGCGCCTGGGGGCTGGGCAGCGGTCCCTACCTGGTTATTCCGCTCCTCGGCCCGAGCACCGTGCGCGATGCCGGCGCCAAGATTCCCGACGGCTACCTCGGCCCGTACCCCTACATCGACCATGTGCCGACCCGCAACGTCACCCGCGCCGTCAACGTGATCGATACCCGCGCCAGCCTGCTGTCGGCGGAAAAGATGATGACCGGCGACAAGTACATCTTCATCCGCAACGCCTACCTGCAGAACCGCGAGTTCCGCGTGAAGGATGGCGAAGTGGTGGACGACTTCTGAGCCGTTCACGGCAATGAAAAAGGCGGCCATCGGCCGCCTTCTTTCTTTACGCCTGCAGATCAGGTCATCGACAGGATGGCCAGGCCGATCGAACTCCGGCCGTCTTCCAGCTGGATGATGCGCACCACCTCGGCCTCGGCTTCCAGCCCCTTCAGCTCGCTGTGCTCGGAAGGGATGTGGACCTTCACCTTGTCGCCCATGGCCACCTGGCAGTCCGCTTCCACCTGCATGCCCGTGCTGGAGAGGTCGAGGCACTGGGCCTGGATTTCCTTGCCGGCGTGGTGGAGTGTGACGGGGGCTTCCAGTCGCATGCGGATGAAGTCGCGTTTCTCGCTGTAGGCGCGATCGTTCTGGCTCATGGACCTATCCTCTTGTTTTGGGACGCTCTCTGGAGGGTCTTATAACTCCCGCCGATTTGCGGTGTAAAGGCGCCTGGCGACAATCGGCTGGCCGCTTGAATCGCCCGGCGGATGGGAGTACCGTCTGCGCCTTGAATCGTCCGAGCACAGGTGTACAGTCTGTTCCGAGGCGCCAAATTCAACTTCTCCGGCGTCGTTTGCCTGGATGGCCCATGCATAAAACCAGCGCCAAGCTGCTGATTATCGATGATGACGAGGTGGTGCGTGCGAGCCTCGCGGCCTACCTCGACGACAGCGGTTTCCAGGTCCTGCAGGCCGGGAACGGGTTGCAAGGGCTGGAGGTGTTCGAGCGCGAGCGGCCCGAGGTGATCATCTGCGATCTGCGCATGCCGCAGATCGACGGTCTCGAGCTGATCCGCCGGATCAACGCGCTCAACAGCGAAGTCCCGGTCATCGTCGTGTCCGGTGCCGGGGTGATGAGCGATGCGGTCGAGGCCCTGCGCCTGGGCGCCGCCGACTACCTGATCAAGCCGCTGGAAGACCTGGCCGTGCTGGAGCATTCGGTGCGCCGCGCCCTGGATCGCTCCCACCTGCGCCTGGAAAACCAGCGCTACCGCGAGAAGCTGGAAACCGCCAACCGCGAGCTGCAGGCCAGCCTGCACCTACTGCAGGAAGACCAGAACGCCGGGCGCCAGGTGCAGATGAATATGCTGCCGAACACGCCCTGGCAGGCCGACAGCCTGGAGTTCGCCCACCAGATCATTCCCTCTCTCTATCTGTCCGGCGATTTCGTCGATTATTTCCGGGTGGACGAGCGGCGGGTGGCCTTCTATCTGGCCGATGTCTCTGGTCACGGCGCCTCGTCGGCGTTCGTCACCGTGCTGCTCAAGTTCATGACCACGCGTCTGCTCTACGAGTGGCGGCGCAATGGCGTGCTGCCCGAGTTCAAGCCGTCCGACGTGCTCGCCCACATCAACCGCGGGTTGCTCAACTGCAAGCTGGGCAAGCACGTGACCATGCTGGGCGGCGTGATCGACGAGGAGACCGGCCAGCTGACCTACAGCGTCGGCGGCCACCTGCCGTTGCCGGTGCTGTTCAGCGAGGGCAAGGCGAGCTATCTGGAAGGCCGCGGCCTGCCGGTCGGCTTGTTCGAGGACGCCAGCTACGGCGACCTGGCCGTGCAGCTGCCGCAGTCCTTCAGCCTGAGCCTGATGTCCGACGGTATTCTGGACCTTTTGCCCGGCGACACGCTCAAAGACAAGGAGGCCGCGCTCCCCAGGCTGGTGAGCGAGGCCGGAGGCACCCTCGACGGGCTGCGCCAGGTCTTCGGTCTGGCCAATCTGCGCGATATGCCGGATGATATTGCCTTGCTGGTGTTGAGCAGGAACCTTGCATGAACCCTGGGAATAGCCCCGGTAGGATCCAGTTCGCCGAGCAGGACGGAACCTTCGTCCTGAAGTTCGTCGGCGAAGTCCGCCTGACCTTGTGTTCGGCGCTGGATTCAACGATCGAGAAGATTTTCACGGCGCTGAATTTTTCGGCGATCGTCATCGACCTGACGGAAACCCGCAGCATCGATAGCACCACCCTTGGCCTGCTGGCCAAGCTGTCCATCCTCTCCCGGCAGAAGATCGGCCTGTTGCCCACCGTGGTCACCACCCATGAGGACATCACGCGCCTGCTGCAGTCCATGGGTTTCGATCAGGTGTTCAACATCGTCGACCGGCCGATCCCCTGCCCGGAATGCCTGAGCGACCTGCCGTCCCAGGATCAGTCGGAGGAGGTGGTCAAGGCCAAGGTGCTGGAAGCGCACCGCATCCTCATGGGGCTCAACGAGTCCAACCGCGAGGCCTTTCACGACCTGGTGAGCGCGCTGGAGCGCAGCTAGCCGTCATCGATATGAAAAGGGGCGATGTCCGCACGGACATCGCCCCTTTTGTTTTCTCCGGAATCAGCGGCGTGCGGCCAGCAGGGCCTCCAGCTTCTCCTGGTCGCGGGCGAACAGGCGGATGCCTTCCGCCAGCTTCTCGGTGGCCATGGCGTCCTCGTTCATGGCCCAGCGGAAAGCGCTCTCGTCCAGTGCCTGGCGGGGCTCGCCCGTGCTCGCCGTGAGCACGCGCGGCAACTCGCCCTGGTCGTCGGCCAGTTGCTGCAGCAGCTCGGGGCTGATGGTCAGGCGGTCGCAACCGGCGAGCTGCTCGATCTGGCCGAGGTTGCGGAAGCTGGCGCCCATGACCACCGTGGAGTAGCCGTTGGCCTTGTAGTACTGGTAGATGCGTGAAACGGACTTCACGCCCGGGTCTTCTGCGCCGACGAAGTCGCGGCCCTCGGCCTTCTTGTACCAGTCGTAGATACGCCCGACGAAGGGCGAGATGAGGAACACGCCGGCATCGGCGCAGGCCACGGCCTGGGCGAAGGAGAACAGCAGCGTCAGGTTGGTCTGGATGCCGGCCTTTTCCAGGCGCTCGGCGGCGCAGATGCCTTCCCAGGTGGAGGCGATCTTGATCAGCACCCGCTCGCGGCCGACGCCGGCCTGCTCGTAAAGCCCGATGATGCGCTCGGCGCGGGCCAGGGTGGCCTCGGTGTCGAATGAGAGACGGGCATCCACCTCGGTGGAAATGCGCCCAGGGATCACGTTGAGGATCTCCTGGCCGACCGCCACGCCGAAGCGGTCGCAGGCGAGCCCCAGGTCGCCGTTACATGCGCTCACGGCGCGGTCCAGCAGCTCGGCGTAACGGGGTAGGGCGGCGGCCTTGAGCAGCAGCGAGGGATTGGTGGTGGCGTCCACCGGCTTGAGCCGGCTGATGGCGTCGAGGTCGCCAGTGTCGGCGACCACGGTGGTGAACTGCTTGAGTTGGTCCAGCTTGGAGGTCATGACGAAGCCCTGTCTTTGCGATGACCTCGACCTTACCCGAGCCCCGAGGGGCGCTTCAACGTCTGGCTCGGGCTTTTCAGCGGCCGGCGAGCAGCTCGATGGCCTGGTCGAGCAGCGTCAGGGGCTCGCGGGTCTTGTGCACGTCCACCGAGAGCAGCTGACGGAAGCGGCGCGCGCCGGGAAAGCCTTGGGCGAGCCCCAGGACATGGCGGGTGATGTGGTGCATGGCGCCGCCTTTGGCGAGGTGTGCCTCGATGTAGGGACGCAGGCGCGTCAGGGCCTCGGCCCGGCCGATCACGGCCTGGTCGAGGCCGAACAGCGCCTGGTCGACCTGGGCCAGCAGGTAGGGGTTGTGATATGCCTCACGTCCCAGCATCACGCCGTCGAAGGTCTGCAGATGCTGCTGGCATTCCTCGAGCGTCTTGATGCCGCCGTTGAGGATGATCTCCAGCTCCGGGAAGTCCTGCTTCAACTGCGCCGCCACCTCGTAGCGCAGCGGCGGAACCTCGCGGTTCTCCTTCGGCGACAAGCCTTCGAGGATGGCGATCCTCGCATGCACGGTGAAACTGGTGCAGCCGGCATCGCGCACGGTGCCGACGAAGTCGCACAGCTCGGCGTAGCTGTCGCGGCCGTTGATGCCGATGCGGTGCTTGACCGTCACCGGTATGGCCACGGCGTCGCGCATGGCCTTCACGCAATCGGCCACCAGCTGCGGATGGCCCATCAGGCAGGCGCCGATCATGTTGTTCTGCACCCGGTCGCTGGGGCAGCCGACGTTCAGGTTGACCTCGTCGTAGCCATGCGCCTCCGCCATCCGCGCGCAGGCGGCTAGGTCCGCCGGATCGCTGCCGCCCAGCTGCAGGGCGAGCGGGTGCTCGCAGGCGTGGTAGCGCAGGAAGCGTTGTGCATCGCCATGCAGCAGGGCGCCGGTGGTGACCATCTCGGTATACAGCAGCGCCTGGCTGGACAGCTGGCGCAGGAAGAAACGGCAGTGACGGTCGGTCCAGTCCATCATCGGCGCCACGGAGAAGCGGCGGGACGGCTCAGAGCGCGTGGTTACTGGCTTTGTGGCTTGTTCTTGGGGCATCTTGCTGCATCTGATTCTCGCCCGTTTCGCGCTGATTTTCGCTTGTTTTCCACTGTTCCTTGGTACATCGTACCGAGCCCTACAGCTCATGTACCAAATGCCATGGCGACGATCAGAAAACGGAAGCGCAAGGACGGGACGTTCGGCTACACAGCGCAGATCAGGATCATGCGCGACGGCCAGCAAGTCTATCAGGAAGCCCAGACATTCGACCTGCTGCAGCGCGCCAAGGCTTGGGCGGCTCGGCGCGAGACCGAGCTTGCAGAGCCGGGCGCCATCGCGAGGGCGAACCGCAAGGGCGAGCTGCTGCGCGACATCATCGGCCGCTATCTCGAAGAGTACGAGCGCATCCGGCCGCTGGGGAAGACCAAGCGGGCCACTCTGGCGGCCGTCGCTGCTTCATGGCTCGGCGATGTCCCAGACTGCGATCTGACCACACAGAGGCTGGTCGAGTACGCTCAGTGGCGCATGACGCCTGCGGGTGGCGGTGTGAAGGCCCAAACCGTCGGCAACGACCTTGCTCACCTGGGCGCCGTGCTTTCGGTGGCCCGGCCAGCCTGGGGTTACGAGATTGACCCGCACGTGATCAGCGACGCGCGTGCGGTCCTCAAGAAGCTGGGCATGATCAGCCGCAGCAGTGAGCGCGATCGTCGCCCGACGAACGGTGAGCTGGATCGGTTGCTGGCCTACTTCTTCGAGATGCAGGAGCGCAAGCCCACCTCGATCAACATGCCGAAGGTGATGGCGTTCGCCATTTCTCGACCCGGCGCCAGGATGAGATTTGCCGCATTCGCCGGGAGGACCTTGACCGAGCGAACCAGCGGGTTCTGGTGCGGGACATGAAGAACCCCGGCCAGAAGATCGGGAACAACGTCTGGTGCCACTTGCCGACCGAGGCGATGCGGATTATCGACAGCATGCCCGAAGGCTGCGACGAGATTTTTCCGTACAACGGCGATTCGGTGTCAGCGTCGTGGACCAAGGCGTGCAAGTTCCTTGAGATCGAGGACCTGCATTTCCACGACTTGCGTCACGACGGGGTGAGCCGTCTATTTGAGATGGACTGGGATATTCCGCGCGTCGCCAGCGTGTCTGGCCACCGAGACTGGAACTCGCTGCGGCGCTATACGCATCTGCGAGGGAGAGGGGACCCCTACGCGGGGTGGGGTTGGCTGGAGAAGATCATTGCGGCGCCCGTCGACTTGGGCGCGCGAGGAAAGAAGGGCGCGAAATAGCCCCCTCAACCGGCCCGCTTGGCGCGGCCGTGCAGCTTGTCGTTCTCGGAGACCGCTTTTGCCCGTTGGGCGTCGAGGTAGGCGGCCAGGTCGGTAAGGTGAACCCCCCTTGGGGCCTTCTGGCTGCCCTCGATCTTGACCACTGGCAGATCGATGGCGCCGGAGAGGATCTTCCGCCACAGCTTGTCCTCGGTGGTCAAATGGCTGAAGTAGTCGCTGCGGACGCGCTCCAGCGGGATTATCGCGGCCCCGTTGTACTGGGCCATCAGCAGGAAAACAGTGTTCATGGACGGATGCTCCGCGCCGGTCTGGCCGGCAATTTTCGGGGGAAAGTGGTCGCGGCCCATGGCCAGTTACGCCGCTTGGTCTAACAGCAGGCTCGCCCGGGTGACTTGCATGCCCACCTGCTGAGCGACGTAGCGTTCGAGCAGCGCCCCGCGGCTCTCTGCCCAGCCGGGCAGGAACGCCACCAGGTCGCAGGTCAACATCTGGCGGATGGACTGGCGCATGTACGCCTCCCAGCTGTCCTGGCGCGGGTTCTCGGCAGGGTTCTCGACGTGGTAGCCCTGGGCCCGGAGTCGTGCGGCCGCGGTGTTGAAGGCTGGGTAGTTGTCCAGGGGAATGCCGGTCATGGGGCCGGCCAAGTAGATGCGTTTCGCGGGCATGAGCGGGTCCTTGGCGCCGGAGGTGCCGGCGCGCGCGGTTTGTGGGTGAGGGTCAGTTGCTTGGGGTTGGTGGAGCGGGCGGCGTGCATCGCAGGCAGTTGCAGCGGCCAATCCGGGCGCCAGTGGTGCGGCAGAATGTTGGGGCGTTCATGGGCAGGCTTCCGGGGCCAGCAGTTCGGACACCACCTCTCCGGTGTCGACGTAATACCAGTCGCTGTCGGTCAGGTTGTTGATCATCATCCAGGCGAACTTCGCCGGGCTGGTGCGTTGCTGGATGCGCAGGATCTTCGATGGCGGGCCGCGCCAGGTCGGCTCGGTTCCGGCCAGCCGAGCTGCTGCGAGGTTGTGATGGCCGTCGAGCAGGATGCGGTAGCGCCGGCCGCGCAGGTCGAGTTCCAGGGTGCGCACGATGAACACCTTGAAGCTCGAGGCTTTGTGCTGGACCAGCTGCCGGTCGAGGTAGCGCTGGCTGCTGATCAACGGCCAGCCGGTGCGGCGGCCGCGGTGATCAAGTAGTCGGTGGCGGGCTCGGTCATGCAGCCACCTTGCCCATGGCCAGGCCGGCCTGGAGCAGCCCGGCCTGTACTGCCTGAACGATGCGTTGTAGGTACTGGTAGCCCGGGTTCGGCTCTGTCGCGTCGCACGCGAAATACCATGGCTCTTCAGTGTCGAAGATTTTGCAGAGCAGGTCGAAGTGCCAGTCGACGGCGCGCTCGGGCGTATCGGCGTTGCTGAGCTCGTCGGTCTGATCGTAGAGCTCGCGGCACTCCTCTTTGTCCAGAAACATGAACTCGAGGTTTCGGTGGCGCCAGCCCTGGCGGCGACAGATGATTGTTTTGCGGGCCAGCTCAACCAGCGCCTGGCCGCTGAAGCGGCTTGGACTCAGGCTGCGAGCAAGGCAGCCGATCAAGTAGTCAGCGTTGCAGTCGTTGAAGAACTGCGCCACTGTGCGGTCGCCCATGCTGCCCCAGTAGGCGGTCCATGAGCGGCCGTAGCACTCGATGATGATCTTCCCCTGGCGGGTCTTGTGGTCGCCGATCTCGGCCCGCACCCCCAAGTCTTCGATGATCACGGTCACCGGGTCCAGCTTGTACGGCTCACCCATCAGGTCGCTGATCAGCAGCTTCGTGATCTGGGTCGTTTCGGTCTTCACGGCATGGCCCTCCCGATCTCAGCAGCGGCCATGACGATAGCCAGGCGGACGACCTCGGCGGCCGCGCCGGCATCGTCGGGCAACTCCAGGCCGGTGTCGTTGGCGTAGACGTAGCAGCCGTCGAATTCGATGGTGATACTCAGTGCCACCGCAAGCCGCAGCGCTTCTGAATCGCTGATCAGCGGGTTCCAGTAGTAGTCGAGCCCAGGGCGATAGATACCGGTGTGGATGCAGATGCCGGCCTCGCTCTCGAAGTAATTCCCCTCAACGCCGGCCGCCTTGGCCGCCAGCTCCAGCATTTCGCGCTCAGTCATGGCTGCTGCTCCTGCTGCTCCTGCTGTCCGGCAGCGGCACGGGCTTGCCAGCCCACCCAGGCGTGCTGCAGGTACTGGTTGACGTACTCGCCGTAATGCGGGTGATTTTCCGGAAGATCATCGCGGATATAGTGGAGTGGTGCGCCAGGCCATTTGGCGCGCGCCCAGGTTTCGAATGCCTGGCGTTCAGTTTGAGCGGACATAGGGAATCCTCGCCGCCGGCGGGGCCGGCAGCTGGGTAGATGAAGTGGGGTTAGGCGGCCGGCAGCTTCAGCAGCGTGCCCACCGGGTAGTAGTCGTGCGGCCCGATGTCGGGGAAGGCTTGAGCATTCAGGTCGCGAATCTCAACCCAGCGGCTCTCATCCTTCAGTTGGCGCAGGGCAATTCCCATAACGCTATCGCCCGGCTTCGTCTTGTATGTCGGGTGGCCGGCACCCTGCTGTTGAGCCTGGCGGTGGGCGGCCAGGGCGTTGCGAATGCTCGTCAGCATCGGGTGAACGATTGGAAAGAACCCGTCTACCTTCGATGTCGGGCAATGTTTGCTGAACCAGTTCTCGCACCACTCCAGGGCCTCCACCAGCCCGCTCACGTCCTGGGCGGCAGGCGGCGCGACGTAGAGCTTGGTGCCAATCGGCAGACGGCGGGTGATGAAGTCGCTTGTGCCGTCAGGGAGGTATATTTCCGCAGATACCTCGCACGCCGGCTTCTGCTCGGCCTGCTGTGCCTTGAGCGCTTGCAGCTCGGCGCCGAGGGCGTCGCGCTGCTCAAGGAAGAGCATCATCCCGGCATCTGCGTCCTTCAGGGAAACCCGCAGCCGGTCGCACTCAGCCTCAAGGGCGGCGATGCGCTCGCGTTGCTGCTCAACCAGGCGCTTGCTGTGCCTGGCAATCTCGAATGCGTCTGGCTCCACGGGCCTGCATCCGCAGCGATCCGGGTGCGCCTGGGGTTGTGGGCACTTGATCATGTCCGCTCTCCTTCGCCCTGCTGTGCGCGCACCGCCTCTACCACGGCCGCTATCGCCTCTGCCGCAGTGAAGCCGTCAGCCTGGGCAGTCGGTTCGGCTTCCTCGCCATACGCCTTTGCGGTGTAGCCGGCGCCGTACTCGGGCAGCAGCTCGATGCGGTAGCGGTCTATCAGCCGCACATCGACCTGCTGCGCTGCTGGCTGAGGCGCGGCCACAGTTGCGCTCGGGTAGCGGTCATCGCGGCTGTTGCGCGCGACGCGGACGAACAGATGTGCATTCCAGCCGATGGACACTTGGCCCCATGCGCGGAGGGCGCCTTGGCGAGCACCAGTGCCGGCGAACATCAGCGGCTGCCGGTCGGCATCGTCGAAGAAGATCATGTGCGGGCACTCTTCTGGCACATGCAGTTTTGCCGACTCCTGCCGCTCTGCCTGCCGGGACAGGTCGCCGTAGGTGTAGCGCCTCAGCTCGGCCAGGATGTTCGGCGCGTCGCGCTTCTTGTCGATGGCTGAGCATGCCGCTCCGATCAGGCCGCGCGGGATAGATACATGGTCTTCGCCGCCGAGCAGGCGCCCGGCCTGCTGCACTTCCGGCGCAGGGGAGGCGGCGAGCGGACCCAGCCACTCGAACCGCTCCGAGCAATCTGCGAGGAGTGACCACTGGCACAGGTCGTCATTGCTGTTGCTGAGGTGGATGTTGCAGACAAGCTCGCCGTCGTCGTCGCGTGCAACCTCGACCAGCGCCGGGCGGTAACCAGCCTCGCCCACGCGGAAGCCTTTGACGTAGTACGCGCCTGGAGCGGACGGCCTTTCCGGGCTCCAGCCCTTCGAGACCATCATCGGGCAGTCAGTGGTGTTGTGCTGATCGCTGCCGCAGTGGGTGCAGCCTTTTTCGATGGGCATGGTGATACCTCGCCAGTGGCGTGAAAGGTGGTTGTGAGCTATTGGTTGAAGTCCGGCATGGGGCCGGTTCAAGGAGGAAGGATGAAGCCGCTAGTCGATCGCCCTTGGGATAACACGCAGGAACTCAAGAACGGCAAGAAGGTTATCGTCAGGTGTACTTGGGCTGACGGTGCGGAGCATGTCGTGTCGCAGGCTCAGGTTTTGATTGAAGAGCCAGGTCCTGGCGACGATATGGTGATAGCCACCATTGATGGGCCAATGAGCCAAGAGGAGGCCGATATTCGGGGCGCCGGACTGGCCAATGATTGGTACGACCGAGGGAACCCCTAAATCAGTTCGTTCAGGGTCGAGCGGGAGCACAGGGACCAGGGCACCTGGACCTTCTCGTCCGACTCTTTGCAGTGCCAGGCTTGCTGGTACATGCGGCCGTCGACGAACTCGACGCCCTGGATGACGAAGGCGAGGGTGGCCATGCCCTCTATCCTCACGTCGTAGAGCGTGGGCAGGGTGGGCGGCTCCTTCGCGCCATGCTGGACCTTGGGAGCGCTGAATATCTCGGCGCACAGGCTCTCCCGGCCGAGCGGCCCGAACTTGTCGGTTCGGATGTGGATGTCCGCGCGAATCCGCGGCAGGCCGGCGAGGGTCTTCCAGTCCCTGCGGATGCCCTGGCTGTAGATCGGGATGACGTCGAAGTGCATGGCGGGGGAATACTGTTTGGATAAACAGTATTCTTGCAGGGGCGCCTGGCGTCGTCGATGCACGCTCGTCGCCTCAACCTTGCCGGCTGCCTGCGGTCTATCCGAAGACACCCTGCAGGAGCATGCCCATGGAGACATTTCACGACCGCTCTCGCCGCCTGGCCCGGGCTGCCGCCGCAAGCTGGATGGAGATCGAATCCTTCCTGGCAGCCAACCCCGATATAAGCCCGGTCGAGCTGCAGGACAAGCTGCTCGCCCTGGAGTCCGCCGCCGAGCAGGCCGCCTATGCGTACTGGGAGAACAACGACGCAGAGGATGCCAAGGGGTAGCTCGTCACCTGCAGCGCCATGTCCTTGGCCTGCAGCTCCGCCCTATACTACGCGGCACGCCTGCCGGCCGTGCATCGGGCAAGGATCGCGGCCGGACAGGGCGGGACCTGATTTTGTGATCAGCGGCACGCCAGCCTACCGGACTAGAGCTATTCTTCAGGTCTCCGCTGCCGGACAGCAAAGCTCTATCGGCGGCACTCTCTGAACCCTGGAGGGCGCCATGTCTCAGCAAAACGCCATAAGCGTTCAAGACCTGATGCACACCCGGAACGAAGCCCAGCGGGCTGTCGAACTGTTCCTCTGCGACAACTACCCAATCGATTCGGAAGCGAAAGAGCTTCGACTGCGAACGCTCGCTCAGGCCGCAGCCTCTGCCGAGCACGAACTGCGAGCGTTCGTACACCGAAAGCGGTAGCCGCTACTCTTTGCTGCCGTCCTCGAACAATCCGCCCTTCGGCTTCTTCGCCCGACGCAACGGCAGGTTGTGTTGGCGGAAGAAAGCGCGCCTCGCGTCGAGCCAGGCCTTAGAGGCCCAGCCGCTGCGCTCGCTGTACGGGTAGCTCTCGTCGATGGTCCGCGCGATGCCGGCGGCGTCCTTGCCGTCTGCCTGGGCCTGCTGGTGCACCTGCTGCATGTGCTGCCAGCTTGTGGTGTACCAGCTCATGATGTTGCGAACATGTCGTGCTGGGCAGCCAGCGCGTCTAGGTTCTTCACCGCCTGATCGAAGTAGGATTTCTTCAGTTCGCCGCGGAAGTCCTTGAGGCCGATGTAGCCGTCACGTTCCTTGCTGGTCGGCAACTGCATGCAATGGAAGCTGACGCAGTGGCCGGGCTTGATGACGCGGGCCAACTGGACCACCAGGTGATCGAAGTGCTCGAAGAACTCCCCATCGGTGCGACTGTTGCCCATGTCCCGCGGGCTGTTGCTGTATGTATACAGGCTGGAGAATGGCGGCGAGAAGATCGCGTAGTCCACGCTGCGATCTGGCAGGCCTGCGATTACTTCGACGCAATCGCCGTTGAAAAGGGTGTAGTCGGGTCGATCCACCTGGTTGATGCAATTCATGCGGCGTCACTCCTGAGCCACGCGGGAGCCTTCACGCGGCGCGCGGCGGTGTAGTCATTGGTTTGGCGTTGGCTGCCGCAGATGGCGGCGCGGACGGCGGCGGAGGTTTCAGCAGCCAGGGCTTCACCCATGGTGCGAGCGTCCTGCTCCTTGCGGCGCAGGTTGGCGAGCACGGCCCCCTCCAACTGGCTGCTGAACAGGTGCACCTGCACCTCGCGCTGTTGGCCGAAGCGGTAGCAGCGGCGGACGGCCTGGTAATAGGCCTCGAACGAATCGGAAACGCCGACGAAGGCCATACGCGCGCAGTGCTGCCAGTTCAGGCCCCAGCCGGCGATGCTCGGCTTGGTGACCAGCACTCGAATGCGGCCGGCGGCGAAGTCGGCCAGGCGCCGCTCCTTGACCTCAGTCTTGTCTGGCCCGGCAATCTCGACGGCGCCCGGGATCAGCCTGCACAGCGCCTCGGTCTCGGCGTTGTACTCACCCCATACGATCCAGGGCTCATCGTCGGCATTGACCAGGTCGGCACAGGCCTGCACGCGCCCGGCCAGGCTCTCCTTGCGGGCGGCGCGGCGTTCCATCAGGCTGCTGGCCTCGAGGGCGAACAGCATGCCGTCCTCGATCAGGTTGGCATCGTCGGCCGCGACCAGGTGTTCGGTCTCCACCAGCGGCGGCAGCTGGTACAGTGCGTCGTCGTAGCCGAGGTCTGAGGGCTTGCGCACGCAGGCGCCCCACTGGCTGACCCACTGCCAGAACAAGCGGCGAGCGTGACCCTTGAGGCGCCAGGTCTGCGTCTCGCCACCGTCATGTACGAAGAACTCGGCGAGCATTTCGGCGCGTGTACAGATGCCGAGGAATTCCGCATGTGTACCGAGTTCGGTCCAGTCGTTCGGCGCTGGGGTTGCGGTGGCGCAAAGCCGGTATGGTATGAAGCGGCAGGCCTCGACCAACTGATCGAACAGCTTGGCAGTGTGATGCTTGATAACCGACGACTCATCTGGCACCACGCCCATGAAGCGCGAAAGGTCGAACTTCTGCAGGCGGTCGTAGTTGGTGATATTGATCCCCGGCCGCACGTCATCGGGTTCTCTGCACTGGGTTACGGTGATGCCCATCTTCGCAGCCTCGGCCACTGTCTGTGCGGCGACGGCCAATGGCGCGAGGATCATCACATCGCCACCGGTACGGCGGCACACCTCATCGGCGAAGGCGACCTCCATGCGCGTCTTGCCCAATCCGGTGTCGGCGAAGATAGCCGCGCGTCCCCGACGCAAGGCCCAGGAAACTAGGTCGCGCTGCATTGGGAACAACGAGTCGGCAAGCTGGAACGGGGCTTCAAGGCCTGCCGGCGCAATGGTCTCCAGCTTGCGAGCGACGAAATTCTGATAGCTCATACATGCCCCCATGATTCATGAGCACGCACCTTTTCGATGGTGCGGTAATGGACGCCGAACTCTTCTGCGATCTGGCGTGCTGTCTTGCGGTAGCCGTGAGCGCGAATCAGACGAACTCGCTCAGGCGTCAGCTTTGCCGCGTGGCGCGAAGGGTTGTTCGGTCTAGCCATATGCTTTGGCCTTGTTCGTAGCCGTCGACTTAGCCCGTCCCCGCTTGCGGCTCTGGTTCAGCCGCTCGGCCTCGATGTTGTGGAAGTTGCCGGTAGAGTCGCGCTGCATGATTGGCGTGGTCTTGACCTTGCCGTGCTTGCGCTCGAAGTCGGCCATTGCAGCGGCGAGCTGATCGCGTGCGGCCTGGCGTAGTTCTGGGGTCATGCTGCTATCACTCCTTCGGCGAGCCAATCGGTGTAGAAACGCCGGCTGCCGTGAATCTGCACATCGTTCTTGAGGATGACCGTGCAGCCATCAGCGCGCCGGGCCAGGGGGATGACCGACTTGATGAAGTCGCGATTGACCAGGGCGTTGCGGTGCACAAGGACAAGGTGCGGGTACTGGCCAGCCAGCAGGGAAAGCGAGGTCTTGCACGGCAGCTTCACGGCGCCGCCCTGCAGCCTCGCCACCGCATCGTCCTGATCGCCCGGCCGCTGGGCATACAGCACGTCAGCCGGGTCGATGTAGAGGCGTATGCCTTGGTGGATTACGCGGATCATGCGGCCATCCTCCGGCGCATGTCGCGCTCCAGTTCGGCCAGCTCTTCGAGAAAGGCGACTACCTCTGCTTCCATCTCGGCGATGCGCTTGTCATCGCGCTCGAACGGCGCGCAGAAGTACTGCAGTTCCTCGGGCAGCCGGTCGTCGAAGGACACGAAGTCGACGCCCTCAAGCTCGCCACAGGCCATTTGGGCCAGCATCTGCCACTCGTACTGAGGGTCATGCTTGCCTGACTGCAGCACCGCAATGTGCTGGGCCGTGTTTGGGCACTTGATCTCCAGGCCGCGCTTAAGGATCAGCCCGTCAGGGCTTGCAGAGAAGCCTTCGATTCGCGGGTGGTGCATGATGCCCACCTCAGTGACCTCGCAGTCTTGCATCAGCTCGTAAGCCATGCGCGCCATAGGTTCCAGCTCGTTGCCGGGCTGCATTGCCGCGCTGGTGAAGCCTTCCTCGGAATTGCCCGTCAAGCGTTCGCACAGAAGCTGCATCATGTAGTTCCTGCGCATAGCAGAAGGGGCGCCACCGCACCCCTTTGCCATCACATCTGCAACCCTGCTGGCGGTGACTCGGCCTCGTCTAGCCGCGTACCACTCACTGCTCCGCTGCTCCATGTTCCACCTCGGCTTCGATGGGTTCGGGCTGTGCGCTCAGGGCGCCTTTGCGCTGCTCTACGGCCTGTTTGAAAGCGGCATAGGACTGCACGTCGCGCGCTGCCTGCATTTCGGCCTTGCCGGCAAGCCAGACGCTCTGCAGGGCGTCCAGAGACTCTGCGCTGACCACCTGGGCGATCCACTTTTCAGCCAGGGCGCCTCCGGCCTGATTGCTGGCCGTCTGAGCCAGCCCCTCGCCGGCGTCCGTGTTCAGGTGGTGAATGGCCTTGTCCAGCCGGTCGGTCTTGGGCCAGTACTTGTACGCGCGCTTGACCACGGTCTTCTTGGCCATCTCGCCGTAGTCGGTCTTCCAGGGCGAGGACTTGCCCGACTTCACCGACTGCGACCGATTCATGATTCCGTCGATCTCGTCGCGGCTCATGCAGGTTGTGAGGTAGTCGCCATTCGCCGTCTTGACGACCACGTACACGCCGACGACCTCGCCGCGATCCTTGGCGAAGGGGTTGTAGGAGTGGGTCGGCGGCTGGTCGAAGCCGTTGAGCGCGAATGAGTCTTGCGAGTACACCAGCTCGGCCTGCGCCCACAGGATAGAGCCCGTGGCCATGGCCAAGTCCATCAGGCCCATGTAGCTGATATCCAGGCAGATGCGCCCGTCGCGCGGCACCAGATACGCCTGCCGCTTGGCCGGGTTTAGGCTGATCCCGATGGCCGCGATGTTGGTCACGGCGTTAACGACCGACTGCCGGTTGCTCATCGCGATCTTGGCGGCGTAGTCGTTGTTCTGGAACGTCTGGATGGCGAACTCGGCCTCGCGTTCGAAGTTCAGGGCTGTGTCCGTGAGCACCGACGCGAACGAGCTGCGCGCTCCGTACACATCCTGCTCGATGACGGTGATGTTAGACATGATTGCTCCTGCCGCAACCGCAGCATGTGAGTGTGATAGGGATGGCCTGTAACGCCGGCCGCGCGCCCGGGTCCGTTTCCGGGGCCGCTGTCGCTGGGTCAGCGGCTGTTCGGGACTTCAGACGTGGCCTTGATGAGCGCCGCCTTTCTCTTGTTCAGGCGATCCTGGCGCTTGTCTATGTCCGCCTGCTGCTCATAGATTTTTGCCCATCCGGCCCGTACCGCTGAAGGCAGGTCCGGATGAAGATCAGAGTGCTGATAGAGTTTCCCGCCGCCGGTTTGATCACCGTACTTCGCTCCGTATTGATAGGGGCCGGTAATGACCACCTGTTTCGGATTGAAGCTGGCAGTCAGAACCCAGGCTGTATACGGATAGGACTTTTTAGGCATGACTTCTCCCTTGCCGCGCCCAGCGCAGCGATAACAGTTGAGTGGTTCAGAGGCTAGGGCCGACTATTGCGAGAATGACGACTAGCGTTGCGATGAAGAGCGAGCCTTGCCAGATGGCTACTCGGCGGGCGCGTTGGATGTTCATTGCGTGAACCGCACGATGCACAGGCTCCCGCTGATGTAGACGAATCCGCCCTGCGTGAAGCCGTAGCGAGCTACCAGAGCGCGCGCATCCGAAATGGTCTTGCCTGCGAATTCCTGGGTCATGAAACCTCCACTGCGGCGCGATGGCCGGCGTAGAAATGGCTGATAGCCGAGAATGCGATGGCGATGTTCCGCAGTCGCTTGTCCTCGATCGTGTCGATTCGGATGGTGGCGAGGACGCGCATTTCCTCGCAGAGCGCTTCGAGTGCGGCGGGCTCTTTCTCGCCGACCAACTCCAGGGCGTCGCGCACGTCCTTCCAGTCGAAGCCGTCGATGATCTGATCGGCTGCGAACTTGCGCCGCTCCTAGTTCAGGTCGGCAACTGAGGCCAGCGTCTCGCGCCGGTAGTAGGCCGCCTCTAGGGAGCCGGCGTTGCTGATTGCGTGGTTCATGTCGTGATCCTCTGATCGCGTGCATAGGTCGCGCACCTGCCGCCACCCCACTCTTCCGCAAGGTAGGGGCAGCAAGTACGCGGCGTATGAAGGCGGGAGAAAAGAGCCCCGGTGTGAGCGGGGCAAGTGCTGATGAAGGAGTTGATGCGGGGAACGCATCGGAGAGCGGCCTGACTGGATAGCCCCGGACGCTAGAGCCAGCCTCCCCGTTATACCGAGGCGCTTCTGGATAGCTACAGGCCGCTCTCCGATCCGCCCTCGCGGGTGGACGGCCTGCATTCGGCGCCGTGCAGGTCGGCTGGTCTGCGACATTGCTGCCACATGCCTGGTCGCTTGCTGTCTCGGCGACCGCTAGGGCGGGTTTCCGAGAATCGCTCTATCGCACAGCGGCCTCATGCGCCTCTCGTTTACCCTTCAGGGGCGACCCGCGAGAGGGGCGGGGGATTCAGCAAGCGCGCTCCAAGTAACTGCCGAAAGCGGCCTCTTGCTCAAACCACTCTCCTTCCTCTAGCTCTTCTGGCCAGCCATCGGCGCCTTGATTTGCAAGCCAGTTTCTCTGGAACTGCTCTAATTCAGCTTTGCGGCGCTCAACGTACGTCTTAACGTCCACTGCTATTTCTCCTGCTCTCACGCATACAGCTCTGCACTCAGAAGAAGCCGCGCGAGCTGCGGATAACGCCGATCTCAGCCAGCGCAGATCGATCAAGCAGGTATTCGGCGTCTTGCTTCACGTGCTCGGCGATGAAGGTCAGCTCGCGGTGCTTGTTCTCGTGCTCCGACTGCTTGTCCTGGATCGCCTTCTTCGGGTCGCCGCCGCTGTAGTGCATGCTTTCGACCTGGGCGCCCTCAAGGCTCTTGTGCTGCTCCGCGTAGACCTTGGCCCGGCCTTCGTGAAACTCGGCCTGGCGAGAGCAGAGTTCGCGAAGCTCCTGCCCGGATACCGTTACCTTCAAGCCTTCAATGAGTTGCTGCATGGGTGACTCTCCTGTGGTGACTTCCCAATGCGCCCTGTTCCCAAGGCGCATCAGTGAAATCTGGTACTCCCGCGTTCGCCTACTGGGCTTCTACAACCCGCGGGTGATGCTGGTAGTGGCCTATTGCCCTTGATAATCTCTGGATGGTCGAGATTTCGAGGCGCTAGCCATGGATGCGAAAAATCTTGCGGTTCTGATGCAACTGAAGAAGGCGATGGATGCGGCGAATCCGCCAGCTATCCCCACTCCGTTCGAGCCCAATCCCGAAAAGCCCCAGAAGACGGGCTGGATCGTGAAGAACTGCCGCTTCTGCAAGACCACCAAGTTCCGATACCGGGCAGAGTGGGTGAACCCTCCCGTGATGTGCGAGGGCTGCCGAAACGAGCGAAAGACTCGCTACAAGCCTGGCGAGGGCGACACCCTCTACGCTGAAACCAAGGTCTTCCATGGTGGCGGTCCAGGAACAGGCCGGCGCAAATGACAGTGAGTCGCTAGTCGACGCTGACATTCCCTCCGCCTGGCTTCTCTATGCACCTCAGCATCTCGCGCTGAAGCTCACCGATTGCCCATGCGCACGCCATGATGGCTGTCTCTCTGCAGCCGGCATTTTTGGGTGTGAACCCTTCGACCTGAATGCCGTCGCGGGAGATGGTCACCACCCCTTTTCTGGTCAGCTTCATTGGCTCTTCGTTGTTCATGGCCTTCTCCTTTTGACTTCCCAATGCCGCCTCCCGGGCGGAAGCGGCATCAGTGAAATCGTTCTCGCAAACCTCCGCGCCGATGACCGGTGGCGGACGCCTTGCGTGCTGCGGTGACGTCCACAGGATTCAAACGCCGTATGGCACCTGTGGATCTCTGCTGGTTGTTAAAGAGCGGTTGCCTTGCGGCCTGCCGGCGCGGTGTTTTGCGCTTCGATGGGCTTAGTAAACAGCATGTTTATAAACAGGTCAACTCTATTTGTTTATTTTGTTTATTTCGTCCTTGATGGTGCCGAACGGCAGGCGCAAAAAAGCCCGCTCTAGGCGGGCTCAGGTGGGCTAGTTTGGTCGGGCGGATTGCTTGGCGATCAGCTCGACAGTGCCTCGGCAATGGCATCGCTGTTATCGGCAGGCACCTGAAGGTGCTTTTTAACCTAGTTAGCGGTTTCGACAGATCCGCACTGCTCGACCCAAGGAGCCAGAAAGCCCGGCGAGGGGCTGCCATCGACAGAGCGAAAATCTACTTGTATTCTCTTTGGGAACTGATTCTCTGAAAATGATTCCTGGGCGGAATATGTCCGAGCAAGCGATTGTTTTCCACTGGAAAATTACGGCCCTAATTAAGCCGAGTGACGGACAGGAATGCCTAGTCTACAACCCGTGTGATGGCTATCGCATTGCGGAGTGGGACGAAGATGATGTCTGTTTCTATGAGCAGACACCCTACCAGCCGATCAGCGACCATCTAGCGGTGTTCTGGATGGAGCTGCCGGACACTCGCGCCATGTGTGAAATGGAGCAGAGGATAGCTTGCCAGGTGGTCTCGGTGAGCCAGGTCACTGCGCGCGAAAAGCCGCCAATTCTTCAAGAGACGGCATGATTCGATCAATTTGATCCGACGTTGCGTCCAGCAGGTTAAGCTTCCTAATGTTTTCCGGCGCAAAGAACCTGAGCCCAAGCCCCGCAATTCCTTCGGCCTTCTCGATCAGGCGTAGTGCGTTATTCACATTTCGCGACAGGTCCTCTAAGTGCTTTGGTGTCATATCCTGAATATCTTGATCACCCATCGCCTTGAGCTGATCTATGGGTGGAAGAAGTTGTTTCTTCAGCAATAGACCAAGGCTTTCCCGAAAGAATAAGCAGCCATCCATAACTCCTGCCGCTTCCTCTATGGTCGGCCGACCGCCCTCATAGTCCTTGCGCGATGTTCTCGTTTGCAGATAGTGGATCTCCGCTTCTCGCTTGCTCATTCGACGCGTCCGCACGATCTGACCACTGCCGCGTCTTCCCATTTCCATTAGGGCCGCATGTTGACTTGGCATCCACTCGCGAAGGATGTCCCGGCACTCCGCCAAGGCTCCACTCACGCTCATCAGAGCGTCCAGCCTAACTTGATAAGCTGAAAGCCCCTCTCGAATCGCCATGATTGATTTCAGGTTGTCGGCCGCCTTTCGCCTGATGCGGAACGACTTTCTGCTACGTATGAAGTCCAGCTGAAGATGACGCTTTCCACAGTCTCGACCGATATTCGTCAACTTTCCATCTGTCGATCTAACCAAGTAGCCGTGCTGATGGACTGTGCGACATCCATGAATGCCGCACGGGTACTCGTCAGCTTTGGAGAAATCGTAATAGTCCAACATCTCAAGAAGACGCCGCCCTGAATCCTTACTGAAGTCGACAGACTCTTCGTATCCTGGAATAGCGCGCAAGTCAGATGGCGAGAGAATGGTGCCAATCTGGTGGTTGTATTGTTCGTCACTCACTAAAACTCACTCCATCGACCGCAACATCCTTCCGCCGCCCAGCGCAACACCGAAGACCATGACGCCCAGCCTATCTTCTGCGCGGTGACCTGCGCACGGTCGACCACCAGAAGACGCGGCCGAGCATCTTCACCTGCTCGCGCCATTCCGCAGCAGTCATGGTTTCTTCGGGATGATCGGCCTCGTTCTCGCTCTTGATGCGCACGCCGCCGCCGGGCATGCGGAACAGGTACTTGGTGCGGAGCAATCCGCCCTGGTTGAAGGCGTAGATCTCGCCATCGATGATGGAGGTGTCGCTCATGTCGAAGCCGATGGCGGCGCCATCCATGATCAGGCGCTCCATGCTGTTGCCAGAGATCCTGGCCACTGCAGCGCTGGCGCAGTCGACGCCCGCCGCCCGCAGCGTTGCATTGCTGAACCGCAGCTTCCTGCCTGCCACCTCGACCACTTCCGACATTCCATTGCCGCCTGCAAATTCAACCTCTGCGTAGTAGGGCACTTCACAGTCGTCATCATCTAAAGGATCGCCTTCTTCCCAGGCGTCGATCATGCCAAGTAGGTCGGTGTTGGCTTCGACGGGCCGCGAGCCGCGCTCTGACCCGTCAACTGAGCCGACAGCCGGACCTTCACCAATTTCAAGCCATTCGACCCGGAGTCCAAGCGACTTGGCCGCATGAACCAGTTTTTTTCCAGAAATTCCGCGAGCGAACCAGTTATTTAGAACCTGCGTCGACACGCCGATCAGCGCTGCGCATTCGGTAGGTGTTATGTGGTTTTCGCCCAAGTACTGGCGCAGGCGGTCGCCTGAATGTTCGGTAGCCATAAACAGAAAGTTTACCGGGCTTGTCTTGTTTATTAAATAAACGTATCGTTGACTCGTGTTTACTCTGCGCAGGCGGAATGCTTATGAATCCCACACCCTTGGAGCGCGCAATTCTCGCGGTCGGCTCGGGAAAGGCTCTTGCGGAATTGACGGGAGTTACACCGATGGCCGTTTCGTACTGGAAGGTCAGGGGTGTGCCGGCTCGTCATGCACTGAAGATCGAAGAGGTCACAGGCGTCCCCCGCCATGAGCTTCGTCCGGACATCTATCCAATCCCCGCCTAACCCCGAGCGATTTCAACGCTCGGTTGAACCCGGCTTGCTGATCGGAAGGCTGACAGGGGCGCAGTAACAGCACACGAGTTTCCAGCTTTGCCGCAAGGCGCAGCTGAGAAGAAAGGGACTGTACCTCCAGCAGGGCAGCCAGGAATGCACGGAAGGCGAGTAGTTCGCCCCGTAGCTCAGAGATTTCAGTCATCGGGTCCATCCCGGTTGATCCAGTGAAGACAGATTGCCGGTGACGAGTCACTGGCGCCACGGAAATAGCGGGGAGGGGTTTACGAATGGAGAGTTTCCTGAGGGCGTGCCACGACGCGGTGCTGGATGCAGATGCGAAGGAGCTGGCCGGGAAGATGGGCCTGCCTCACATGAGCCTATTGCAGCGTGCCAATCCGGACAACGACGCCCACAAGCTGACCATTAACCACCTGTTCCAGATCCTGACGCACAGCGCAGACATGCGCCCGCTACAGGCGCTGGCAGATGAGTTCGGCTTCGACCTAGTCGCCAAGGACAAGCCGACCCCGAAGGCGCTCACGTCGTCGCTGATGAGCGTGGGCAAGGAAGTGGCTGAGCTGACCATGGCCGTTCATGAGGCGCTGGACGACAACCACGTCAGCCAGGTTGAGAAGGCCGCTATCAAGCGCGAGATTGCCCACGTCCGCGAGTCGCTGGACGTGATGGAAGCCTCGGTGAAGGTTGCCTGAGATGCGCCAACGCCTGACAGCCGAAGACTACGCCGCAATGGCGATAGCTGCGGATGAGCTGGCGGTTAGGGGCGCGGGTATTCGGAAGGAGATGAACAAGGCCCTGAGCGAACACTACAGGGCCTTGTCGGTGCGTTTCTCGGCTGCAACCGGGAAGCGCGAAGTCATGCAATTGACAGAGGAAGCATAACCCATGAATTACGGGTTCATCTACTGCTTGGGCAATGAAGCTATGCCCAGCATCTTCAAGATCGGGATGACAGAGCGAGCGCCATCACAGCGCGTTCAGGAGCTCTCTGGCTCAACCAGCATTCCATTGCCATTTGAGCTTCTGTGTTTCGGAGAGGTGGAAGACCCGCGCGGAACCGAGGCAAGCATCCACGCCCACTTTTCCAGTTGTCGTGTGAATGCAGGAAGAGAGTTCTTTCGCGGAAGCTATTCAGGTTTCGCAGAGATTATCCAAGAGTACGCGACGACCTTTGCCGAGACAGATGAAGGCGCGATCCGCGCCCATAAAGAGCGCCTTTTCTACAACTACATTCACGCGGGGAGCTTGCAGGAGCGTGCTAGGGCGCTGATTGAGGCGGCTGCTTTCGAAGGCAATCATCTCTGGGCAGAAGGAGAAGCAATCCATTCGACAGGGTGTGTATGCCGGTATAGCTGGATCGGCTGCTCGCTCTACTCTCTTCGCGAGGAGCTACTTCAGCAGCTGCCAGCGACTAGGCCGGAAAGCAGAGTTTCTCGTCTCCTTCGCAGGAAAGAGGGGGAGACAGCATGAGCACCATCATCATGACCCAGTGCTGGCCCCTGCAGGGGATGAGCGCCCCTCAGAAATCTGTCCTGATCAGCCTGGCTGACAACGCGAATGATGACGGCGTCTGCTGGCCATCTGTCGCCCGTATCTCCGAGAGAACCTGTCTGTCGGAGCGCGCTGTGCGTAACGCGATACGGTGGCTAGAGGATTCCAAGATCCTGACTAGCCATCAGCGTCATGGGCGCTCGACTTGGTACACCGTTACCCCGGCATCCTATGCCCCCGGCACGACGTGCCCCCCGGCACCAGATGCCGACCCACCCCGGCACGACGTGCCCCCCACCCCGGCACCTGGTGCCCCCAGAACCGTAATAGAACCATCAAGTGAACCGTCAGAGGGTGCTGACGCACCTGTCGCCAAACCGCAGCGAAAGGCTTCGGTTCCTGTGCAGGCAATCGTCGACCTGTTCAACGACGCACTGCCAGAGCTGCCAACCGTAGTCCTGATCAACCAAGGGCGTCAGTCAGCGGTGAAAGCCCGCTGGAGCGAGAGCGAGGTCCACCAGAACCTGGACTTCTGGCGAGAGTTCTTCGCCTCTGTCCGCAGTAGTGAGTTCCTGATGGGCAAGACGAAGGGCCGTGATGGCAAGCCATTCCGGTGCAACTTCGACTGGCTGATCTGCCCCTCCAACTTCGTCAAGGTCGTGGAGGGTAACTACCATGCGTGACCCTTACAGCCTCGAAGCCGAGCACGGCGTCCTGGGCGCGATGATGCAGCGCCCCGAGCTGATTGACGTGCTGTCCGCTGATCTGCGCGCTGAAGACTTCCACTTCGCCGAGAACGCGGAGATCTACCGGGGTGTGCTAGCCCTGCAGTCTGCCAACAAGCCGGTGGACTTCCTGACCGTCGCCGAACAGGTCCAGCGCATGCCGAGTGGCGAAAGCCCCTTGGCCTATTGCGCAGAGATCGTCCAGAACACCCCAAGCGTGGCCAATGCTAAGGCGTATGCCGAGATCGTGCGGGAGAGGGCGATGGATCGTGCCTTGGCGATCTGCGGCGACCGCATCACTGAAATCGCTCTGGGCGACCAGTCAGCTGACGAGAAGATCGCCGCTGCCCAATCCGAGGTGCTCAGCATCGACGCCAAGTCTGCTACTGCTGAAGTGGTCAAGGCAGGGGATGTCCTGGCCGAGCACGTCGAAGAGCTTCAGCGCCGGCATGATCGCGGCGACGCCATCGACGGTCTGAGCACCGGTATTGCCGACCTGGACGCGAAGATCCAGGGGCTGAAGCCTGAGCAGCTGATCATCGTTGCCGGCAGGCCCGCGATGGGCAAGACCACGTTCGCCATGAACATCGCCACCGATGCCGCGATTCGCCAGCAGAAACAGGTGCTGGTGATCAGTCTGGAAATGAGCAACGGCCAGCTGATGGACCGCCTGCTGTCGTCCGAGGGTCGCATCCCGCTGCAACTGATCAAGAACGGGAAGGCTCCTCAGGACTTCGGCACCGAACTCAGTGCTGCTGCGCGCAAGATCCAGCAGGCATCCCTGTACCTGTCCGACCGCCCAAGCATGACCATCAGCCGGACCCGAGCAGCAGCGCGTCGACACAAGCGCCGCTACGGTCTGGACCTGATCGTCATCGACTACCTCCAGCTGATGGACTCTGACGTTCGATCGGGGAATCGGGTCGAGGAAGTCAGCTACATGAGCCGTCACGCCAAGCTCATGGCGAAAGAGCTGAAGTGCCCCGTAATCCTGCTGAGCCAGCTTTCCCGCCAGTGCGAGCAGCGCCCGAACAAGCGCCCTGTACCTGCTGACCTGCGCGAATCCGGCGCAATCGAGCAGGACGCCGACATCATCCTCTTCGTTTACCGGGACGAGGTTTACAACCCCGACAGCGAATACAAGGGAATCGCGGAAATCATCATCGGCAAGGGGCGCGACATCGAGACCGGCACCGTCCGTACCGCGTTCATGGGCCAGTACAGCCGATTCGAGAACCTGGCGCCGAGCTGGGTAGAGCCAGAGCCGAAGCCTGCCAAGGTCGCGAGCCTGGCCGGTCGGTACAAGGGGGCCAAGCAATGAAGCGCTCCTACACCGTCCGCGTCCCCGGCTACCGCCCCTTCACGATGATTCTGATGGAAGACGCCGATCCTGCTGAGGTTGTGCGTTCGATCTGGCCTGAGGGGAGGGTGAGCTGATGCGCCGCAAGTCCACGCTGGAATGCACAAAGCACGGCCTCCGCTTCGAACAGTTCGACGACTGGCACGAGAAGCAGGGCGGACCGGTCCCGAATTGCTACATGTGCGCGCACGAGGAAGCTGAGGCGATCAAAGGCCAGCTGGCCGAGGTGACTCGTCATCGGGACCTGTTGCTTGGCGCCATTGAAGTTCGACTGAACATCCCTGTATCGACAGAGCGGAGCTTGAGCAAATGACCGACCACAACGAATCCGCCGAGCAAGAACTCGCGCAACGCCTCTACGGCAAACGCCCCTGCCCGGTGTGCAGCGGTATCGAGAACACAGACTGCGACCGCTGCGAGGGTGGTGTGGTTGAGGTTGGGGAGGAGAGGGAATGAGCAGTTATCAATTCGCATCAGTGATGGCGGTTCTCTGGCTGATCGCTTCCAACCAGGTGGAGAACGTGCACTTCGCGATTGGGTGCACGGCTCTCGTCATCGGCTACTCAGCAGGAGCCGTGTGGGCTGCTTGGGAGGAGTGGCGCCATGACTGACCTGAACAAGCAGGAGCTGCGGAGGCTGGCTGAAATGGCGTCGCCGGCTTATGAGTGGTACGCACCCTGCGACCTGCGCTACGCCGATGATAAGACGGGCGAGGTTCATGGCCTGAATCACGACGATGACTCGTTCATTTCCGCCGCAAACCCCGCCGCCATCCTCTCCCTGCTGGATGAGTGCGAAAGTCTCCACTCTGCCATGGCCGCCCCAGACGAGATAGCCGCAGAGCCAGCAGGCGACTACGAAACACTGCGCAAGCAGTTCATGTCGCTGCTCATGATGGCCAATTCGAAGTGCCGACAGGTCAAGCACTGGCGCGAACAGTCAGGCCACGTACAACAGCAGAAGATTTGGGAGAACGCCGCGAACGTAAGCGCGGAGCGTGACACCAACGCGATGCTGACGGATGTGTTGGAAAAGGTAGAGGCCGAGCGCGACCAGCTCCGGGCCGAGGTCGAGGCACTGCGGAAGGATGCGGAGCGCTGGAGATGCGTGCGAAACGCCGTTCCAATGCAGTCACCCTACGCCGTGTGGCGCGAAGGCTCGCACCCGGTGTTCGGCAGGGACGCTGACGAACTGGTCGATAATTTCCTGAAGGCCAGGGAGGGCAACGCCAATGGCTGAGAAGATCCGCCTCAACCAGATCAACGACCTGGCCCTGCTGCAGGCGGCGATTCGTAAGGAGGGCTTCCCCTGCAGCGTATCCATCACCGGCGCCGGCCGGAGCCTTCCGCAGAACGCGCTGTTCCACAGGTGGTGCGAGGAAATCGCCCAGTTCTTCGTGCGCATGGGCAAGACCACGTTCGCGACCGGCGCGCCGATGGACATGGAGAACGTCAAGCGCAACCTGAAGCAGACCTTCCTGGGCGAGGAACTGATCCGCGACATCAACCTCAAGACCGGCCAGGTGACAGAGCGCTACGAGCTGCGGCACACCAGCCAGCTCGACAAGGGCGAAATGCACGCCTTCATGACCTGTATCGATGCCTGGGCCAGCGAGCACGGAATCTACCTGCCTCACCCCGAGGACAGCGAGTACATGAAGATGCGGGTGAGCATGGGGGAGGCCGCCTGATGCTCGCAGCGAAGCAGCCTCGTGCCAAGAAGTGCCAGAACCCTACCTGCGCAGAGAGCTTCATCCCGCAGCGCCTGGGCCAAAAGGTATGTAGCCCGGCCTGTGCCCTGGCCGTCGCCCCGAAGAACCATAAGGTCGCCCGCAAGGCCATCGACCAGCTGGAGCGGAGGGAGATCAAGGCGCGCAAGGAGAGGCTCAAGAGCAGGGCGGGGCACCTCAAGGACGCCCAGGCAGCCGTGAATGAGTACGTTCGCCTGCGGGACAAGGATCTGCCGTGCATAAGCTGCGGCCGGCACCACCAAGGCCAGTATCACGCTGGACATTACCGGACAGTCGCGGGCTTCCCAGAGCTGCGCTTCGAGCTGCTCAACATCCACAAGCAGTGTGCTCCCTGCAACAACCACAAGTCGGGCGACATCGTGAACTACCGGATCAACCTGGTGGCGAAGATCGGAGCCGAGGCAGTGGAGTGGCTTGAAGGGCCTCATGAGCCACAGAAGCTCACAGTCGACGAGATCAAGGCCATCACGGCCAAGTACCGCGCCATGGTGCGCGAGCTGAAGGGGAGAGCGGCGTAATGGACATGTATCTGATCTGGCTCGCGATATGTGGAATTCCGGTCCAAGCGTGGGTTGGCTGGAAGCTTGGACAGCTCATGGTCAAGTTGGCATGGTCTCTGGCCTGCGCATTCAGCGTCTGTCGGTGGGGGTTCGCAGTTGGGCGCGTGTATGGATTTGCTAGGCCAGCATGGCGCTGGGTTCCAGAGCTGATCATTACCGAGTGGTGGTCATTCCTAGTCTCGCCCTACGACAGCATTTCACAAAGGTGCCATGGCGGAACTTGGAATGGCATTGGGCGCTGGAGTGTGTTTCCGAGGCAGGATGGGACATGAGTCTGGCCGACTGGCTGGCCCAGCAATGGGCCCTCCTGCGGGAATACGGGTTGATTGACGACGATAGGTTGGGGGAGCGAGAAGAATGATCTACACCAGCACACTAGCAGCCATCGTCTCAGCCCTTGCGGCCGAGGCAATCGACAACACCAGCAAGCAGGCATGGCAGAAGCTCTATCGGCCTGGGTATCAGGATGGATTCGACCTGGCGACTCTTGCGCGCTCGAAAGGTGATGGCCTGACCCGCATGGATGTGGACTGCTGGGTCTACGCACGGCTCCATAGCCAGCTCAAGCCGCGTCACTGGAGCGTATTGGTAGCGAAGTACAGTACGCACAATGCGCGGCGCAAAGTCGCCATTCAGGCACTGATACCGCTGATTGCTACGCCGGCTCCGACGCAGTTCTTGGGTATGGCCGTATACACCTGGGCGATCCCGAGGATGAAGGGATTAGAGGGGAAGCGATCCACTGACGTGCTGGTCCTGGAAGACTGGTTCTACGACATGAGCAACTGGGAGACGGATGGAACGCCGGAGCGTACGAAGCGCAGATGGCGATCTGGCGTGCATTCAGTCCTGGATGAGATGGTGAGCGAGGCGGTAGCGAATGCCGAAGAACTGCTGCGCGAGGAGGGCGTGTTGTTGGAGTTCGCTGCTTGACACAAGTGGCCGAATGGCCGAATATTTTCCCATCCTGGCGTCGTGCGCGTTGAGGATTGAAGAACACCAAAGCCCTGGCCGAAACGCTGGGGCTTTTCGTTTCCGACGCAGGGTGGAGAAGCGGTCTATCTCGCCGGGCTCATATCCCGGAGAACGCTGGTTCGAATCCAGCCTTTGCTACCAACACGGAAGCCCAGCCATAGCGCTGGGCTTTTCCATTTCTGGAGAGAAATAAATGGACGACCAGGCAATCGAGCAAGATATTCAGGCTAAAGGGCTTACCGCTCCGCGTGTCACGCCAGCGGACGTAAACGCCAATATCGTTGGCGAATACTTTTTCACTGCCCAGGAAGGTGTCCAGGCGGCGCTTCACAAGCAGGACGAAATAACCCGGATGACGGGCGCCCATGGCGAACTGGCGTTGCTCACCTTCTGCGTCTTGGTTCTGCGCAACGGATTCACCGTGACCGGCGAAAGCGCGTGCGCGAGCCCGGAGAACTTCGATGAAGAAATCGGTCGAAAGATCGCCCGACAGAACGCTGTGGCCAAGATCTGGCCGCTGATGGGCTACGAACTGCGCAGCAAGCTAGCCGACTGACCCTTTCCGCCGCCAATCCGTCACCTCCTTCCCCAGTCGGTGAGGCGGCACCTATTTGCCAAAGGCGTTCCTCGGAGCGCAGCCCCTTCGGGGCACCTATGCATTAGTCAGGAAATCTCCTGGCGTTTATTCGGAGACACCCCATGGAGCCAGCCACTGCAGGTGGTGCGCTGTTGGCGAAGTACGGGGCTGTAGCCGCGGCGTTCGTCGGATCGATTCTCTCACTGAGCTTCCTGAAGGGCCTGACTCGGAAGCAAGCTGCGGTATCGGTCATGACGGGCTTCCTGTGCTCTGTGTTCACCACACCATTGACCATCGCTTACTTCGGGCTGCCCGCCGACGAGCACTCACGCTACGGCGTGGCGTTCCTTATCGGCCTGCTGGCCATGAACCTGATACCTGCAGTGAAGGCGGCAGCAGAGCGAGTCCTGGCTGCATGGGGATCGTGATATGTCAGCCTTCCTTGTTGGTGTCGACCTGGCGCTGTGCGTGCTTATCGTTCTAGCCGCTCTGGACTACCTGCGGGCAGTGTTCGCACTGGACCGGCCGGTGGAGTGTGCCTCCTTCTATGTGGTGGCTGTAGGGGCATTCATGATGATTCTGTCCCTGGCTGATGGGCATGTGCCAAGCCCAGGTAGCGTGCTCATCCATCTCGGCGTGGTGATCTACGCCACGGAGCACTACTCGCAGATCTTCGAGCAGCACTGGCGTTGGGATGGGAGAGATCGCAGAGACAGCAGGGGATGAGCCGTGATCAAGGTGACGCTGAGCGGGATCAATGAACAGCTCGCCTCTCTGAGCCGGCTGGAGCGGGACCAGCTCCCCTTCGCCACGGCCTTGGCTCTGACCCGCACGGCCGAGGTTGTCCGCGATGACCTGAGGGCAGAGATGCAGGTGGTCTTCGATAGGCCCACCCCCGCCACGCTCAACAGCCTGTTCATCGAGCCCGCCACCAAGCAGAAGCTGGAGGCCAGGGTCTGGATCAACGATGGGCGTATGAGCAAGTGGCGCACCCAGCAGATCAGGGATGAGAAGGCCCAGTCCAGCAAGTGGAGAGAAGATCGCACTGCAATCAGGTGGTTGACCCCTGAGGTGTTCGGCGGCCCACGTAACGACAAGGGTGTCGAGGCCCTGCTGCGGCGGCGCGGTGTGCTGACCCAGGGACAGTACGTGATGCCTGGTGAGAAGCTGCCACTGGACCAGTACGGCAACATCAACAGGGGCAAGCTGACTCAGATCCTGTCAGGTGCTCGTCTGTTCGAGCAGGTGGGCTTCGACGCTAATGCCACGAACAGCAAGCGCAGCCAGGCGAAAGGGCATGGCCGTCGCTTCTTCATGATGTATGACGCGACCCGCAAACCCTTTGCCATAGCTGAGCGCACGGGGAAGGGTAGGGCAGGGCTGAAGATCGTCCTGGCCTTCACCAAGCGTCCGAGCTACAGCAAGAGGCTGGACTGGTTCGAGATCGCCGAGCGTTCAGCTGAAGCTGCGCTTCCGCGAGAGTTCGAGAAGGCCCTGGCCCACGCCATGGCGACCCGTCGGGTTCGATAGGCTTGGCCTATGGCCTTGGGTCCTCCCGGGAGGGGTGGCCTATGAGGGTAATTCGAGCCCCGCCTTTCCACTATGTATGACCTTTTTCCAGAGGTTGGTTGTTGTTTAGTCATGGCCAAGATCGAAACAACCAGGAAGCCGGGATGGTTGAACAAATCCGAGATGGCAAAAAGTCTCGGTATCTCCCCGCAAGCCTTTGAGAAATGGGGTATTGAGCCAATCGAGCGGGCCGGCCGGGAGACCTTCTACCGGGTGCAGGATGTGGTTCAAAACCGCGTCGAGCACGCCCTGCGGAAACAACAACCTGACGACCTCGACGACGAAAGTTCCGAAGCGGCACTTGAGAAGAAGCTGCTGCAGGAGCGCCTGAGGCTGACCACCGCCCAGGCTGACTCCGTGGAGCAGAAGAACCGGGTGAACGAGAAAGTCCTTGTCCCGGTCCCGTTCGCCACATTTGCCCTATCCAAGATCGCCGCGCAGATCGGCTCCAAGCTGGAAACGGTCGGCAAGACAGTCAGCCGCCGCCATCCGGAGATCGACCCGCTTCTGCTGGAAACGATGGAGCGAGAGATCGCCATGGCGCGCAACGTCGCCGCGCAGTTCGGCGACTACCTCCCGGAATACCTAGATGAGTATCTCGCAACCCTGGATACGTGACCTCGAAAAGGCGGTCGGGCTGGGGCTGCAATCGCTCTACAAAGAGCCGCCGATGACGGCGGTACAGTGGGCGGACGAGCATTTCTACATGTCCTCCGAGTCCTCCTACCACGAGGGCAAGTGGACGACTGACCCGTTTCAGGTGGCCATCCTGAATGCGATGGGCAATGACCTGATCGCCGTGGTCAACTTCGTGAAGTCGGCGCGGATCGGCTACACCAAGCTGCTGATGGCTAACATCGGCTACAAGCTGCAGCACAAGCGCCGCAACATCGTGATGTGGAGCCCGACGGACCCTGACTCCGAAGGCATCAGCAAGCGCCACGTCGATGGCCTGGTCCGCGACGTGCCGGTGATCAAGGACCTGGCGCCCTGGTTCGGCAAGAAGCACCGGGACAACACCCTCGACCAGAAGGTGTTCTCCAACCGCAAGAGCTTGTGGATTCGGGGAGGCAAGGCCTCGCGCAACTACCGCGAGCTGTCCGCCGATGAGGCGATCTACGACGAGCTGTCGAACTTCGATCCCGACATCGACGGCGAGGGCGATGCGGTCACGCTGGGTGACAAGCGCCTGGACGGCGCCACGTATCCGAAGTCGATCCGCGGCTCCACGCCGAAGAAGACTGGCAGCTGCCAGGTGACCAAGGCTGCCAGCGAGTCGCCGATTCGCCTTCGCTTCCACGTTGCCTGTCCGCACTGCCGCCAGGAGCAGACGCTCAAGTTCGGCGGCAAAGACTGCGACTACGGGCTGAAGTGGGAAAAGGACCAGCTCGGCCAGGCGCTGAAGGCCTGGTACGTCTGCGAGCACTGCCACGCCTGCTTCTTCCATCCGGATATGGTGGAGGCCTCCAAGGTCGGGCGGTGGGTCTGCGAAGAGACGGGTATCTGGACGCGCGACGCGATGGATTGGTTTGACGCTGATGGCGAGCCGATCCGGACGCCGGCCAGCGTCGCCTTCTACTGCTGGGCCATCTACAGCACGTGGACTACCTGGCTGAAAATCGCCACCGAGTGGCTGAAGATCAAGGGCGACCGGGAGAAGCTGGTCACCTTCACCAACACCACGCTCGGGGAAACCTGGGAAGAGGTGCAGGGCAAGGTCGAATGGGAGGCCCTGTACGGCCGCCGTGAGGTGTGGGCCGGCCAGGTGCCGGAGCGCGCGGTGGTGCTGACCGGCTTCGTCGACACCCAGGACGACCGCTACGAGGGCAGGGTGTGGGCGTGGGGGCCAGGCGAGGAAGCCTGGCTGGTCCATCGCTTCATCCTGATGGGTGACCCGGGCAGCGAGGAGCTGCGCCGCAAGGTCGGCGTGGAGCTGCAGCGCCAGTTCACCCGCTCCGACGGCCTGGTGATGAAGGTCGATCGCTGGGGCTGGGACTCCGGCGGCCACTACACCGACGAGGTGTATGGCGAGAGCCGCAAGCATGGCGTGTTGTGGGTTATCCCCACCAAGGGCGCCAACGTCTACGGCAAGCCCATCGCGACGATGCCCAGGACCAAGACCAAGCACCGCGTCTACCTGACCGAGATCGGTACGGACAACGCCAAGGAGCTGATCTACAGCCGATATGCCCTGGTGGTCGACACCGCCAAGTCGCAGGCCGGCGAGGCCCAGCCGGGCGTGGTTCACCTGCCGGCGAACGATGACATTTGCGACGAGAGCGAAGTCCGCCAGATGACGGCGGAGACCAAGGCGCCGAAGGTCGTCAACGGAAACAGGGTGTTCCGCTGGGATGACGGCGGCAGGCGGAACGAGGGCCTGGACTGCTTCGTCGGCGCCCTGGCGATGCTCCGGGTCTGCCAGCAGCGCTTCGGCCTGGACCTCGACCTACTTGCAACAGAACCGCAAACCGGTGGCGACTCTGCCGCTGATGCTGAGGCCCGCCCGCGGGCGCAATCGAAATTCTGGAAACGCTGATGGCCTACACACTCGAGCAGTACACCGCCCTGCAGGCGGCCATCGCCGGCGGCGAGCTGTCCGTCCGTTACGCCGACCGGAGCGTTACCTATCGCAGCATCGACGAGATGATCCGCATCCTGCGCCTGATGGAGGGGGACCTGCTCCCCGACACAGGCCCGGGCTGCGGTGGTGGTCGGCGCCTCGCCTCGTTCTCGAAAGGATACTGACATGGGCTGGTTCGATTCACTGTTTCCCGGCATGGCGGCGAAACGGTCGGAGGCCCGCGTCCGCAAGATCAGGGCTGACGCCGTAGCGGATGCCATGAGCCGACGCTTCGAGGGTGCGGCCGGTGGTCGTCGGAATGACGGCTGGCGAGCGCATGGCACGGATGCAAACTCCGAGCTTGGCCCGGCACTGCAGCGGCTGCGCAACCGCGCCCGCGACTTGCGCCGGAACAACCCCTACGCCGAGCGTGCCATCTCCGGCATCGCCGACAACGTGGTGGGCTACGGCATCGTTCCCAGGCCCCTGGCCAAGAGCAAGCGGGCCAACGCCAAGCTGGCCGAGCGCTGGGCCGCCTGGGGCGAAACGACCGCATGCGACGCCGATGGCCTGGAGAATTTCTACGGCCTGCAGCACAAGATCATCGAGGCGGTGGTGGAGGGCGGCGAGATCCTGATCCGCCGGCGCTGGCGGAAGGCGAGCGACAACCTGCCGATCCCGATGCAACTGCAGCTGCTGGAGGCGGACTTCCTCGACGAGAACAAGAACGGCCAGCTGGGCGCTCACGTCATCATCCAGGGGATCGAGTTCGATGCGATTGGCCGGCGAGTGGCCTACTGGCTGTTCGAGGAACACCCGGGGGCAGCTGTTGGGCTGACCTCTATCGCCTCGAAGCGCATCCCCGCGGAAGACATCATCCACGTCTTCCTGCCGCGCCGGCCAGGCCAGGCCAGGGGCTACACCTGGCTGGCGCCGGTGATGCAGCGCCTGCGCAACTTCGACGAGATGGAAGACGCGGTGATGGAGCAGGCGAAGATCGCCGCCTGCTTCGCTGCCTTCGTGACGCCGGGCGACACCGCCAACGGCGGGAAGAAGACGCCGCTGATCGACCGCATGGAGCCGGGGATCATTCAGGAGTTGGGACAGGGTGAGCAGATCGACTTCTCCGCGCCGCCGGTATTCAACGGGTACAGCACCTATGCCTGGCAGTCGCTCCACGCCTTCGCGGTGGGTCTTGGCGTGCCCTATGAGCTGGTGACTGGCGACCTGAAGGGTGTGAACTTCTCCAGTGGCCGCATGGGCTGGCTGCACTTCGCCCGCCGGGTGGATGTGTGGCAGTGGCGAATGCTGATCCCGCAGCTCTGCGAGCGCGTCTGGCAGTGGTTCATGGAGGCCCAGGCCCTGACCGCCGGCGGCGTGCTCGAGGATGCCGGCGCCGAATGGGTACCGCCGCGCCGCGAGATGGTCGACCCGAAGTCCGAGATCGACACCCTGAAGGATCGCCTGCGCATCGGCGTCGTCACCTGGCAGAACGCCCTTCGCGAGCTGGGCATCACCGATCCCGAGGCGCACGCCGAGGAGCTGGCCACGGCGAATGCGCTGTTCGACAAGCTCGGCCTGGTGCTCGACAGCGACCCGCGCAAGGTCTCCAACGCCGGCTTGACCCAAGCCCGGCCGGCCGGAACGGAAATCCCGTCCACCGACATCAACCCTACTCAAGAGAGCCAGACCAATGACGGCGACGAACCAAACGCTTGAGACGCCGATGCTCCAGCTGCGCGCCGCCGTGCGGCCGGGCTCGGTCAATATCGAAGAGCGCACTGCAGAAATCACCTGGACCACCGGTGCGCGCGGCAAGCGCTGGTCCTGGTCCATCGGCGAATACCAGGAGGAGCTGGAGGTCAGTACCGCCGCCATCCGCATGGATCGCCTGAACAACGGCGCCCCTTTCCTGAACACCCACGGGCAGTGGGATCTGGACGACGTGATCGGTGTGGTTGAGCGGGCCTGGCTGGAAGGCACCGAAGGTCGCGCCCTGATCCGCTTCAGCAGCCGCGAGGAGGTCGACCCGATCTTTCGCGACGTGAAGGACGGCATCCTGCGGAACATCAGCGTCGGCTACATCGTTCACCGCTATGTCCTCGTCGAGGACGGCGAAGACACCGTGCCGCTCTATCGCGCCGAAGACTGGGAGCCGACCGAGCTGTCCCTGGTGCCCATCGGCTTCGACGACGGCGCCAAGGTGCGCAGCGCCAAGACGCCGGCCGAGTATCAGGGCCAGCGCTTCACAACCATTTTCGAGACCCGGGGGGCTGAAGAGCCTGCCGAGCAACCGGCCGCCGTGGCCACCACCCAAGAGGAAACAGTGATGACCGAAGAAGAAATCCGCGCGGCCGAGGAAAAGGTTCGTACCGAAGCCACCGCCGCCGAGCGCCAGCGCTCTACCACCATCCGCCAAATGGCGGCCAAGGTGGGTCTGGAAGATGCCGCCGCCGACATGATCGAGCGCGGCCTGACCCCGGCCCAGGCCAGCAACGAGCTGCTGGACAAGCTGGCAGAAGCCAACGGCAAGTCCCGTTCCGCCCAATCCACCAAGGTGGACAGCGACGTGGACATGGCCGTGGTCGAGGCCAAGCGCGGCGCCATGCTCAATGCCCTGCAGAACCGCTGCAACCCAGCGGTGAAGTTGGAGGAGAACGCCCGCGAGTTCCGCGGTATGCGCCTGATCGACATGGCCCGCGAGTCCATCGAGCTGGTTGGTGGTAACGCCCGGGGCCTGCTCCCGCAGGAGATCGCCAAGGCCGCCCTTGGCTGCGACCGCCAGTCCTTCCGCGCCGCCGGCATGCACACCACCAGCGACTTCCCGCTGCTGCTGGGCAGCACGGTGAATCGCACCCTGCGCGCCGCCTACGAGGTCGCTCCGCAGACCTGGCGCCCGCTGGGCCGTCAGACCACCGTGCCGGACTTCCGCGAAACCACCCGCGTGGCCCTGGGCGACATTGCCGCGCTGGAGAAGGTCAACGAGCACGGCGAGTACAAGTACGGCACCCTGGAAGCCGAGGGCGCGCCGATCAAGGTCACCAAGTTCGGCAAGATCATCGCCCTGACCTGGGAGGCCATCGTCAACGACGACCTGTCCGCCCTGACCCGCATCCCGCAGGCCCTGGGCGCCGCCGCCGCGCAAACCGAGTCCGACCTGATCTGGTCGCTGATCCTGGGCAACCCGAACTTCGTAGACGGCACCCCGGTGTTCGACGCCGCGCACGGCAACCTGGCTGCTGCCGCCGGCCCGATCAACACCACCACCCTGGCCGCTGCCCGCGCCGCGATGCGCAAGCAGAAGTCCAAGGCTGGCCACTTCCTCAACCTCGGCCCGGAGTTCCTGGTCGTCGGCCCGGACAAGGAACTGGAGGCCTACCAGTTCACCAGCTCCAACTACGTGCCGGCCAAGAACGCCGACATCAACGACAGCCGCAACACCTCGCTGATCGTGATCGTGGATGCCCGTATCACCGGCAACCAGTGGTACCTGTTCGCCGCCCCGGGCGTGGTCGACACCTTCGAGTATGCGTACCTCGAAGGCGAGCAGGGCGTGTTCACCGAGACCCGCGAGGGCTTCGAGGTGGACGGCATGGAGATCAAGGCCCGCCTGGTGTTCGGCGCCGCCTGGATCGACTACCGCGGCGCCTACAAGAACGCCGGCGCGTAACCGCCACCCACCGAGCATGAGGGCGCCAGATGGCGCCCTCGGTGTTTCTGCACTCCCGAATCGAGGAACGCTCCATGAAGAACTACAAGCAACCCGGCGACATGATCACCGTCATCGCCGCCGCAGCCATCACCTCCGGCCAGCTGGTCCGCGTGAACAGCCTGATCGGCGTGGCCGCTTCCACCGTCGCCATCGGCGAAGAGGTGGAGATCAAGACCACCGGCGTATTCGAGCTGCCCAAGACCAGCGCCCAGGCCTGGACCGTGGGCCAGCCGATCTACGCCATTGCCGCCAGCGGCCTGCTCACCAACGCCGCCGGCACCGGCAACTACCTGGTGGGGGTGGCGGTGGCTGATGCCGCCAACCCGTCCGCCGTCGGCCGCGTGCGCCTCAACGGCTCGCTCGGCCACCCTGTCACGGCCTAAGCCATGAGCTGGGGCGCCATGCGGGACCGCATGCACCAGAGGGTGGTGGCTCGGCTCAACGACGGATGCGCGCAGTACCAGGGGCCAAATGGGGCCCCGGTCTGCACGATTCCGGAGGTGATCATCGACCGCAACCTGATGCGGCGGGACGAGGATGGCGTGGCGTTTCTCTCCGATGCAGTGGGTGTGACGTGGCGCTCCTGCCACCTCAAGTCCGCCGACCGGGGCGGGATCTTCACCCACTGCGGCGAGCGCCTGCTGGTGGTGGACATCATTGCCGACGACGGCCACCTGGTCACCGCAGCCTGCAAGGTTCAGCCATGAACATCATCACCGAAACGCGCAAGGCACTGATCCGCCAGCTCGGAGGGATCAGTGTGGCAGGCGGCTACCGGACGAACATCGGTAGCTCCGTTAAGTCCGGCTGGTTCAACGAGATCACCAAGGAAGAGAGCGTAACCGCCAGCGGCCTGGTTGTGGTGCAGCGCGGCCAAGGACGGGACCCGAAGCGCGGGCCTCTCGGCCTTATCGCCATGACCGGATTCACGGTAGTTGGCGCCGTTAGGGCTGAGTTGAACGGCTACGAGGATGCCATCGAGGACATTGAGCAGGACTTGCTTCAGTGCCTCGTTCCCATGGACGGGGCACGGCTGACGTGGCTGCCGCGCGGCGCCGGCAATGTCTATGTCGGTGCGCCTATTCCAGTTCCGCCTGGCGAAGACCTGCTGGTCGCGACAGTCCGGCTCCCAATCCACATCTCCACCATCATTGAGGGCACATCCCGATGAGTACCACCGAAAAACCCGTACAGCGTGTGGAGGTCGTCCTGACTGGTCCACACACCCATGAAGGCAAGCCCTACGGCAAGGGCGGCAAGATCAGTGTCACCCTGCGCCAGAAGGCGTTTCTGGAAGAACAGGGCAAGGTCGAGAAGCCTGCCGCCCGCGTCGAGAAGGAGGCCTAAGTCATGGCTATCAAGAAAGAAACGATCGTCATCGGCGGTCACCTCAAGGCGCGCGAGTATGGTAGCGGCCTACCCTTCCAAAAGGTTGGCCTGGTCTCCACCATCCAGCACGCAACCGAAACCAACAGCCTGACCCTGGCTGACACCACCACCCCACAGGGCGGCGAGTATGACTCGCTCGATCGTGTTACCGGGGTGACGCTGAACATCAACTTCCGAGAGATCTTCACCTGGGTTTGGGCTGCACTGGTGTATGGCGAGCACAGCTCCGTGCCGGCCAGCACCGTCACCGGCGAGATCAAGCTGGCCACCGTCGATGGCACCATTGCGCTTGAGCAGATGCCACTGTCCATCTCTGGCGTAAGCAACGAGGCAGGTACCACCGACTTCGACGAGTTTGACGACTGGGTAATGACCGGGTCCGGCATCGAGCCTGTGCCGGGCGGTGCGCTCGAAACCGCTATCAAGGCGGCGGCTCCTGGCGCCGACTACAAGGTCAGCGTCGACTACTCCACCGCTGCGGTGGACGTGATCGAGGCCCTGACCAACAGCGGCAAAACCTTCGAATTCCTGTTCGAGGGTGAGAACGCCGCCGGCACCCAGAAGCGTGTTGAGGCTCGCTTCTTCATGTGCCGCCTGAACCTGGCCACCACCATGGACTGGATCAGTACCGAGGACTTCGGTGGCTTCGAGGCTACCGCCAAGGTGCTGCGCGACAACACCAAGGTGGGCGCCGGCACGTCGAAGTTCTTCCGCGTCAAGAAGGAGCTGGCGGCGGCGTGACCGCCGTCGCGGCTTGGGATACAGTCCCTCCCAGTCCAACTGGGAGGGATGCCCCATGCAGTGCCCGAAATGCCACTACGAGCCAACGATGTCCGAGCTTCAGAAGAGCCCGGACGATTGCGTCAAATGTGGCGTGAACTATGAAGGGCATGCCCGGCATGTCGCCGCTGTTACGGCTCAGATGGAGGCGACCCGCGCAGCAAATGCAGAGCGGGCGAAGACACCCGCCGCGATAGTTCAGGCTAGCCAGCAGTATCCTGGGGCGCAGCCGGTTGTTGTTATCGATATCAACATGAGCTTTGGCTCGATGGTGATATTCATGGTGAAGTGGGCGCTGGCGGCAATCCCGGCCCTTGCCATCCTTTTTATTCTTTTTGCAGGAGTTTCCTTCTTCTTCGGCGCGCTGTTTCGATAGCGCCTAGCAGGACGGGCTCCGACTCAAACCCGCGAAAGCGGGTTTTTTATTGCCTGGAGAAACGTATGAGTGAAGGTGTCATCGGCAAGTCGGTGATCAAGAAGATTGGCAGCCGCACAGTGGTTTGCAGCGAGTTGACTGTCGCGCAAGTGCGGCAGTTGCTGATGGCTGAAAGCGGCGACCTGGTGGACCAGCTACTCCTCGAGCATATCCGCCTTGGGGATCTCGCCCTTATCACTGGCCTCACCGGTGAGGAAATCGGGCAGATGCTCCCTAGCGATATCGATGTGCTGGCCGAGGGTTGCAAGGAAGCAAACCCGAGTTTTTTTCGCCTGCTGGCCAAGGTGGAGAGTCTCCAGCCGACAGCTTGAGAGTGATCGACGACTTGGTCTGCAAGTTGATCCGGCTCGGCCATAGCGGCGCCTGGGCATACCCCTGGTCTGTTTTCCGACGCGCGTTGAAGGGCTGATGAAATGACTGATGTCGAGCTGAGAGTCACGGCTGATCTGGATCAGGCTCGTGGCGAGGTGAAGGGTTTCACCAAGGAATATGCTGCGCTTGTCGGTCAGATCGAGAAGCCCCTCCGCAAGGTGAATCTCGCTCGCGATCTAGAGAGTGGGCTGGAGTCCACCGGCAAGCGAGTAGCGCAGGCGAAGGCGCGTTTAGCCGAGCTGCAGCGCGAGCTGATCAACACTGATCACCCGACTACCAGGCTGAAAGAGTCATTCAAAGAGGCTGAGAAGGAGCTTCTTCAGCTTCAGCGTACCGAAGCGCTCCAGGCCAACCAGTTGGCCAAGCTGCGCGATGAGTTGAATGGGGCTGGCGTCGACACCTCCCGCCTCGCGGCCGAGCAGCGCCGACTCAATCAGGAAATGACTAGTGCCCTTGCTGCCGGCCGGAGTGATGCCGCGGCAAGAAGTATCCGGGATCGGACGGCTGCTCTCACTCAGCAACAGCGTGCGCAGCGCCTGGCAAACATCGAGGCGGCGCGTGAAAACCTAGGCGTAAACCGCTACAGGGCACTGCAGGGGGAGATCGGGCGTGTCACCCAGCAGTACAAGCTTCTTCGGGCTTCCGGGAAGCTGACCGCCCAGGAGTTGGCTGTAGCCCAGGCCGCGATGACGGCGCGCATTCGTGAGACCCAACGCGCCCTCCGGGATATGGAGTCAGCTCAACAGGCGCCGAGCAAGCTGTCTGGCCTTGCAAGCGGCATTGGCGCATTGGGTGCTGGATACGCAGCAGTATCGGCAATCGGCACGATCGCTAGGATCTCCGATTCCTACAACCTTATGAATGCCCGGCTCCGCCTGGCAACTGATACCCAGGAGGAGTTCAACGTTGCACAGGCGGAGCTGATCCGCATTGCTCGCGAAACCGAAACGCCGATTCAATCGCTGGTCACCCTGTATGGCCGTATCAGCTTGCCGCTGAAGGAGGCAGGTCGCAGCCAGCGCGACATTCTGCTGATCACCGAAGCGGTATCCAAGTCGTTCCGTGTGTCTGGCGCGACGGCTCAAGAGGCCGAGAATGGCGTTATCCAGTTCGCCCAGGCTCTTGGCTCTGGAGCGCTTCGCGGTGATGAGTTCAATAGCGTCAGCGAGCAGGCTCCTCGGTTGATGCGCGCTCTGGCAGATGGAATTGGTGTGCCTGTAACGGCCCTGAAGGAAATGGCTGCCCAGGGTAAGCTGACGGCTGACGTGGTAGCCGGCGCGCTAATTGGCCAGCTTGGGGCCTTGCGTGCCGAAGCCGAGCAGATGCCGGATACCGTTGGCGGTGCGATGACCGACCTGACTGATCGGTGGAACGCAGCGATTGGCCAGGCCGACCTGAGTTCACTAATTGGCTCGCTCAACGAACTTGCCACCACCGTCAGCGATCCTGCTGTGGTCGATGGTCTGGCCAAGCTCGCCGGTGGCATGGCGACCCTAGCGGGCTGGACAGTAACGGCCGCCTCTGAGTTCGCAACCTTCGCCGACAAAGTCGCCTTCGCGGCGGCGCAGATGTCTGGCGGCAGTGGTGAAACCCGAGATCAAGTGCGGGAGCTTGAGAAGCTCAAGCGCACGTTGCAGGAGGTGAATGCTGCGCAGACAGGATCGAGCTTTATCGGGTCGTCTACCACTGCTCTGTTGATGAAGTACTTCGCGCCGGAGCAGTTGGATGCCTGGGCGAAAGAGCTGGAGGAGAAGATCAAAGCTGCCGAGATGACGCTGTTCGGCTTTTCGAGTTCTACCCAAGACGCAGTCGACCAAGAAGGAAAGGTGCTCGACGAGCGCGTCAGCCAGTTTGATATGCACGCTGCCGAGATGAAGGCGCTGCAGGCCAGGGCGGCGACTGATGCGAAGGAGATACTCAACCAGCAGCTGAAGGATACGAAGCGCATCCTGGCTGAGCAGACAGCCGCCGAGACCAAGGCCGCATCCGATCTATCGAAAGCGAAGAAGGCTCAGCTCGACACGCAGAAGCGGTACAAGGATGCCCTGGCCAGCTTGAATGCTGGAGCCACTGGCGATCCGACCTTCAGCCAGGCGTCTGCGCTCAAGGTGTCGGCCCGCCAGGCTCTGCAGGCAGGCAACGTCGAGGAGGCGAAGCGGCAGGCACAGGCCGCGCTGGCGATCATTCAGGAGCTGGCCAAGGCCGGTGAGAACACTTACGGGTTCGCCGGCTTTATCAAGGAGCTGCAGGCCATTGAGAACAGCGCAGATGCCGGAAAGGTCGAGGATGCTGAGAAGGCTTTGAGCTCGGCCAAGCAGCAGGCGCTGGACACCCGTGCGGTGGTAGAGGAGCTGAAGCAGAAGATCAAGGATATGAAGGTCACCGTCGCGCTGTCGCCAGAGGATGAGCAGAAGCTGCTCGGCCAACTGGCGGCTCTCGCGAAAAAGGCCAGCATCATCCTTACCATTCCTGCGACGGTGGTAATGCCCCAGCCCGGCCAGGCTGACAACGATGGCTATGTCTTCGTGCCGAACAATCCCGCGCCACCCGCGTTCGCGCGGGGCGGGATTCTGGGGGGGCGTGGTACCGGGACCAGTGACAGCAACTTGGCCTGGTTCAGCAAGGGTGAGGGGTTCCTCAATGCTCGTGCCGTTCAGTATTACGGTGAGGGGCTTGTTCATAAGATCAATCGCCTGCAACTGCCTAAGTTCGCAACTGGCGGTGTTATGGGCGTAGGCCCATCGCTCCCGCCTATTCCGCAACTGGCGCCGGCACTCCAGCAGCAGCTGGACGGCCCGACCTTCCCTGATCTGGGCCGCATGGTGCTGGAGATGGGGGGGCAGTCCTACACCGTGTACGCGCCGCCCGACCAGGCCAGCGAGCTCAAGCTCGCTGCCATGAAATTTGGGCGAACCAGCCCGCGCCGTTAACGCCCCGCACCTGCGGGGCTTTTCATTTCTGGAGTACCCATGTCGCTACCACCCCTGATGCTAGCGGGCATACCGCTGCACCTGATGGCCGGCCCGGCTCAGTATTCCGAGCAGCCCCTGGGCGGCGAGACGAACCTGCGGCTATCCGGCGGCAGGCTCGTTACCCAGAGGCACTGGGAGAAAATGTCGGGGTCGATCAGCGGTTCCGGCTATGCCCCGCCTGGGCTGGATGGGCTGGACTTCGCGCTGCACCACGAATTGCGCAGCACTAAGACTCGCACCCTGCAGGGCACAGGCACGTCCTTCACTTTGCCGGCTGCTCCTCGCCCGGACAAAGCACCGTGGGCATTCGCGTTTTTGCCTGGCCGGAGCGATCCGGTAGCCACTCCCTGCGCTGCGGTTGGTCGTTCCGTCACCGTCACTGCGGTGCCGGGAGCTTCGGCGTACCAGGTGTGGTTCATGCCGATGTACATCGTGAAGTGCAGTCGTCCGAACGAAGGCCAGGACTCTTCTAGCTCCATGTTCAGTTGGACTCTGAGTTGGGAGGAGGCCTGAATGATCAATGACGGCCCGATCAACTCCGGCCCGATCAATTCACCCAGTAATGGTGGCTCGGTCAATCCACCTCAGCCATCCATGCCCGGCAGCTCGTACGACTGGGACGTGCGTGCACTGTTTGGTGGTATCGACCAACGCCACCGCCTCACCGGTCAGATCGAGATGGATCGGGAGGAGGGCGGCGCCGGCGTGGCCAGTGCCAAGGTGTATATCGAGGAAGGCATCACGGTCATCCCGACCGACTGGACCGGCGTTGCGTTTTCGATTGATTTCATCAGTACAGAGTCGGGCCTCACCACCGAGGCCAGGTTGTTCACTGGCGCTCTTGAGCAGCCGAAGTGGGACCCCGTGTCACGCATCATGTCGTGCGTGGCGAGCGACGGCCTGCAGCGTCGAGTTGAGGCGCTGTCGATTGACCAGATACGGGCGCTGATTCCGGGCTACTGGTCGGCAGATGTTTACGAGCCGACTGATGGCCGCTCGCACTGGGACTTCGCCAATGAGCTGCTCGCCAGCCTGCCGGCCTCGCTGGACTGTTCGCCATACGGCGCTCTTCGCCTTACCAACTGGGCGCCGACTGCGCCTGCTTTCGAGTTCGGCCCGGGCACGACGATCTACCTGTCGCCGAAGATCGAGCTTGCCGACCACGGTGCGATCACCAACTTCATCGGGATTGATGTCAGCTACCGCTACAGCCGCCTGCGCCAGCTTTCGCAGAACTACAACTGGACGCACCCCGGCACCGGTGGGTTGGGTGGTATCGGCGGTTTCTGCGCCTGGCGCGTGGACAGCACCGAGCTGCCCAACATTGAAATGATCCTCGGGTCAGGCGGCGGTGCTGGTCAGGTGATTACCAGTGCGGAGTGGTACCGGTTGCCGGAGACGGCACCGGACCCGTGCGGCACCGGCGTGCCCTGGATCAACAATTTCAACGATCTGCTGCTGGGCGCGGGATGGGTCGGCAAGCGTCGGTGGGTGCAGGCGGTCACCGAGAAGTATGCCTTCGCGATGCGCACAGCTGCGGGCGCTGCGGAAGAGGGCCGGGTGACCCAGCGGCGCGGGAGCAGCTTCGATGTCGAGGCCGCCGATGCTGAGGGCTGGTCAGATAGCCTGCGGGAGATTCGGGTTGACAGCAAAAGCACGGCCGCGTCATCGCCGCGCCCGGGCTTCGGCCCGCCGGGTGATCGTAGTGATGAACTGCGGCGTGTTGCTGGCCTGCGTTGCCAGTTGGAGACCGCCCGCGTCGAGCTGATCGAGGCGCACCGCCGCACTACGGTGAGCTGGGAGGTGCCTACCAACGAAGCCATGGGCGTTGATCTTGTGCACACCCTCCTGCTGAAGGACCAGGGCGTGCAGGCTCAGGGCAAATGCCGCCGCATTGTGCACTCGCTCGACCTCGAAAGCGGGCGAGCTGTGACCACGTTGAGCATCGCACTGCGCCGCGGAGGCGCAGGCACTGGAACGCCGGTCGTGATTCCTCCACGCCTTGGCGCTGATGATGAAGATGACGACAGTGGCGGTGCTGCGCCCGGTGGGGCGCTGCCCACTCAGCTTGGCGGCAAGTTCACATCGCCAGAGTACGACGACGAGAAACTTGGCTTTGCCGGCAACTACTCAACCCCGCAGGACCCGCTCCTCGAGCAGTTCCCGCGGCGGCTCGTTGTAGAGGCCGACGAGATACCGGCCGAGGACACCGACGAGAAGATCTACGAAGGCGCCTTCGAGTACGTGATTTCGATCCCCGATGACCTGCTTGTGATGTGAGGTGTTGAATGGCAGCAGGAGACGAGCGCCGGTCGAGCGGACTGAGGATGGAGCAGGCCCGCCGCCAGCTAGGCTTCGACAACGAAGCCAACCGCCGAGCCGTCGGCCGGCGGATGGAGACCGAGCGGCGCGGCGAGGAGGTGGTCGAGGACATCAATCGCCTCACCCCGCCGACCGCCCCACGCCGCACGCTGAGCAGCGTTCCGGCAGTGGGCGGCATTGCCCCCCAGCGCGGCCGGGCGGACTACAACCCTCCGCGCTCGCTAGGTGGAAGTGGGGGCATTGCAAGTCCGCTTGTCGAGCAGGCGGATACTCGTACCTATCATGATCCGGTCGTGATCCCGTCTACAGATGGCATGGCGTGGATCTTATGGAGGGGAGTCAAGAGGGTGACGATGCTGGATGCCAACGGGGCGACCGTGGAGATGGAGTACATGAATGTCACTCCCTAACTCGCCTGCTGATCCTTACCCCGAAGCGTTCGGGTGGCCGTGGCATGGCCTGATTCGGCGATCATCGAAGGTCTCGCCCACTGACCCGTCCGACGACTGCGAGATCGTGATGGCTGCCGGTATTCGACCAATGCCATCCGGCAATCTGATCGGCGCCCCTCAGTTCACGTGGACGCACCCATTCGTTGTGCCGGGGCTGCCGGAGCCCGACATGCCCTCCGACGACGGAATGACGTGGCTCAGCCGTGGCATACGGCGCGAGAGCGGGCAGTGGTACTGGGGCCGGGAAGGGCTCGTGCCTTGCGTGAGGGGCATGATCCCGTGGTCAATAACCGATTTCTGGTATGCGAACGACGGTGCCGGAGGCCAGCGTGCTGCCGCTCGCGTTCGAGATATCAATGGGGATGAGCGCTACATCTACTCCGAGTATCTCGGGGCAGATCCGTTCGGAGCCCCGTCAGAGCTCGACCCGTCCGCTGTGCGGACACGGCTGATGATGCACGGTGGCTCAGGGGACCGCCGATTGTTGCTCTGCAGCTACAACCACCGGATCACGGATGCCCTGGTTCGTGTCGGGATCATTGAGGTGGTCGTCGAGCCTGAGCTTGAACGACTGAGCGTTGTGATACATGCCGACTACGCCGATATGCACTCAGTTATTTCAAGCACCACTTCGCCGGGGGCGCCGAGCTACACGATCTATTATTTCGCAGTCGGCGCCCCAGTAGTGCAGGGCTACGGCGATCCACCGCCGCCCGGGGCTGTGAGCAGCGAGTCGTACAGCGTGGGGTCTCAGTCGTACAGTCGCGAGGAGCAGTACCTATTCTGGGCCTGGTATGCCGATGACGGGACCACGGTCGAGCTGGTCCGGCTGAATCATGCGTACTCCGCATCACGGTCGTTTAGCTACGGCGTCAGTCGCCTCGGTTTCGAGGACACGACGGATGTTCACACGTTCAGCATCCAGGGCTCCGAGGTGCTGAGCTACACCCTGAACATTCGGAGTGATTTCAACAACAACCTGCCGTACACACAGAGCCCATCCGGCAGCCTGGTTATTCAGGGTGACGAACTGCCGCTGGGCATGACCACCAGTACGGGGAACTACCGCCCGCCCGCGCTGCGGCCTGGCCCTGCATCCGCCTTGCCGTTCGTTGATGACTATATCGATGGGCCGGTGGGAGTGGCCCTGCCGGGGCCGGCCACCTCCAATCTGCTGCTGCAGGTGGCTTTTCTATCGAATGCGCTGATCACGATGGGCTACTCAGCGAACGTGCTGGGTGAGGGGCGCCGCTGTCAGGGCAGTGCCCGCAGCCCATCCGGCCCGGACGCCGGTACCTACCTGCTGACAAACACTGGCTCACTGACGCAAGACGAATTGCTGTGCTGGAACTCGGGTGCCTGGAATCCGGTAACCGGGGCAGTGCGGCGTGCCAACATCGACTACCGATACAACTGGGTGTGACATGACTTATCGATACTTGAACAGTTGGCAGCGTGAATTGGCCCTGTCGGTTGATGCGACGACGGCAAGCCTTGATCTGCCGGATGGGCGCTATCGCCTGACGATGCGCGATACTGATGGCGCGGCGTTTGAGGTGCTTGAGGCGACTGTGGTCGCTGGCGCAGCTGAGCTGATGAGGGGGCAGGAGGGGACCGATCAGCAGGAGTGGCCAGCCGGCAGCGTCATCGATCTCGGGCTGACTGCTGGGCAGATTGAGCTGCTGTCTGGGCTATCGGGCAGCGGCTCTCCGGTTGGGTCCGTGGTGGCGCCGATTGGGACGTTCTACACCGACGGAGATTCAGGCGCCTCATGGCGTTGCATCTGGTCCGACGGCGCCGACGCCGACTGGGTGCAGTTCGAGCTGGCTAGCACTGTCACTGCACTCAGCCCCGGGCTGGTCTCGTTTGGCGAGGCCGGCCACGGCGAATTTCTGATGCCAGCCGGGGTCATTGCGCAGTTCGAGTTTCCGGAGACGATTTGCTCGAACGTTCCCCTGCCTGGTACGCCTCGAACATTTGAGCCTGATGAGCTCACTCATGTGCGCATGCGCATGACGGAAGCTGGCGGCGTAGTGCTGATCGCAACGCCAGTCACCGAATACCCGGCATAGTCTGTACCGAACACACAAGCCCGCCTCGTGCGGGCTTTTTCATGCCCGGAGAAATGATGAAGCCAGTAGTGCAGAACCTTGCGGTCGTGCCGGGCACGACGTACCGCGACACCATTCGGCTGATGCAGCCGGTGTGGGAGTACCGCCCCATAACCTCGATCACTGGGGCGCCTGTCGTCTTGGCCGTTGATGCCCACGGCCTGGTCGATCACTGGCCCGTGTGGGTGCGAGGCGTGTCCGGCATGCCGGCGCTGAACCGGGAACCACCCCAGGCCCGGCCGCTGCGCGCGACAGTGATCGACCCGGACACGCTGGAGATCAATGAGCTCTCGGCCGCGGGCGTAACCGCCAAGGGCGGCGAGCTGGCCTACCGCCGTCCGGTTGACCTGGCCGGTGCGGTGCCTCGCATGACTATCACGGGTGCCGCTGACCTGGTGCTCGAGCCCGGCGCCGGCCTGGAGCTGACCGCGCCGGGCACGATCATGCGCGCGCTCACCAACGAGCAGACCGCCGCCATCGGGCAGGACTGGAAATACACGTTCGATGTGGAGTTCTCCGATGGCTCCGTCATCCGCTTCTTCGAAGGTGGGCCGGTTACGGAGGGCTGTGGCTGTGGATAGCCAGACCGAAATCGAAATCCTGGCGGTGCTCGAGCATGAACAGATCACCGCCACGACAGTAGGCGAGCAGGGTCCGCCCGGCCGGGACGGCGTCGGCGCCGGTGGCATCACTTACATCCAGGATCATGAGCCAGCCACCGCGCAGGAGAGCGAAACCTGGTGGAACCCCCTGACATTCCAGTTGAAGGTCTTCCACGACAACGCATTTGAACCGGTGTCGCCAGACGGCGGCCATTTCTGAGGAGCCACACATGGCAGACGTAATTCGCATCAAACGCTCCGACGCCACCACGGCGCCATCATCTCTCGCTGCTGGCGAGCTAGCGTACTCCGAGGTCTCCGGCTACCTGTACTACGGCCGCATCAGCGACGGCACTCCGGTGATCATCGGCGGCAAGGCGCTGAAGGATAAGCTGGATGGTCTCAGCTCGGCGGACTTGAGCGACTTCGCGGCCGCTGTCGGCACTGTCATCGCCGCCGCGAGCATCGGCGCGCTGAACGACGTGGACCTCACCGGCGCCGCGAATGGCCAGGTTCTGATCTACCGCGACGGCGTGTTCGAGATGGAGGCCATCCCGAGCGGCGTAACCACGTTCATTGCGCTGACCGACACCCCGGCCGCCTTCACCGGAGCCGCGGGGCGGTTCGTCAAGGTCAACGCCGGCGCCACCGCGCTGGAGTTTGTTGATGGGATCGATGGCGGCACGTACTGAGGTGGCCCATGCCTGAAGTAATCAAGCTCAAGCGGTCTGGTACCGCTGCCAAGGTTCCGACGGCCGGACAGCTCGAGCTGGGTGAATTGGCGGTCAACACCGCTGATGGCCGCCTGTTCCTCAAGAAGGCCGACGGGACGGTGGTGGATATCACGTCCATCCCCGGCATCGCCGGGCTGAGTGACGCTCTGGCCGGCAAGGTTGCGGCCGATGATGCCAGGCTGGCAGATTCCAGAGAGTGGGTCGCTGCAACTGTTGGTCAGGCCGAGGCAGAGGCTGGCACCGCTACAACCCGCAGGGCATGGACCGCCCAGCGCGTGCGCCAGGCTGTCACCGCATGGTGGGTATCGGCGTCGAGTGCATGGGGGCGTGGCCTTGTAACATCGAGTGATGCCGCATCAGGCCGCCAGACCCTGGTGCTGGACCACCCGACGCTCCGCCAGTACGGCGCTGTGAACGATGGCGCGACCAATGCTGACGCTGCTCTGGCCGCCGCTATCGCCGCTGGCAAGCAGTTCAATTTGCCGGCCGGCGATTATCTGGTGACGGGTGTAACCAACCCGCTCGGCGTGGAAATGCACGGGGATGGCCGGCTTTTGAAATCTGCCGCTGGCGGTCTGCAGCTACTGAGTAGCGACGCTGATCGCTACCAGCATCTGTTCGGAGGCGAGTATCTGTACGCATTCCAGAGCAAGCTGCTGGACAGTGCGGTATCGGCGAAGATCGTGTGCAGCGGCGACTCTACGACCGAAGGCGGCTATGCGGGCGTCGACGCCAAGTACCTGATCCATGCGCTGCTCAAGCGTGAAGGCATTCAGCGCGGCCACTCGGTCGATACCGTGAACGCAGGGCACTCAGGGAAGAACACGGCTGAATGGGTGTCCACGTACCTGAGCGGCGATCTGGCCCAGGCCCCGGACCTGTATATCGTGCGCTGGGGGATCAATGACCCGACCTCGGGCCGGTCCATTCAGGACTTCGCTACATCGCTGCGCCAAGGCCTGCAGACGATTCGGGCCAGCAAGGGTGTAGGCGAGTTGAGCGTCCTGCTGATGACGCCGAACACCACAGCCGACACCTACAACGGCCGTGACGAGAAGTGGCAGGAGGCTGTTCGCAGGGTGTGTCGCCAGGCGGCGCGCGACTTCCAGTGCGCGCTCATCGACACCTACGCGCTGTGGCGGGACGGCAGGGCGGGTGCCGATCTGTGGATGGACAACCCCATGTCGCTGGGGCAGCCGATCCACCCGAAGAACATCATGAACGTGTGGATCTGCTCGGTCATTGCGGACGCGATCTTCCCGTCAGGGCTGAAGCAGCGCATGACGAGCGACACGGTTCTGGCCGCGGCCCTGCCGTCTGCCTTCCCGTTTGGCTGCTCCACTCACGCAGGCACGGTGGCCGGCGGATTCCCGATTGATAATGCATCGGTCGTGACCTTCAAGGCGCCAGCTGGCCAGATGCTGCAGGTTGTGTTCAGCAGTTTCACCGGTGCGGGTCTGAATGGTGGATATGCGTTCCCGCAGATCGCGGTGCGCACCGGGCTGCACATCCCGGGCACGCTCGATGACTGGCACTGGTGGAACACGCTGCCGTCGATCAGCCTGACGCCGCTGAACTCGTGGGTGGCCTACAGCGCCAACACGGCGCCGCGGGCGTCCAAGGTTGGCCAGGTCGTCACGCTCAGCGGGGCTATCAAGAGCGGCACCACGACAAACGGAACGGTCGTGTGCACGCTGCCCACCAACTTCCGCCCACGCAACGCTGAGGAGTTTTTCTCGGTGCGCACCAACACGACGACGGCCACGACGCCATGCGTGCTCAAGATCGAGAGCAACGGGAATGTCTCCATCGTCGCGGGCGCGAGCAATGCGCTGGTGGCTTTCTCGGGGATCAGCTTCGAGGCGGGCGCCTAAAACCTCCGTTGTTCCTCCTGCCCGGCCTCTACGCCGGGCTTTTCATTTCTGGAGTCACCATGACACTTCGCGAAATACGCAACGGCCCGTTGGCCGAGGCGCTCTTGCTGCTGCCCGCTCGCATGACCAAGCCGGCCGCCGAGGTCCAGCTGCTGGCCACCCACTTGCAGGAGGCGCCGAACGGTGAGCAGTGCCAGCTCCCGGCCAGGCCCGGGAAGTGCGGCCCGGCCCGCGGCATCTTCCAGTTCGAGCGCGACGGCGGTGTCGCCGGCGTGCTGCAGCATCCGCAGAGCCGGCCGCACGTCCTGGCGGTGTGCCGCGAGCTTGGCGTGCCGGCGACCGTGCAGGGTATTTACGACGCCCTGCCGTCGACGCATGACGTTCTGGACTGCGCCCTGGCCCGACTCTTGTACTGGACCGACCCGGCGCCGCTGCCTGAGCTGGGCGACGTGGAAGGCGCCTGGCGCTGCTACCTGCGCAACTGGCGGCCCGGTGCGTTCACCCGCGGCACCGACAAGCAGCGCGCGGATCTCCGGCGCAAGTGGGCGGTGAACTACGCCCACGCTCTGGAGGTGGTGCGGTGAGCGGCCTGTTGAAGCTGGTGCCGGGCTGGGCCTGGCCTTGGGTCGCCGGCATCAGCCTGTCGCTCGCAGTCGGCCTGGCACAGCAAGTGCGGGTCTGGTCTGCCCAGGCTGAGCTGGCAGGCGAGAGCAGGGCGCACAGCAGCTACAGGCTGGAGGTTGCAGAGCGAGACCGCAGAGCTGCGACCGAAGTCCTGGCCGAAACGAAACGCCGAATCGAAGCGATGGAAGAGGTGGAGCGAAATGCGAGAGGGGAATTGGATGCTGCGCGGGCTGATGCTGCTGCCGCTGATGCTAGCGCTGGCGGGCTGCGCAGGGAGATCGAGCGACTGCGGGCAAGTCGATCTGCAACTTGTAGTGCCATCGCTGCCGGAGAGCGCAAGGCAAGTGAGTCTGCCGTCATGGTGCTCGGGGAGCTGCTCGAAGGCGCTGACCGCATGGCGGGAGAACTCGCAGCAGCGCTTGACGAGAGTCGAGTGAGAGGGAGGGCGTGCGAGGCCATGCACGAGGGCATCAGGGGTGGCTAAAGCCCTTCCAAAACTAACTGAACAGAACTGATGGATACTGGCCTGTAGGAGCCTTAAGTGGGCGTAGAGTTTTGGAAGACGACTCACCCAAGGCCAGATATTGCGGGACTTTCATTGGTGATTTGCCAGTACTGCTGCATCATCGGGGTGTGGGCGGAGAGATCAGAGTTTTCCTTGGCCATCAGTCGCTTACAGAAATCCATGAAAGTGGTGGGGCAGGCATTGGCGGCGCTGGTCGGCCTGGAGGATGCCCGCATGGCGATGGCGAAGATTATCACGCCCCACCGGGCGTCAGCAGATGAACGGTTCTGTTCCGTGCTTCAGACCGCAGCTGTCATTTATGGCGTAGGAGGGCGGCATTCTCGGCCGCCATATAAGGCGTTTCGCTTGTCTGGGACGGGGTTTCGAGACGGTGGTACAGCCCGACAGATGGTCCTGGGCTTTGTGAACCATTTATCAATCCGGCGTCCAACAGGGGGTGGTTAAGGACGATCCTAAAGTGACGTGATTGGGGTCGGCCTATCGAGTGGTGGGTCGGCCACTTTTTATGGGCGACTGCAGCTGGGCTCCGCGAATCTCAGCCGTGATGGATGCCCCCTTCCTCCCCTGAATCCCAGTCCTGTTTCATCGCTCGCTGCACTGTCGTGGTGTTGCGAACGATATCCGAATAATCCGTGATCCGACTGAAATCATCGCCGCCCGTGGTGTAGGGTTGGCGCTCCCGTCCGTTTACCGGAGAGCCCATGGACCCCATCACCCGCCAGGCCGAGATGCTGGGGGCGCAGCTTCTGCGCCTGAAGGCCCAGGTCAGCACCGCCGAGTCATGCACCGGCGGCGGCATCGCCGAGGCCATTACCCGCATCGCCGGTAGCTCCGCCTGGTTCGAGGCCGGCTATATCACCTATTCCAATGCGCAGAAGTCCGCCCAGCTGGGCGTGCCCGAAGAACTGTTTCCACGGGTAGGCGCCGTCAGTCGCGAGGTGGTCGAGGCGATGGCCCGGGGGGCGCAAAGCCGCAGCGGGGCGCGTTTTGCCGTGGCGGTGAGCGGTATCGCGGGGCCGGGGGGCGGTTCGGTGGAAAAGCCGGTGGGCACCGTCTGGCTGGCCTGGGCCGACGGCGAGCGGCGCTTCGCCGAGCGCTGCCTGTTCACCGGCGATCGCGAGTCGGTGCGTCGGCAGACGGTGCAACGGGCGCTGGACGGACTGCTCCGACTGACGGCGGGAGAAAATCCCCTGCAGGGGTAGGCGACTGACTTGCCTTGTGGAATACTACTGTCTACTTATACAGTTGTTGGCGAGCGACAGGCTCCCTTTGATCACGTGAGGATGGAAATGGACGAGAACAAGAAGCGCGCGTTGGCGGCTGCCCTGGGCCAGATCGAGAAGCAGTTCGGCAAGGGTGCCGTGATGCGCATGGGCGACCACGAGCGTCAGGCCATCCCGGCCATTTCCACCGGCTCTCTCGGCCTCGACATCGCGCTCGGCATCGGCGGCCTGCCGAAGGGCCGTATCGTCGAGATCTACGGCCCGGAATCCTCCGGCAAGACCACCCTGACCCTGTCGGTGATCGCCGAGGCTCAGAAGGCTGGTGCCACCTGCGCCTTCGTCGATGCCGAACACGCACTGGACCCGGACTACGCCGGCAAGCTGGGTGTCAACGTCGACGACCTGCTGGTGTCCCAGCCGGACACCGGTGAGCAGGCCCTGGAAATCACCGACATGCTGGTGCGCTCCAACGCGGTGGATGTGATCATCGTCGACTCCGTGGCGGCCCTGGTGCCCAAGGCCGAGATCGAAGGCGAGATGGGCGATGCCCACGTCGGCCTGCAGGCCCGCCTGATGAGCCAGGCACTGCGCAAGATCACCGGCAACATCAAGAACGCCAACTGCCTGGTCATCTTCATCAACCAGATCCGCATGAAGATCGGCGTGATGTTCGGTAACCCGGAAACCACCACCGGCGGCAACGCCCTCAAGTTCTACGCCTCCGTGCGCCTGGACATCCGCCGTACCGGCGCGGTGAAGGAAGGCGACGAGGTGGTCGGCAGCGAGACCCGCGTCAAGGTGGTGAAGAACAAGGTGGCCCCGCCGTTCCGCCAGGCCGAATTCCAGATCATGTACGGCAAGGGCATCTACCGTACCGGCGAGATCATCGACCTGGGCGTGCAGCTCGGCCTGGTGGAGAAGTCCGGCGCCTGGTACAGCTACCAGAGCAACAAGATCGGTCAGGGCAAGGCGAATGCCGCCAAATACCTGGAAGACAATCCGGAAATCGGCGGCGCCATCGAGAAGATCATCCGCGAGAAGCTGCTGGTGTCCAGTTCCGCCGGCCGCACGGTCGAGGAAAACGAGGACGACCTCGTCGAAGCCGGCTCCTGATCATGGGCGCTGAAACGTGACCGGCATGCTCGATACCCCGGTTGCCGTGCGCCGCGCTGCGATGGACCTGCTGGCCCGGCGCGAGCATGGCCGGGTCGAGCTGAGCCGCAAGCTTCGTCAGCGCGGCGCCTCGCAGGAACTGATCGACGGCGCCCTCGACCAACTGGCGACAGAGGGGCTGCTGTCGGAGGCTCGCTATCTGGAGAGCTTCATCGCGAGCCGCGGCCGCGCCGGATATGGTCCCGCGCGGATACGCGAAGAGCTGGCCCAGCGTGGCCTGCCCAGGCCCGATATCGAACAGGCGCTCGGCGAGGCGGGCATCGACTGGGGCGAGCAATTGCGAGAGTTGTGGTTGCGCAGGTTCTCCGGTCAGTTGCCGGCGGACATGCGCGAGAAAGCCAGGCAGGCGCGTTTCCTGGCCTATCGAGGTTTTTCCCAGGAACAGATCGGCCGCCTGTTGCGCGGTGCCAGCCTGGACTGATTTCCCCTTGAGCCCGGAGCGTTCCCCTCTCCGGGCTCCGTTTTTTCTGGCGTCCGTGCATGATCGGCTAGGCGCCGGTGCGCGGAGTCCTCAACCGTTCTGTGCCCAGTTCTGCGGCAGGTTGATGAAGTCCACCAGTTCGCGCAGGCGGCCGTAGTGGCGGGCGTTGAACTGGAACCTCAGCCGGTGCAGGTCGAACAGTTCCGGTTCGTCGCGCTCCTTTTCATGGGCCGCCTCTTGTCGATAGCCACCGCTCAGGCACAGGTCGGCGAATTCCTGGTGCAGGGTGGCCATGGCCGCCTCGTTGAGCGGGTGGTTCATGCGGATCGCGAACAGATCCTTGAGCCAGCGCGAGGAGTGGTAGTTGCGATAGAAGCGGGCGATTTCCTGGCCGGCCTCTTCGGCGCTATGCACCAGGCGCACCAGCTGCATGTCGCTGGGCAGTATGTAGTGGCGGTCCTGCAGCTGTTCGCGGATCAGCTGCAGGAACTTCTCCCAGTAGTCGCTGCCGGGCTCATCGAGCAGGACGATGGGCACCAGCGGGCTTTTGCCGGTCTGCACCAGCGTCATTACTTCCAGCGCCTCGTCGAGCGTGCCGAAACCGCCCGGGCAGAGCACCAGGGCATCGGCTTCCTTGACGAAGAACAGCTTGCGCAGGAAGAAGAAATGGAACGACAGCAGGTTGGCGGTGCCCTGCACTGTGGCATTGGCGCCCTGCTCGAAGGGCAGGGTGATGTTGAAGCCAAGGCTGTTCTCCAGCCCGGCGCCTTCGTGGGCCGCGGCCATCACGCCGCCGCCGGCGCCGGTGATCACCATCAGGTCGAGATGGGCGAGGGTCCGGCCGAGTTCGCGGGCCAGGTCGTACACGGGGTGGTCGGTCGGCGTGCGGGCGGAACCGAATACCGTGACCTTGCGCCGGCGCTTGAACTGTTCGAGGGTGCTGAAGGCCAGCTCCATCTCGCGCAGCGTCTGCAGCATGATCTTGGCGTCCCAGCGATTGCGGTCGGCCTGGGCCATGCGGATCACGGTGGTGAGCATTTCCTGGTACAGCGGCAGGTTCGGACTGGCCGCGGGAACCACGAGGGAAACCAGCTCCTCCACCTTGCTGGTCAGGTCGACGCCGCTGGTATGAAAGTGCCGGGACAGGTAATCGTCCGATTCATAAGGCATGAAGATCTCCTTCTGCTGACGGCGCTGCCGCCATTTCCCGCAGCGCCGGGCCTCAGGGGAGAGTATCACCCGACCGGTGACGCTTTGGCGGGCGAACGAGCTCTCCCTGGTTGACCCAGGTCATGCGACGGGAACTAAGAGGAGATCAGGGGTATGGAGAGGCTGGCAGGGCAGGGTAGCTACAGGCCGCAGTCGGCCTTGGCGAAGCGCTCGGTGATGATCGGCAGGTTGCTCTTGTACTCGCTGAACTGGTAGCGCAGCACGGCGCCGCTGGCCAGTAGCCGGCGGTAGCCGGTGTTCTTGCAGACACTGGCCGCCAGTTGGTTGCGCACGCTGTCGGGATTGCCGCGCATCTGTGCGGCGTGGGCGGGACGCACGCTCAGGTGGTTGATCAGTTCATTGCCTTCCACGGTATAGCCCTGGTCGAGAATGTCCTCGTTGATCGCGCGCGGCGTGCCGACGCTGCTCTCCTTCGCGACCTGTTCGAGCATCCGGGTCAGCTCGTGCTCCTGCAGCGAAGCGGCCTGGGCGGCGGGCAGGAAGGCGGCGAGGGCGAACAGGGCGATGAGGCGGGACATGGCGATCTCCAGATGAACGATGCTGCCTTCGACCGGCGTGCCGGGTGCGGGTTCAGCAGGCATCCATCTTACTCCTGGCCCGTGGCGAGGGTAGACTGCGCGCCTTTCCCCTGGAGTCGATCATGAGCCATGCCGTCGCCCGCCTGCGCGCCGAGCGCCTGGCGCGCAGCCTGAAGCCTTTCGTGTCCCGTGGCTCGCGTGCCGAGCGCTGCCCGGGATGCCGGGTGATCCCCAGCTATTGCCTGTGCGCCTGGCGGCCGAAGGTCGAGGTACGGGCCGGCGTGTGTTTGCTGATGTACGACGTGGAGGCGCTGAAGCCGAGCAACACTGGCTGGCTGATCGCCGATCTGGTCGCCGACACCCATGCCTTCGGTTGGCAGCGCACCACCGTCGACCCGCGCCTGCTGGAGTTGCTGGAAGATCCGCAATATGCGCCCTGCGTGGTGTTTCCCGGCGAGTACGCCGAGCCCGGGCGGGTGGTCGAGGAGTTGCCGCTGCTGCCGTCCGGCAAGCGGCCACTGTTCATCCTGCTCGACGCCACTTGGACCGAGGCGCGCAAGATGTTCCGCAAGAGCCCCTATCTGAACCGCTTTCCCGTGCTCAGCCTGAAGCCGGAGCAGCTCTCGCGCTACCGCCTGCGTCGCTCGAAGCGCGACGAGCATCTGTGCACCGCCGAGGTCGCGGCCCTGTGTCTCGAACTGGCCGGCGAACCGCACGCGGCGGTGGCCCTGGATGCCTGGCTGGACCTGTTCACCGAGCGCTACCTGAGTGCCAAGCACCGCTGGGTGCTGGATGAGCACAGTGCGGCGCATGTGGCGCTCGGGCCCTTCCTGTAGGTATCGATTCGCTGCGTGTTGGGGGAAACTCTGCTGTGGGAGCGGCCTTGGCCGCGAAGTGGGGCAGAATAAAGCTTCGCGGCCAAGGCCGCTCCCACGGTGATTCACCACGGGGCCGTGGCGGGCGTTCAGGCCTTTCTTGGCCACAGCTGTGCCAGCAGCATGCCGGCGAACATCAGCGCGCAACCGGCGTAGCCTTTCAGGGCCAGTGCTTCGCCGAGCAGCAGCGCGCCGGCGATGGCGGCGAACACGGCCTCCAGGGAGAGGATGATGGCGGCGTGGGAGGCGATGGCGTGTTTCTGCGCCACCACCTGCAGGGTGAAGCCCACGGCCACGCCGAGCAGGCCCCCATAGAGGATGGCCGGGCCGGCGGCGAGGATGGCGTCCAGCCGTATCTCTTCGAACACCACCGCCAGGACCAGGCTGAGCACCGCGCAGGTGGCGAACTGTAGCAGCGCCAGGCGCAGCGGATCGTGGCGGCTGGCGAAGAAGCTCACCATCAGCACATGGATGCCCCAGACGAAGGCGCCGCCATCGCAGCCAGTCGCCGGAGGCGACCTGGAAGCCCTCGCCGACGCTGAGCAGGAACATGCCGACCACCGCCAGGCCCGCGCCCAACCAGGTGCCCAGGCCGGTGCGCTGGCCGATCAGCAGGCCGAGCAGCGGTACTACTATGACGTACAGGCCGGTGATGAAACCGGAGTTGGTCACGCTGGTGAACAGCAGGCCGACCTGCTGCAGGTTGATCCCCAGCGACAGCGCCAGGCCCATCGCCAGGCCGCCCAGCAGCAGGCTTCGGTTGAGCGGTTCGGGTCTGCTGGTCGCGCGGCGGCCGAGCCAGAGCACAAGGGGCAGCAGCGCCAGGGTGGCGAGGACGAAGCGCAGGCCGGTATAGAGGAAGGGCCCGATGGCATCCATGCCCAGGCGCTGGGCGACGAAGGAGGAGCCCCAGATCATCGCGGTCAGCAACATCAACAGGTCGGCGCGCAGGGCTTGGCTTCGCATGGTGGTTCTCGGCGGGAAAAGCTGGCGACTTTGCCGCAAAGCACGGAACTTGACCACCCCGTCACGGCTGGGCATGCTGAGCGCCGCCTCGCTGGCCCGCTCCGACAACAACAACAGGAAAGTACATGGCCGCATACGAGATTCTCATCGCTGACGACCATCCGCTGTTTCGCAGCGCCCTGCAGCAGGCGCTGACCCTGGGGCTGGGCTCGGAAGTCCGCCTGGTCGAGGCGGCCAGCATCGCCGAGCTGGAAGCCTGCCCGGGCGAGAAGAGCGACTGGGACCTGGTCCTGCTCGACCTCAACATGCCCGGTGCCTATGGCTTCTCCGGCCTGGTGCTGTTGCGCGGCCAGTACCCGCAGATTCCGGTGGTGATGATCTCGGCGCAGGAAGAGGCGGCCGTGGTGGCGCGCTCGCGGGAGTTCGGCGCCAGTGGCTTCATTCCCAAGTCCAGCCCGCTGGAGATCATCCAGCAGGCCGTGCGCCAGGTGCTCGATGGCGATGTCTGGTGGCCGCCGCAGGT
>OGQD01000134.1_pt1 | contig 58690 bp, 100 predicted proteins | sample 1553091 | NCBI WGS metagenome assembly OGQD01 (sample SAMEA2580290, study PRJEB22360) | human gut metagenome | biome: human gut; feature: human-associated habitat; material: faeces | place: Denmark | collected 2008/2010
ATGTCAATAATGATGAATTATTTATTTCCACTTACCTGCCATATGCAGATGAAAACACTAAGCTGATATTCTCACAGACATTAAAAACTGTTAGAGAGCAGAACGAAACCATTAAAAGGCAGCAGAAAGAAATCATCCATAAGGAAGATGTTATTATCGGACTCGTTGATGATATTGACTTGGCAACTAAGAGACAGCGGATAACGCAGATTGTCCGTTTCGGTGCCGATGGAAAGTATCAAGAACGCTATTCATTGCTTTATGGAGAATTTGAAAGGAAATATCACTGCAACCTTAAATCAAGGATGGAAGGGTGCACACTCAAACCGAAAGTAAGAAACAAGATGGATTATATCGACAGGGAAATGGGAATGATTCCTCAGTTGTACGAAATCGCTTGCAAACTTTTTGAAAACGATGTAGAAAAGCTGAAATCTGAATGGGAATCAGTAGTAGCTTAAAATTTAATCAAATGGATAGCATCTACCAAACGGTAGGTGCTATTTTTATACCCATTTTTAGGAGGTAAACGATGGGATATGGCGGATATTTAGTAAAGTTTGGGAATTATACCATACCGAACAATTTAATAAAGCAGGACACGTTTAGTTCCTATGTAAATATGCAGGACAAAGACCCTTGGACGGATGAAAACGGATATGAGCATCGTGATGCCGTGGAACTGAAAGCCTTAAAGGTTGAGTTTGAAACCAAAGCCATGCTGACCGAAAAGCAGTTTGATGATTTTTGGAAGAATATTGAAAAGAACTATACCAAGGCAAAGGAGCGTGGTGGCTATATCACGGCATACGTGCCGGAGAAACGCGGATATGTGACACAGTACGGATATATCGCTGATATTCAGCCTACGTTCTATTCTGTGGCACATGGGAAGATTAAGTATGACCCAATAAAATTTTCATTTATAGGCGGTGTATATGATAAATAGTAGTTTGAAAGAAAAGTATTGGGATTCCGCGACAGATAAACAGATGGTCATATCTGTTGTTGGAACGAATCAGAAAATAGACAATTCGATGCTTGAAATCGGTACGTTTGCGCTAGAAGAAAGTCTTTGTTCGGAGTCTGAATTAAAATTTGGAGCATGCGAAGCGAATTGCGTAAAATTCACGGCACGAAACACCGCAGGAAACATTATTGGAAAGACAATCTCTATCGAAGAAACGATTGACGGAGATAGCAAAAATCCGATGCCATACGGAGTTTTTAAGGTTACATCCGATGTTCCTACGGCCGAACGTACAAAACGGCAGATTACGGCATATGACGCGATGTACGACATTATCAATACGGATGTAAAATCTTGGTATGCAGGACTTAGCTTTCCAATGACGCTTAAGCAGTTCCGTAATAGCTTTTTTGCGTATCTTGGAATCGCGCAAGTTGAAACAAGCCTTGCCAATGATTCCATGACGGTCAATAAGACGATTGTAGCCACACAGACGGACGATTCAAGCGCAGTCACAGAAGAATCCGCTATCAGTGGGAAAACGGTTGTAACGGCAATCTGTGAGATTAACGGATGCTTTGGAAATATCAACCGAGAGGGCAAGTTTGAGTATATCTTTCTGAAAGCAATCACAAGCGCACTTTATCCGGCAGAAGATTTGTTTCCGTCTGACAATTTGTTTCCGTCTGATGCAAACACAGAGTCCATGACCGGACACTATATCACGTTTGATTACGAGGATTTTCAAAGCAAGGCAATCACACAGCTTGAAATTAAGACAAGTGAAGATAATGCCGGTGCTATTGTTGGAACTGCCGGAAACAACTATTCGATTACAGGAAACTTTCTTGTATCAGACAAGACCGGAGCGGAGCTGGAACAGATTGCAAATAACCTATTGCCTATTATGGCACAGGCGGCATACACACCGATTAAAAGTTGCACCTGTGTCGGAAATCCATGTCTGACACTTGGGGAACCAATCCGATTCAATACCACGAGAGAGATTGTTGAAACGTATCTATTGCAACGCACTTTAACCGGAGTACAAAGCAAGAGAGATTCAATCTCGGCACAGGGAACGCAGACGCACTCTGCAAAGGTCAATTCTATCAGAGACACGATTGAAAGCGTGGAAAGACGTACCGGAAAGCTAGAGAGGAACGCAGACCATCTTCAATCCACGTATGAGGATTTAGAGGAACAGACAAATACCAAGTTTGAGCAGACCGCAAAAAGCATTTCTGCAGAAGTCAACCGCGCACAAAAAGCAGAGGGACAATTAGACGCATCATTGGAATTGAAACTTGGAAGAGATGAAAACGACCAAGTCGTTTCGATGATTAATGCAAGTGCCGACCAGATTACGCTTAGCGGAAACAGACTCATAGTCAACAGCAATAACTTCCAACTTGATGGGGATGGACGAGTGTCAATTATTGATTCGTTGAATTTTATTGCAACGTCACAAGGAGATGACCTTGTAATTATTGGACTCGATGCAAGAGGCAGACCAATGCTTCAAAACATACGCATTGACCTAAACTCTGTAACAGATCAAGATGGAGTAGCCATAGGGGATCATGCAAGCACAGCGGATCATGCCACAACAGCAGACTCTGCAACAACTGCAGAAAGTGCAAGGCAGTGTATAATGGCATCAACCGCGCATTATTTGCAAGGTATTGGACTATCCGATTATGTACGAATTTCAGACAACGGAAATTTAATCCCAAGTTCTAGTTCTGTGTACTGTGGAACTAACCCCAATCCATTTGCCGGAGGGTATTCTTCCGGTGGTTGGAAAACAACGTCTGATGGCAGAAAGAAAAAGGATTTTCGAAAACTGTTAGAGGATGATCGGTTTGAGAGATTTTTTGAGTTGTTACAACCGATGGAATATCGGCTCATAGAAAATGACGAAAAAATGCACATTGGATTTGTTGCACAGGATGTTGAACAGGCAATGACGGATTGTGGCATATCTGAAAATGAGTTTTACGGATTGGAACATGCGGTATTCTCCGAAAAAGATTTTGAATCTAATGAGGAATGGAAAAATTTCTTAGAGCGGAATGGTGGAGCAAATGATATGTATACATTGTGTTACCAAGAGTTTATCGCTTTAAACACTGCCATGATACAGAAATTGCAGAACAGGTGTAACGATTTTGAACGCAGACTATCCGTGTTAGAAAGGAAGTGATTAGATGGCATATCAGAAAATCTATAGCCGCGAATATTGGGAGAACCTTCCAAGCGAAAAGACCGCAATTAATCGAAATAGGCTGAACAACATAGAGGGCGGCATTGATGCAATCGACGATCGTGTGTGCGCACTCGACACCACGAAAGTTGACTTGACCAAAGCTAACGAACTTGTAAAGGAAATACTTTGGGATGAATCCAACGGAACGCTGACGGTCGTTAAGATGAACGGTTCCAAGGCGGTAATTGATACCAAGTTGGAGAAGCTGGCGGTCAACTTCAAGTACAATCCGCAGACACAACAATTAGTAATTACGCTTGACGATGGCACGGCGCAGAACGTGGATTTATCATCCTTGATTACAGAGTATGAGTTCTTAGATTCTGATACGATTGCATTCGAGATTACGGGTGGCAAGGTTAAGGCTATCGTTAAGAACGGTTCGATCACAGAGGATAAGTTACAACCGAACTTCTTAGCGGATATTAAGGTGGAATCTGCCAAAGCTACAGCGTCTGCCAAAAGCGCAAAAGAGTCCGAAACCAAGGCGGAAAAATCTGCCACAGATGCCAAGGACAGCGCAGACAGGGCACAAGGAATCGAAAACGAGATTAACAAGAAACTCACAATGACAGAATTCGATGTGGATGAGGATGGAGAGTTGATTTACACGGACAATGCGGCATATAACTTTGTCGTTGACAATGACGGAAATTTGAATTGGGAGGTGGCTTAGAATGGCTATAGCAGGAAGAGTAGCGATTGTGCCAAAGGGCGATTGGAGCGCAGATGCTACATATAAGAGATTGGATGCAGTAACTTATAATAACACATTGTATTTTGCAAAAAAGGAAGTTCCAGCAGGAACGGCAACGAGAAATACGGAATATTGGTCGAAGTCTATCGTGGGCGGTGCTAGTGCGATTGCAACAACAGAGGATGCCGGAGTTGTAAAGCCGGACGGAAAAAGCATGAGCGTAGATGAGAGTGGAACGCTTAGCATTAACTTGGATGGAACCACAATTACATTAGATGAAGCGAAAAACGTCATAAAGTTGGCGGATACATTAAAGGATAAAATCGGAAGCGCACTGCAACCGGAAAGTATCGTAAACAACCAGATTACGACAGTGGAAGGGTTTGCGTTGGACGCAAGGCAGGCGAACCCGAATATTGATGGATCGCTCGCAAAGCAGATAAGTGATTTAAACGGCAGTTTAAATACTGTATTTTATGCGATTAAAGAAACAAAAGATGCGAACAACGCTGAACCTGGGATTGCACGTATGCCACCGAACAGCAATTATGATACTTCTACCAATAATCCGTTTCCAAATTTCCACACGATACTTTTAACAATTCCATTTGTTGAGCTAGGTGGTGGCTATGCGGTTCAAATAGGTGTATCTATTGCTGAGCAATACAATGGCAAATTAGCTGTTCGTACTAAAGATACAGGAACTTGGGGGAATTGGAATATTATTTCATGATATTTAGTGCAACTTTATTAGCCTTATCAGATACACATATAACAAAAGATATGGTCTATTCTCGAAATACTGTTACCGCCATCTTGGTAATATATTGAAAGTTCTCCATTAGCATTTATAACACATGGTATGTTGTTGCCGTTAATTGCTGGTAGCGTCATATATATAAAGTTTTGTGGTCTTGGCAATCCTTTCAAAAGGATTGCACCATTTTTTAGTTTGGTTGGTGTTATTTCCATTATCACCTGTGCCATGAACCCATTACGGATATATGATGCACTACCAGTTGCATTCACCAGTGTACAACCCTTTTCTCCTTGCATCTCTAAACTGCCGTTTAAGAAAATATATCGAACAAATATTCGAACGCAACTTATTAACCATTTTTTATCATAGAAAGGAAAAAATAATATGGATAAAATTATTTTAAAAGATCAGACCAGCTTTGAAATTGCCGATGGTGCAAGCCTTGGAAACATCCAGATCAAAGCCGAGAACTTTGAAGCCATTAAAACGATTACGGATGCTTTTACTGCAGACAAACTTGCAGAAGTGACATTTACACATAATGGCGAAATATCCGGCAAGTACACCGATCTGAAATCCGATGGGTTTACATATATGCCGAACGTGGGAGAGGACGGAGCAGAAGACGGTACATACACCGTAACGGTCAGCTTGAGAACCAAGACGGAAATGGAAAAAGCGATTGACGAATTGAAAGCAGGGCATGAAGCAAACGCAGAAGCAATCCAAGAACTGGCAAGCATTGCCGCAGAAAGTGAGGTGTAGGATATGGTTAAATTTTATGTAAGACGTATTCTGATTGACAAGAAAATGACGATTGATGAAGTGCCGGCGCGTTGGCGTGCAAAAGTGCAAGAAGAGATCGAGAAACAGCTTTCTGCTTCTCTGCAATGACATTTCCTGTCGAAACTTGCGACCGAAAAATGTTGAAATCATGCATATTACAGTGATACTATGGACTTGTCCGAAAGGACACTTCAAGTTCTGGCATGGGTGGGGTTTGGCATGGCTCCGCCCATAATTGGGGATTGACTATGCCGAACACACGTTCTATAATTGCTTTGTTGGTACATAATAGTTTATGATTGGAGGTTTTTATGGTGGGAGAAGTAAAAACAAAAGAGACTTACAAAGAAGAAATTATAACTATGATAAAAGAAATTGAAGATTATAAGATTTTACGAATTTTGCATGAATTTGTAAAAGCTGGGTTAAAAGAAGAAAAAGCAGGGCGTTGAACCCTGCCTTTTCTTTTAGAATATAAATTTTTCGAAAAATTCACATAACAATTCTTTTTTGCTTACCGGCAATCTGCTATATTCAATAATAATTTTTTTGAAACGTTCATCATTCATTCCAATATTTAATGCAACACTTGAAAATTCTTCGTCAACAGGTTTATTAATGCGCGGGTCTATTAAATCTGTTTTTCCGATTTTGAAATAATCAGCCAACGCCTGAAGCTTTCCTGACCTTGGAAATGATTTACCGGTACACCACATACTTAAAGTTGTTGGGTTAATACCTAAGTCTTTTGCAACATCTATTTGCTGTTTTTGATTTAATTCAATATAGTATCTTAAATTTTCAGCAAACACTTCTTTTTGGATATCGTCTATATCCATTTCGTTAAATTGATTTTCGTTATCCATTTCTTCTGCCCTCCTTTCTAACTGTATTATAAACCAATAAAATAAAAAATTCAATATTAAATCCAATAAATTTGAATTTTAGTGTTGACAATCCAAAATAATTGGATTATGATTAAACCATCAAATATGAAAGGAGAGAAAAAGATGCCTAGAATTTCATTAGAAGCAGTTCGCGTAAATGCGAAAATGACACAAAAGGAATGGGCTGAAATGCTTGGTGTATCTAATGCAACCGTTGTCAATTGGGAAAAGGGCAAAACAGAGCCTAGCTTATCACAGTTGAAAACCATGAGCAAATTATCTGGTATTCCAATGGATTTTATTTTTGTGCCAGATACATCCAATTAAATTGGATTATAAAAGAAAGGAAGCGAGTGAGGACATGAAAGAAATTAAATCCGTGAATGATTTGGTTGTTGTTCCGGTTTCTTATTTTAATGGAATGGAAAAGGAATTGCAGAAGATTCTGAACAAAGTGGATATTCACGATATGGACGTCATGGAACAGGTTCTTCATATGCGGAAATGGCTGAAAACCAAAACCGTATATGAAGAAACAAAGAGATTATATCCTAATCTCCGTTTGGAAAATATTCATTTGCTTTTACCACAAGAAGAAGAGAGTTCTTGTGAGTGTACTGATAAAACAGACAGTGAATAGATTCTGCGGTCGTGTCGCAGATTGGAATTCCAAACTTATCCGGAACTTTTAGTTCCCAACAAAAATTATTGATATTTGCGAACGTTATATCGTTTTCAGTTAATATCTCTGCCATCTTTTCTCGGTCGCAGGATATTGTAGAAAAATCGCAAAACAAAAAGTATTTCAAATTGTATCACCTCCCTTATTTGATGATAAGGGAATTATATCACAGAAAGGAGAGCTATGAACGAATTACAAATTTTTAATTCGGAAGAGTTTGGAGAGATTCGGACAATTACAAAAGATAATGAGCCTTGGTTTGTCGCAAGCGACATATGCAGGTCGTTAGATTTGTCAAACCCAACAATGGCTATGCAAAGAATTGATGATGATGAAAAGGCTAAATTCAATTTAGGGTTATCTGGTGGAGAGACAAACTGTGTAAACGAATACGGTCTTTACTCATTGGTGCTTGCAAGCAGAAAAAGAGAAGCCAAGGATTTCAAAAGGTGGATTACGCATGAAGTCCTTCCGTCAATCCGTAAGAATGGCGGTTACATAGCAGGGCAGGAAACCTTATCTGATGAAGAGTTGCTTTCCAAGGCACTTATGGTGGCACAACGAAAGATTGACGAAAAGAACAACATTATTGCCATGCAGGACTCGCGTATACAAGGAATGATACCTAAAGAGATTTTCGCTGATGCAGTATCAGCAAGCCATACATCAATCCTTATTGGGGATTTGGCAAAGCTGATTTGTCAGAACGGTGTGCAGATAGGACAGAAGCGGTTGTTTGAGTGGTTGCGAGAGAATAACTTCCTTATTAAAAGCGGTACTTCTAGGAACATGCCAAAACAGAGATATGTGGAACAGGGATTGTTCGAGGTTAAGGAAAGCAACATTCAGAATCCGGACGGTTCAGTAAGAATCACAAAGACAACGAAAGTTACCGGAAAAGGACAGGTTTACTTTGTGAACAAATTTCTGAAAGGAGCATGAATGAAAAAAGTAATCCAATTCATCATAGGTGCGGTTGCAATGGAATATTCCTTAGTTGCCGCGTGTTATATGGATAGTGAAGGCGCAGTCGGGGATGTGTCGGCCATTAAATTTGTAGCCGGTGCGGTAATTGCGGCAATCATGTATTACTGGTCGGAAGTAGACCGGAAGAGAGCCGAACTTGACAAGCAAATTAAGAGAAAACGCAGAATGAGAGAGGATGCATGGTAGGCGTTGTGTATATAAGTGGCACGAGATGTTCCACGGAAGAAAAGCGTATGCTTGCTGAACTTTTGGCAGGGAAACGAAAGAAGCAGAATGATAAAGATAATTTTGAAAAGGTTCTTGACAGAGAAATGGAAAGGAGAAGCAATGGAGAACAGAATAACATTGATCGGTGATGTTGTATCAGCACCAAGGGAAAGCCATAAATCAAACGGTAAGATTTTTTATAAATTTTTCATCGGAGTTGAAAGAAGAAGCGGTGTTGCAGATATACTTCCGGTACTGTTCGACAAAGAAATCAGCGATACAGAAATCAGCGGAACGGTATATGTCAGTGGGAAGATAATTACCCGGAACGTAAAAACCGGATCTGGAGAAGCCATTCTTATGTATGTTATGGCTGATACAATTAAACCCAAAGATGATAGTCCTTTGAATGAAGTAAGCCTTGATGGAATTATCGAGGAAAAGAAGCTTAGAGAAACACCGCTTGGTCGTAAAATCTGTGATGTGAAACTCAAAACTTTAAGAGAGAATGGGAAAGAGGATTTGATTACTTGTATTGCATGGGGAAAGGGTGCAGAGTATACGGACTCACTTGCTTTAGGCGATAGGGTAAGCACATACGGAAGATTGCAGAGCCGGAGATATAAGAAAACGTGTAAAGATGGTCGCGTTGTGGAAAAAGTTACATATGAGTTATCAATAAAAGGAATCGTGGGGGTGTAGAATAATGCGAATGATTTTGAAATCGTTGCGACTTGAAAATTTCAAGGGGGTAAAGGATAAGACATACGAATTTGGCAAGACAACAAGGGTTTCCGGCATGAACCGGAGAGGAAAGACCACAATCGGGGCGGCATGGTACTGGCTGACGTATGATAAGAACTATGAACTTGTCAGCAATCCAAATATCAGACCGGACAATATAGAAGATTGCATTCCAACCGTTACTGCAGATGTTGATGTGGACGGAAAAGAGATTACTCTTTCCAAGATGCAGAAGCGAAAAGTTGGAAAGCCGGATAAAAATGGAGTTTCGAAAGTTACTATCACAAATACATATGAGATCAATTCTGTGCCTAAGACAGAACGTGATTTTAAGGCATATCTGGAAGAATTAGGGTTTGAGTTTGATAAATTCCTCATTTGTTCGCACCCGAATGTGTTCACTAAGGATTTGTCGTTAAAGAAAAAACAGGATGAAATGCGCAAATATTTATTCACTATGGCAAGCGAAAAAACAGATTTAGAGATTGCACAAATGGATAAAGAAACTGCCGATGTTGCAAAACTACTTGAATCTTATAAATTCGAGGAAATTGAAGCCATGAATAACGCTTCCAAGAAGAAAGCAGTTGAACAGTTAGATGCGATTCCTAATCAGATTATCGGTCTGGAGAAAGCAAAAGTTGATGTAGATGTGGCAGAGCAGGAACTTGCCAAGGCTGATCTGACAAGAAGAATCGCTGAATGCGATAAGAAGATTGCCGGTGCCGATCATTCGCTTGACGAATTGCGCGATAAGGAAATGCGGTTACAACTTGATATATCCGGAATTACACAGACGATGAACCGCGAATTATCCAATCGTAGATACGAAATTGATGCTGATCTGTGCGGTTGCGAAGATGAATTAAAACATCTGGAGCAGACGATTTCTTTGAAAGAAAATCAGATTGTCGGTAATGAAAAGGCTATCACAGATGCGGATGCAGAACGGAAGAAAATTGGAGAAAAGTACAATGCAGAATATGCCAAGGCATTTGATGAAGCGCCTTACCTGTTTGACGAATCCAAGTGGGTATTTGATGAAAATAGCACTGTTTGTTCACTGTGCGGTCAGAAGTTGCCAGAAGATAAAATCGAGCAGTTAAAGGCTGATTTTGAAAGCCGGAAAGAAAAAGCCAAGGCGGATGCGGAAGAAAAACTGAAAGCAAAAAGATTTAAGTTTGACACTGACAAAAAGGTTGAACTGAATCGGTTGAATACTATTGGCACCGAGAAGAAAGAACTTATTACCGAACTTACAAAGAAAAATGCTGATCTGAATACAGAAATTGACGCTTTAAAGAAACAGGAACAGGATGCCATTGCAAAGAAAGAAGAACTTTCGAAGCAGTTATCCGAGATCCCGAGCGAAGCTGATTACACGCAGAATGAAGATTATGTGAAACTGAAAGCAGAGCGTGACAAGGTTCTCGCCGATATTGAAAAGCTGGAATCTGATGGTGCGGACAAGATTGTTACTGATTTGAAAGTCGAGAAAGCAGATCTGCAGAGCCAGCTTGATGAAGTAAATAAGATTATTGCACAGGCTGAAAACAATGTTCAAATTGATGACAAGATTGCAGATATGCAACATAAACAGAACGAGTATGGACAAGCAAAGGCAGATGCCGAGAGGATTCTTTATCAGCTCAAAGAAGTTTCAAAACGAAAGAATAAGTTACTTGTTGAGGAAATCAATCAGCATTTCGGTATTGTACGTTGGAAGTTGTTCGATTTCCAGAAAAACGGAGAATATAAGGAAGTTTGTATTCCTACGGTGCTTGATGAAGAAGCTGGCATTTACAAGGTGTTCGGTGACACGACTAACACTGGCAGGGAAATTGAAGCGAAGATTGATATTTGCAACAGTTTTCAGAAGTTCTTTAATATGTATGTTCCGATTTTCCTTGATGGTGCAGAAAGTATCAATGATGAATATGTACCGGCTGTTGATACACAGTTAATTCTTCTGACAGTATCAGAGGATAAGCAGTTGAAAGTGGAGGGTGTGTAAATGAAAGAAGAATTATTGAAAATAGCATCGGAAAGTTTATCTTCGGATGAAGTAAGTGAAATTGTCAAAGAAAAATTTATGAATGCATTGGTGGGAGCAATCGAAGATGCTTTTCGTTGGGGAGATGCAAAGCATGCCATTGAGGAAAAGGTAAAAGAAGTCATGGTTCCATACATTGAGAGTTATGATTTTTCAGAGTATCTTCCCAAACTTGATTCTGTTTTAACAGAGATTGTTAATTCGGATTTCTGTATTGGAAATAAAAAGATTCTGGAGAATTTTAAAGACCTTATGGTGGAGCCGGAGCAGAAAGAAATCAAACTTACGGATTTGTTCAAGGCATGGATTAAACAATGCGAAAGGGATATTGACACAGAAGATTTAGACATTGATTACGATGATGGCGTTTCTTATCAATCCGTGGAATGTGAAATGCGGTTTGAGCTGGAAGATAAGCCATCATGGAGCAGTGTGCAAAGAGCAGTTATCACATTTGAAAATGAGCATGATGAAAAACTGAATGTTGAAATTCCTGTGTCAAAGCGGATATGGGGCAACGGAAAAGAAGAACCATATACACTTTCTTCCTATAAGGATTTGACGATTTCGTCACTTAGAAACTTGAGTGAATTTGAGGTGCTACTCTTGAGATTATCCAGAGCTGGAACGGCTATCGTTATTGATAAGGAATATGATGACAGTTATATTCAACCGGAAAAAGAACCGGAAGCGGATTTTCACTAAGAAAGCGGGGATATTGAATGTCGAGAATAGGAATCGGAAACAACATCACACAGCCGGATGCACGGTGTATGTCATGCAAGCGTTGGAAGAGTGCAAGTAAAGGGTTCTGGGGAAGAGCCGGACATTGTTCTCTTCCGTATTGCGAGAAAGATATGAGAAATAAAGGAAAGAGAGGTCGTGTACATGGATGATATTGAAAAATTGAAGGCTGAAAACTCGGATTTGCGAACAAAGGTAAATAACCTTGAGCATAATGAATATAAACTTATAGGAGAACTTGAAAAAGCCTCAAAAACAAACGAAAGACTTTTGCGTATTCTTGAAAATTTGTCAAATGGATATGTGAAAAAGGAGAGGTAATTATGCAGTATATCAAAGCGAAATTTCCAAACAGTACAAGAAGCTACGTGTATCGCACCGAGGATTCTGTGAAAGCAGGTGACACGGTTGTAAATGCCAAAGGCGCAAAGCTTACGGTTACAGATGAATCAGTTGATATGAAGTGGGTGGATACCTACGGTGCTGATAAGGTGGCGGTTGTGAAGAAGTATGAAGAGCCGGTAGATGCCGGAGAAAGTGAGGAATAAATTATGATTAAATCAGATTTTGGAACAGTAGAGGTAACCGGTTTTAAACCGGTTGTAATGGCAGAGTTCGTGTCACTGTTAGAGGTTTTAAAGCACGAGCTTGGGAAAGAAGATTACAACCGCATTTTACAGGATGCGGACAATACAAAGAAGTCCGGTGATGAACCGGAAGAAAAGGAAGTGGACTTTGAGCCACATTTAGTACAGCCGGATGGAACTGTCGACTACGGACGTATCGGAGAAGAAACGAACATTTGTGACATTACAGGGGAAAATTTGAGCGTTGGAGATACAGTAAATTTATATGCCATTGAGGACAACGGACAGGTTTCATTCAGAGGGGAACATTCGATTGTGAAATACGATAATTCGGAGTTTGTGATGGGAGTGAGCGGAAGCAAATTCAACAGGGGATTTAGCAACAATAATTTTGAGTGGCTCATCATTCTGAACAGACGGCATAAGGAAATCAAAGACGGAGAAACGGTGGATTGTATTAAGTACATTAAATCAGAAAGGGCAGGTAAGTAATTATGGCAGAGAAAAACAGTTTAGAGATGCAGGAAGTCAACACTGCGGTCAGCCAGTGGACTAATTCAATCACGAACCTTGTTACAAAGGATTTTGAGTTATGCGGTGTGCCGTATGATGATTATTCAAAGCAGTGCGCCATGTCAGCTATGACAAGCATTTATCAGCTTGTTAAGGATAGCGATAAAATCAAGGATTTAAACGGACTTGATACATCAAATCTGCGTGAGGTTGTCGGTCAGTGCGCAAGTCTTAAACTTAATGCAAATGCAGTGCCGAGAGAGTGCTATTTTCAGCTTAGGACAAAGAAGTCCGGAGGCAACTATGTGCAGGTTGTAGAAATGGGAATTGAGGGAGACGGCAACGATGCATTACTTCGTAATTATGGAGAGAATGTAGATACCGTATATCCTTGTTGGCTTGTTAAAGATGGGGACGAGTTTTCATATCCAAAACATAAAGGTATCGAAATGACACCGCCAGAGTGGGAAGAAATGGGACAGTCGCAGAAAGTTGTCCGTGTTGTTTATCCTCTGAAATTAAAGGACGGCACATTTCAGTATCTGATTGCAGAGAGAGACGGTGTAAAAGTCAATCTGTTTGCCCATGTGCGAAACAATCTGATGAATGAGACTTTTGGTATCTGCCAGAATCGTTACAAGGCATCTGCTGAACAGTTAGGCAAAATCAAGGCTAAGAAAGAGGAGATTTTCGATGCTTTGAGAAAATGCGCAACCGTTGATGAAATGTTGGGATGTGAAGTTGCAAAGCCTTATATCAGCGCGGCATGGATTGACACACCGGAATCAATGATTGTTCGTAAAATGCGCAACAATGCAATCAAGAAGTATCGCAAGGACTTCAATAGCATAGCAAAGCAGTCATTCAATCAGCTTGATGAAACCTATGTGCAGGCACAGGAAGAAATTTCCGAAAACGCCAATTCAGAGCCGTTTGTCGTAGCTGAATCCGAAGCGACCGACGGTGCAGCAGTCGAGCCGGAGAAAGCCGTTGAGAATGACGAGAACGTACCGGACTTTATGAAAGATTAGGAGGATATGAATTATGATTTTTGTTAAAATTGCAATTTTGTTATGGGTGTTGTTTTTCGTTATAGGAAAGTTTGTTGCTTCCGGCATTAGTCCAGCAGAAGAAATACGTCATGCTCTCGGCATTCCTTACAAGGTCACTTTTGGTAGGGTTGTTGTTGCAATCGTGTTTATAGCCGCACTCATTGATTCATTCGTGGCACTTATTTGGTTTCTGTTTTTTAGATGAGGAGGTTTTCTATGAGAGTTATATCGCAGGACGGAACGCTTGATATGCCATATGAAGAGGTGATTATTCAGAGATTTAAGTCAAGAATTTATTTTCTGAACAAAAATTTAACAGGTGTGGAGCCACTTACTGATGACATGCAAATTGCTGAATATTCCACGGAAGAAAAAGCAAAGAAAGCCATGGAAATGCTTAGATATGCATATATCGGTATGCCTATCGTAATGCAGAATGTTGATGTTTCGGAAGATGTGGCAAAGAAATTTGAAAGATTAAAGAAATGCGGTATTATGGTGCAAACAGAAAATCAGCCGTCAAAAATAGAATGCATTAGCAATGCTATCTTTCAGTTTCCTACAGAGGAAGAATTGGAGTAGGGTATGGGAAAACATACAATGTCAGACTTATATCAGATGCAGTCACTTCCGCTTTCTGCAAAAATAAGCATGACTGCACGTAGAATAAATGAATGGGTTAATGAATTTGGCGAAGATGGAGTGTATCTGTCATTTAGCGGTGGCAAGGATAGCACAGTTTTAGGACACATAATCAGAGAAGTTTGCGGATATAAAAATATTCCTTTTGTGTTCGTAGATGTTCCGACACAATATCCAGAGTTAAAGGAGTTTGCCAAGACTTTTGATAACCTTGTGATTTTGAAGCCAAAGATTTCATTTGCAAAGGTTTGTGAAAAGTATGGATTTCCGATGATTAGCAAGGAAGTGTCAAATTGCGTAAGCGGTGCGAGAAAATATGTTAAATACCTTGACAGTCAAAAATCTAACAACACAATCTTAACAGACAGACAGACAGACAGACAGACAGACGGTTCCGTATGCTTGCTATATGGCAGACCTGTTAGGAATAGACAGGAGAATAAACAAGCAAAACGAACAGTACAAGAGTTTGCAGATGGGGGTTATCCCTAGCGGTTCAGAATATAGGTTACGCAGACTGAATGGAGAACTGACAGATAGTAAAGGCAATTATAGTCAGTTTAATCAAGAAAAATATAAATTCTTTCTTGATGCACCATTCGAAATAAGCGACTTATGTTGTGACATTATGAAGAAAAAGCCTGCGCACGATTACGAAAAGAAAACAGGCAGAAAGCCTATTATAGCGACTATGGCAAGCGAAAGTGTTATGCGTACGCAGAAATGGTTGCAGGATGGCTGTAATGCTTTTAATGTTAAAAGACCACATAGCAACCCTATGAGCTTTTGGACTGATCAGGATGTGTTACTTTATATCAAAGAGAATGCGAAACGCATGATTGAAGTCAGAATGAGCGATGATAAGATGTTTTACGGAAATAGGATTGTATACAAGAAAACAGGAGCGAGTGTCGAAAATACCGAATTTTATTTTCCAATATGTTCTGTTTACGGATATGTGGTCACAGATTATGAAGCTATGGGACAATGTGAGAATCAGATGTCGTTTGCGGATTTTGGGATTTTTGACAAAGAAAGACCATTGTTGAAAACAACAGGATGCCAAAGAACAGGTTGTGTACTGTGCGGATTCGGATGTCACTTAGAGAAAGAAAGCAGATTTTTAAGGCTGAAAGAAACACACCCTAAATTTCATAATCTGCTATATATCTTGAAAAATAATGGCGTGACATACGCAGAAGCTATTGACTGGGTAAACGAACACGGAAATATGAATATTAAGTATTAAGAAAGTGAGGTGGTTTAAATGCTTATGCGTTGTTGCGGTTCATCATCGGCAGGCAACAGTTACGCTTTAATCAGCAGCAGTGGTGAGATTCTTGCCATTGAAGCAGGTGTGAAATTTATGGACTTTAAGAAAATGATTGATTGGCGTATTTCTGATGTCGCAGGATGCATCGTCTCACATGAGCATGGTTAGGAGACCATGCGCGATACATAAAAGATTTCATGAAATCCGGCATTCCGGTTTACACGGCTTTTGAAACGCAGACCGCACTTGAAACCATAACCGGAGAACGTACAGCACCTATTCCACCGCGCAGACCACGGCAAATCGGCAGTTTTACGGTTACCCCATTCAATGTACCGCATGATACAGAAATTGAGTGCTACGGCTATTTAATCGAGCATGAGGAAATGGGGCAGTTGTTGTTCTTAACGGACTTAGAATACTGCAAGTACAATTTTTCAAAGCTGAATATTGAGCATATCATGGTTGAAGCCAATTACAGCATGGACTTGGTAGACCGGAATGAGCCAAATTACGGACACCGTTTAAGAGGTCATATGAGCCTTGATACGGCACTTAAATTTATTCAGAAGAACGACAATCCAGCTTTACGGAATGTCGTATTAATACACTTATCGGACACAAGCGGAGATCCCGCGTTATTCCTACAACGAACGAAAGAAACAATTAAATACGGAGCGAATGTTTATGTTGCAGAAAAAGGACTAGAGGTTGACATGAACCTTTGTCCGTTCTGAAAGGAGAAAGTATGGAGAAATTTTATATCGTATCCAACGAGCGGTTTTTGAAAGAGATTAGAGATTTTAAAAAGCATTCAGAGGAAAGACGGAAACTAATAAATGAGTTCTTTGACAAGAAAGGGATTGCCGGCGAATGCTATCAAATTTGCGGTGATGGCGCGATCAATGAACCTTTTAAAGATTTTCAAAAGGGCGAGATTCGATTGTATATCGAGTCTTGCGAGGAAAACAATCAGAAATTCGGAAGGGAATTATTAAAGCCTGTCAAGCTGTTTTACGATTCGGATGTGATGATGCGGAAGTTTAGAGCGAATAGTAAGACACTAAAAGAGTTCCAGAACTTGTGTATCGAGAGAAACATTGTAATCAATAATCATCCGATTAGAGTGGGAGATTATTTCAGGGAATTGCATATGGGCGGTTACTCGGTTTCGAGATTCGAATACAACGGGAAAATGTATTTGAGAATGTATACATCAAGATATGATGACATTACACCAGAACAAGAGGGATTCGACGAAATCAAAGGCAGTGAGTATTTTAATTCACTTGAAGAGTTCGAGAAAAACAAACATTAGGTTGAAACACCAGCTGAAAAGCGAAAGAAACCATTCTAACGCATGGCGAATAATAGTTATCACAAGCTTATTGAAAGCCATGTCTTGGCGGTGCGTTTACCGTACCGCCCTTACAAAAGATTGGAGGTAAAAATTGAAATTATGTGAATACTGCATGGCTGAATTTGAGCCGAAGCGACCAGATCAAAAATACTGTAGACCAAAATGCGCAAAAAGATACGCACAGTTTAAAAATTTTAAAAAGGCTGGAAGAATTGTGTATACAAGAATATGCCCGAAATGTGGCAGGCTGTTTATGACGATAGATGAACGTAAAGTTGATTGCCAAGACTGCATCAGCGTTGACGTTAAAGAACGATTGAGAAAGCCAAAGAAAAAGGATGATGCAATCAAGGCTGTGAATCATATGGCACGCGCTTCCGGAATGAGTTACGGAAAGTTTGTGGCTCAAATGAGCATGGAACGGTTAGAGAGGAAGTGATTGTGTGGACTATAAGAAATTTAGACAAGCAAAAGCCATCGAAGCAAAGAACAAAAAACGTTGGTTGGAAGTGAACCCAAAGCTGGATGATGAAAGCGGAATTTACTCGTTAGTAAGGGTTGACGAGTATGGCTTCCGGTATGCCTACGTGGGACAGGCGAAACACATTTTGACAAGGCTTGCACAACATCTTGTTGGGTATCAGCACATTGATCTTTCGCTGAAAAAGCACGGTCTGTTTTCGCAAGACAACAAATATGGTTGGAAAGTTGGTTGCGCGCATTATCCAGAAAATGAGCTGGACGAGAAGGAGCAGTATATTATTAAACTGTATGCAGACAAAGGTTATCAGCTTCGGAATAAGACGAGTGGATCACAGGGCGAGGGTAAAGCTAAGATTGATGATTACCGTCCGGCAAAAGGCTATTATGACGGCATTAAGCAGGGCAAAAAGAGCCTTGCCAAGGAATTATCGCATATAGCTGAAAAGCACCTTGAAATCCGTTTGAAGCCGGAGAAACAGGGCAACAAAGTTTCTGAAAAACAGTATGAGAAGTTTATGGCTTTGATTTCTGAAAATACATATGAGGAGAGTGATTAAATGGCAGAAGTCAAGTGGATTAAAATCACAACAGATGTTTTTGATGATGAAAAGATTCTACTGATTGAGAGTATGCCGAGTGCGGATAGCATCATTACGATTTGGTTCAAACTTCTTATTCTTGCCGGAAAACAGAATAACAACGGTGTGTTTATGATGAGCAACAAGTTGCCGTTCACGGATGAAATGCTTGCCACCATTTTCCGCAGAGATTTGAACACGGTAAGGCTTGCGCTTAAGACCTTTGAAGAATTTGGAATGATTGAAGTCGTTGACAACGTGATAACGATTCCGAATTGGAATAAGCATCAAACGCTTGACGCTTATGAGAAGAAAAAGGAACGTGACAGGCTATATCAACAGAACCGGAGAAAGAAGCAGAAAAACCTAATTGAGCAAAAATCGCCCGATAAATCGTCTGACGTCGCTGTTTCAGATAAAGAAGAAGGAAAAGAAGAAGATAAAGATAAAGAAAATATAAAAGAAAATTCGCCGTCGACCGATTCCGGAGATTTTTTTGATTTTGACGATGCATGGAAAAAGACTTTTAGTATATACCCCAAGAAAACAGCGTACAGTACCTCTAAAACGGCTTGGATGGATAAAGTGCTAGAAGTTATCGAAGAGAACCGACCAGACATTGCACGGCTGTTATACAAAGCCACAGAGGCATATTTGAGTGACTATCAAGAAAAGAATCCAGACGATACGGATTTTCGATACATTCCAAAATATGTTGATTGGCTGAAAAATGATTGTGACTATTGGTTGCAGATCGCGGAGAAACGAGGTGATTGCAGTTGACAGAAGCAGAATTTGGAGTGATCGGGTGCGTACTGATTGACAATGATGTGCTAAATAACATCTGGCGAACACTGAAACCGGAAATGTTTAGTTCGGAATTTGCACAGGATACATACAAAGAAATGCTTGCTATGTATGACCGGAATGAAAGCATTGATCCCATGTCTTTATCAATGGCACTTGAAAACCACAAATACACACAGGAACAGATTAGCGAATTGATGAAATCCTGTATTACCGGGACAATCACTTCAACCATGGTTAAAAGTTATGCCGATGCGGTTGCGAAAGAATACAAAGCAAGAACGGTTCGCGACATGTATCAGAAATCCAGCTTAAAGCCATGCGACATTGATGATACAATCAGCGATCTTCTTACAAGACTTGAACATTTACAAGAGGGAAAGGAAGTAAAGTTAAAACCAATTAAGCAGATTTCAGTTGAGAATAAAGACAAATATTTCAACGAAAGTGTAGGAGAGGGAGGTATAAAAATCGGGTTATCGCAACTTGATGATGCACTTGGAGACCTTGAACGCGGTGATGTAACAGTAATTGCCGCAAGGCCTGCAGTCGGAAAATCCGCACTCACAACGCAGATTATTGGGAATATGGCAAAAAAAGGACTTAAAGTCGCATATTTCAATTTGGAGATGATTGACAAACAGGTGTATGAGCGATTTATTTCAAGGATTGCGGAAATCGGCTTAACGAGAATCAGAAGAGCAAAGGCGTTTCTTGGCGATGAACAGGAAAAATTTAACCAAGCAAATGAAGAAATGAGTAATTATCAATTATGGGTTGCGTCCGGCACTGTATCTCCAAGAGAGATAAAGTCAGAATGTAGACACCAAAATTTTGATGTTATCGTTGTTGACTATCTACAATTGCTTATGCCGGATAACAGATATTCTGGAAGAAATGAAGAAGTAGCATCAATTTCAAGAGGTTTAAAATCGGTTGCAAGAGACTTAAACGCGCATGTAATAGCACTTTCACAGATAACAAGAGCATCTGAAAGCAGAGACACAAAAGAGCCTACCATGGCAGAGTTGAGGGAATCCGGGGCAATCGAACAGGATGCGTCAAACATAATTATGCTGTGGAATCTGTCAGACAATGACAAGGGAGCCAAGGGTGTAAAAATCGAGAAGAACAGACAGGGAATGACAATGCGTGAAGCAATGGAGTTTGATGGAGATCATATGAAGTTTGTTGAAATCGAAAAACCGTTTGATGATGTTGTTGCGGAGATAAAAAAGAAAGAACGTGGGGACGGATTCAAGCCATACAATGGCGATTGTCCGTTTTAGAGGTAGTGGCTATGGCAAGTGCAAAGATCGAAAAGGGTTCGGAAGAATGGCAAGTATTTATGGATTATTGGCAATTCATTCAGAAATACTATTCACCGGACAGCACTGATTCTTGGTGGGATGAAGTTGTAAAAGCCGGAGAATCATTGATAAACAAATACAAAGGCATGGAGATTGAAGAGCGCGCAAGACAGCTTGTATTGAGCCATTTTGCATGGCTGGAAATCACATACAGAAAGGAGAAATCAAAGAAATGAGCAATGCGTTGAGACGGAATAAAAAGCCGGCATTTTACACAAAACAGGAAATGCGGATTATCGGGCAAAATGATTTTGAAAAGAGAAATGCCGATAAGGTTATAGCGAAATCATACAAAGATTTTGTCGTGATTGGGTACATAATTCTGCATGACAAATTCGGTTTCGGACAGGCAAGAATCATCCGGTTGCAGGATTTTTTGAAAACCTACTTAGATGAAGCAGCATCCGGTGGAAATACCGGAAAGGACTTGACTGTTTACCTGAAAGACAAATACGGAATCGACATCAAAGAGGAAGTCGGAAAAATTCCGCAGAGACAGTTAATGAACATGTATGCAAAGAAAGGATTTTGTATTGAGCGTGAAGCATACAGGCTTTCCAGTGCATCGTTGTTTAACTATTTTGCACTGACACTTACGATTCTGAAAAAGGAGTTTAAGATAACAGCGAAGCAGTTACAGCAGTTCACGGACAAGTTCATCGACTACATTGACACACTGGCTAATTACAAGCAGTTCCAGTTGACCGTGCCGATGATAGCGCAGAGTTTGGCGAATGAGATTAAGTTTGTATGCGATTTGGAGGTTTAATATGACGAATAAAGAAAAATACGGAAATGAGATCATAGAACTTGCGGTAAACACAGGAAAGTTAGTATTAAAAAATGGAGAGCCTGCACTTTGCAGAGAAACTAAATGTGAAGAGTGTGATTTTTATGGGTTGGATTCGTGCAAAGGAAGTACGTATAATTTCCGTGAATGGCTTAATTCAGAGTATGTTGAGCCACCTGTTGATTGGAACAAGGTTGCAGTCGATACGCCGATTTTGGTAAGAGATAGCGAAGAAGATGCGTGGAGAAAAAGATATTTTTCAAAATACGAGAACGGAATAGTGTACGCATGGAGTGGAGGAACAACATCATGGAGTGCGTGCAGTAGTGATATCACCGATTGGAAAATGGCAAAGTTGGCAGAAAGTGAGGAATAGGCATGGAGAGATTGACAGAACGGACAGCGGTCGGAATCTTAGTAAAAGAGAATTACGAGAAAAAATCCTTAAAAACCTTGTATTCGTGCTATGGCGAAAATCCTAATTCATATTATTCCAACTGTGAAGAAGGTTATTTTGTGCAATGGTTATGAAAAGACCTATAAGAGAGCTTACGATATATGAGATTGAAAGCATCGACAAAGAAAACTGCAAGTATTTTTCCACAGAAGAAAAAGCAGAAGCAAAACTGAAAGAATTGATAGGTGTAGAAAATGGCTCAATGGAATAAAAATACAGTACCCAAATGTAAGATTAAAAATTGTTCAGATGAAGTTTTGGTAACGGTAGAGCGTATAGGATATGGTGGAAAACTTTATAGGAGAGTGGTTAAGGCGGTGTACTTTCCATATCATCATTGCACTGTTGAAGATATGGGATGGAATATGTGTGATGGCGTTCCTAACGATTGGGAATATTCAGAAGAGGATGATTCATATTGGATTCCGCAAGGCTGGTACGAAGTGTGTGATTACTTTGAGGACTATTCCTATTCGCAAATTACAGATTGTGTAAAGGCGTGGATGAAGTTGCCTAAACCATATGAACCAAGAGTTAAAGAGTTTGGAGGCGGAGAAAATGAAAGTAGTAATTAACATACCTAAAGATTTCGAAGGAGATTACATTGTTGACAAATTCAAAGATTTCTTTTCGAGGGTCATTGCGGATATTGATTGCAAAGGTATGTGTGGTAGATACGAAAAAGAAATTGCTGAAATGTTTTTAAAGGCATTTGATGATAGTGAAGAAAAGATTTCTTGCAACTGCCAGAACAACAGCAATTCAAGAGATAATGAGCCTTGTTGCAGATGCGATAGCACGCTAAGAGCCGCCGCAGAACTTGGCAGAAGTGCATACGGATTCGAGATTGACAGAAACTTTTACGAGCGTGCAAAAAATGAAATGCTTGTATTTGAAAAGGACAGTCAAATGAATATAAGTGATTTTTTATAAAGGAGCGCAAATGTTAGATTTTGGATATTACAACATGGATTGTATGCAAGGAATGAAAGAATTTCCCGATAAATATTTTGACCTTGCGATTGTAGACCCGCCTTATGGGATTGGAGAAAGCGGGGGTAAAAACAAGAGCAGGGGTAAATTAGCAAAGCCTACTGATTATAAGGATTATATCGGAAATGATAGCAAACACCCGAATAAAGATTATTTTGGGGAATTATTTAGAGTATCAAAAAACCAAATTATATGGGGTGCAAATCATTTTATAAGCGAAATTCCATACGATAGCAGTTGTTGGATTGTTTGGGATAAAGTAAATGGAAACACAGATTTTGCAGATTGTGAACTTGCTTGGACTTCGTTTGATACTGCAGTAAGAAAAATATCATTTATGTGGAATGGAATGTTACAGGGAAAGAGTATTTCAGAAGGTCATTTAATGCAAGGCGACAAAAGTAAAAACGAGAAAAGAATACACCCAAATCAAAAGCCAGTTGCATTGTACGAATGGATTTTAAGCAGATATGCAAAGCCGAATGACATTATCCTTGATACTCATGTAGGCAGTGCGAGTAGCTTGATAGCTTGCTATAACACAAATCATAAATTTGTCGGGTTTGAGCTTGACGAATACTATTACAAAGTATCAAAGCAGAGGTTAGATACCGAAATGGCGCAAATGAGATTGAGTGATTTTATAGGAGGTGCAGTATGATAGTACATTGTTTATTTGAACAGTCAGGAACATTCAAGAACGCTTTCAAGAAGTATGGTATTGAAGCCTACGACTATGATATTCAGAATGAATTTAACGAAACCGACTATGTTACTGACCTTTTCGAAGAGATTGATAGGGGGTATCAAGGTGATCCGAGTTTATTTGATAAGATAAGTACTGATGATTTGATATTTGCATTTTTCCCTTGCACTAGGTTTGAAGCACAAATACTTTTATCCTTTCTGGGTCAACAAAAACAAGATAAGAATATGACCTTGTTGGATAAGTTAGAAAAAGATTTGCGACTTCATACAGAGTTACATCGTAATTATCTATTAGTTACTAAACTTGCAATAATTTGCGAAAGAAAAGGATTGAGAATGATTTTGGAAAATCCGGCTGGGGAACAACATTATCTTACCCGGTATTGGTGCGTTAAACCGAAAGTGATTGATAAAAACCGAAGAAAGAATGGAGATTACTTTAAGAAACCTACTCAATTTTGGTTTTTCAATTTTGAACCGAAATTCAATTTTATTTTTGAAGCGTTGGATTGGGTTGAACCTAAAACTTGGAGTAATTTATCGCAAACAGAACGCAGTATGATACACCCACAGTATGCAGATAGATTTATCAGACAGTATATTCTTGATGAAGAAATATGGAAAAAACAATAGTTTTATAGATTTTATCAATTATTATTAGATTTCCCACATTAAAAAATCTAAATATCAACCAATAAAATAAGGAGAAATGGCTTATGAAATTTACAAAATTCATTAAGCCAGAACTTGAACAAATCAAAGAAAATGCCAATTTCACGGAAGAAGAGGAGAGGATTTTCTCTCTTCTCTGCCGTGGTTTTTCACAAAAGCAAATATCCACAAAAGAAAATCTATCACTAAGAACGATAGAGTACAGAGTGAGAGATATAAAAGATAAAATAGAAAGAACGGGGGTATTTGATTGGATGAAAAAGAACTGTTGAAATATGCCGTTGATAGTGGTATTCTCGACATAGCACTTGTGCAGAAGCAAGTCACTATGCAAAAGAGAGAAAAATTACTCAACAAAAACCCTTATAAAATCTATCAAGGAAAGGATGAGAACTGGTACTCATATCTGCCGGATGAAGTAAAAGGCAGACGTAAAATCAAGGCAAAGCGCAGAGAAGCGGTCGAGCAGAAGATCATTGATTATTGGAAAGAGAAAGAGGATGACCCTACAGTAGAGGAAATTTTCAACCGTTGGATTTCACAAAAGCTGGAGCTTGAAGAAATCAGCAGGGCAACCTATGACAGATACTTAATGGACTTTCAGAGATACTTTGATGGCATCAAGGATAAGAGAATCAAAAGTGTAGACGAATGCGAGCTTGAAACGTTTATACGAAATAGCATCCATGATTTCAATATGACTTCCAAGGCATTCTCAAATTTCCGGACGCTTATCTATGGAATCTTTAAGTATGCCAAGCGGAAAAAGTATGTTAAGTTTTCCATTACATACACGCTGAAAGATATGGATATATCGCCAAAAGCGTTTAAGCACGTAGTCCGGCAGGCAAAAGACCAAGTATATATGCCGGATGAAAAGGAACGCATGGAGATGTACTTAAGGAATCACTTGGATATCGTAAACCTTGGGTTGCTATTCATGTTTAAGACAGGAGTCCGTGTCGGTGAATTGTCGGCATTAAAGCGTAAAGATGTTGAAAACTACACGGTTGCTATCAATTCTACAGAGACACGTTACCGGGATGATGATGGTTTTCACTATGAGGTCAAAGATTTTCCGAAATCAGAAGCCGGATTGCGATTTGCCATATTGCCGGATAAGTACAAATGGATTCTTGATGAAGTACGAAAGAGAAATCCCTTCGGGGAATATCTATTCGAGAGAGACGGAGAACGGTTGAAATCCTACAACTTTCGTGAACGTTTGCGGTATATCTGTGAACATGAACTGCGAATGAAAGTGAAATCTCCGCACAAAATACGTAAGACGTATGGAAGTATCTTGCTCGACGGAAAAGTGAAAGAATCCACAATCCTTGATACTATGGGGCATACAGACATTAGTTGCACAAAAGATCATTATTATTTTGATCGTACCGGAATTGAGGAAAAGAGACAGGAACTTGACTTAATCGAAGCATTATGAGTCCCTCGTACTCAAAGGTACTCAAAGAAAAATTGAAAGAATGGCTATTTTAAGCCATTTCAAGGCAATTACTCTAGGGTTCGATTCCCGTACGGACTGTTTTAAAAGTCGCATAAACACTGTGTTTGCGGCGTCTTAAAAAACTTTGGTACTCAAAATGGTACTCAAAAACTGAACACAAAAGAAAGGAGTCTGCACAAGTGCTTTAGATTCTTTTCTGAAAATGGTAGACTTGGAACGCTTTGGGCGTTCTTTTTTTATGCGGTTTTTCTGCTTATTTTTTGCGGAAGAACCGTATTTTTTTATGCAAAAATATAAGCATAGGAGGGATGCGGAATGTTATTTACGGATGAAATTCTTGAAAAAATCTTAATAAGAGAAGATGTGTCAAAGGTTCCGCTTGTGTATCAGTCAGCAATGATTCACGCAATCAAGGAAGTATTGGAGGAAGAGAATGTATCAGATGCAAAATCAGAATATGGCATTTAACCCAAACCCAAGCTATGCCGCATATCAGTACAACCCAATGCAGAGGTTTCAACAGCCAGAGCCGCAGATTCCGCAGATGCAACCGCAGTTTCTTGGAATCCAAGGAAAAGTAGTACAGTCGGAATCGGCAATTATGGCAAATGATGTGCCTATGGATGGAAGCGTTGCGTTTTTCCCGATGCAGGACATGAGCGCAATCGTAGCAAAACAATGGGATGCCAATGGAACAATCAGAAAGACCGTTTACAAGCCTTTTAATGAGCAGATGGCAGATTCTTCGGGTGATGATAAAAGAATTGAAATAGGGCTATCTGACGATGCGACAAGGGCTATTACTGACAAATTGGATTGTTTGTTTGGAAAGATGGAAGAGTTGGAAGATAAGTTATCTTCGCAAACGCAAAGAAAATCTTCACGAACACAAAAGGAGAGTGAGTCTTAATGAATCCTATGCAGATGTTACAAGGTATGAGAAACCCACAGCAGTTTTTACAACAAATGATGGGGAACAACAGCGTAATGAACAACCCTATGGCTAGAAATGCTATGCAGATGGCGCAAAAGGGAGATTCCAAGGGCATCGAGCAGATGGCTAGGAATTTGTGCAAAGAAAAGGGAATTGACGCAGATAAGGCTTTTGAGTCGTTTAAAAGCCAATTAGGAATGTGATACTAATTCTTGCAAGATTATGTATATAAAAATGAATTATGGAGGTAAATTCTATGTTTAACACAGGTAATTGTGCATCTGTTCCGCTTGTAGCAAACATTGACGGAAACGGAAATAACAACGGATGGGGCGCAGAAGGCTCATGGTTATGGTTCATTATCGTTATCTTCGCTATCTTCGGATGGGGTGGATTCGGTAACGGATTCGGAGGAAACGGAATGAATGGTGGTGTCGGAAGCGAAATCCAGCGTGGATTTGATAATCAGGCGGTTGTGTCAAAACTTGACGGAATCACAAACGGACTTTGTGACGGATTCTATGCTGTGCAAACCGGCATGAACGGCATCAACACAAACATTTTGCAGACCGGATTCGGCATTCAGCAGGCTATCAATGCTGATACAGTCGCTAATATGCAGAATACAAACGCATTACAGTCACAGCTTGCAAACTGCTGCTGCGAAACAAGAGAAGCTATCCAAGGCGTAAACTACAACATGGCAACTAACACTTGCGCGTTGCAGAACACCATGAACAGCAACACGAGAGACATTATCGACAGCCAGAATGCAGGAACACGCGCTATTCTCGATTATCTCTGCAATGAGAAAATCTCTAGCTTACAGGCAGAAAATAATGACCTTCGCAGAGCGGCTTCACAGGATCGCCAGAGTGCATTACTTACAACTCAGATGGCAGCTCAGACACAGCAGATTATCAATGCAGTAAATCCGGCTGCAATCCCGGCATATGTCGTACCTAACCCAAATGCTTATGCATATGGATGTGGATGCAACGCCGGTTGTAACTGCTAAAACTAAATAATTGAGTATCTTAATTGAGTTTAACTCAATCATGTCTGCTAAGCAGTATTACTTATAATCAAAGGGCAGACTATAATGTTTGCCCTTATTTTGTGAAAGAGAGGTAAAAATAATGGAAGTAACAGGAATTGCATTACAAACCGTTGCTGCTGGAGAAGATGTGGCATTCACAGAAACAGCAGTAAATGGAACAAAATGTATCGTACACAGACAGGGAAGTGGAATTATCAAGCTAAGAGGTATCACAAATCAGTGCAAGGCTAGATTTTTGGTATCGTATTCCGGCAACATTCAGATCCCGACAGGCGGTACAGTTGGAGAGATTTCGCTTGCCATTGCAGTAGACGGAGAGCCTTTACAGTCAACAAAGATGATCGTTACCCCTGCGGCAGTTGAGAATTTCTTTAATGTATCAGCACAAGCATATGTTGATGTGCCTTGCGGTTGTTGCAGTACCGTAGCCGTGCAGAATACGTCCACACAGGCTATCGAGGTTCAGAACAGTAATTTGATTGCAGTAAGGGAGGCTTGATATTATGCATAAGTTTGCGAAACAGATTATGGATTGCGTGAAAGCCCACGTTGACGGCATCGGAATCGAGAATTTTGAGGGACAAAACCTTGATGATCTCAAGGATTGGACGGAGATTGCAAAGAACATCGTATGCTTTGACAAGGACTATAACATTGTTGAAGCCATGAAAAAGTCTGAAAATGAAGAAATCATGCGCATGGTGGAAGAATTTGGAGATTATCCGGGAAGAAGATACTATAATGAGTACCGGTACTCAAATGGAAGATTCGCACCGAAAGGACGCGGGACACGCAGAGGATATGTAGAACCGCCGTATTATCATCAGATGCCGGAAGATTACCACGAATGGGAGAGAATGCCGGAATACGACCGAATGAGAGACCTTGACAGAATGAGTATGGGAAAGATGTACTATTCAGAGCCTATGAGCGGAAATAACGGCATGAGTACCGGTACTCACGATACAAGAGAAGGCAGAGCCGGTATGAGTCGGAGAAGCTACATGGAGACAAAGGAAATGCATAACGGAAATTCACCGGAAGATAAGGACGCAAAGATGAAAGAACTCGAAAAGTACATGAAATCTCTTTCAGAAGATGTGACCGAACTGTTTTCCGGCATGTCCCCAGAAGAGAAACAGTTGACCAAGACAAAGCTGACTACGCTTGTTACGAAAATGTAATGGAGAGGGCATTTTGCCCTCTTTGTTTGCGAGGTGGTAAATTGTTCACGATAAACAATGAAATATGGAATTTGGTCAAAGTATCGCGTTACAGCGATATGCTACAGAGAAGTGACGGAAGCAGAACGGTAGGCATGACCGACAGGGACACGAAAACGATATATCTTGCGGATGATTTACGCGGAAGGTTCCTTGACCGTGTGTTGTGCCACGAATTATGTCATGCGTTCTGTCTTTCGTATAATGTATACATGGATATTGATACCGAGGAAATTGTAGCAGACTTTTTGGCTACATACGGAAGAGAAGTATTTGAAATAGCAGACAGACTATTGATTGAACTTATGGAGGTTGTTGCATAATGGATAAAATTTCAGAACTCTTGCAGTACGTGCACCGGACGAATCCGGAAATGACTAGGGAAAAGCTGATAGAAGAGCTGAGTAAAAGTGACTATGCGGCGCGGTCTTTGATTTTCACGAAAGAAAATTTTTTCCGCGCCCCAAAAAATATTTCGTAATTTTTTTGTACCCCCCTGGGGTAGCGTTTTTGGGGTCAAGATTCCATTTTCACGGATTCCCAAAAACGTGTAACAAACGTGCAATTATCTGCGGCATTCCGCAAATAACACAAATACACTATATGCTATGCCATATATAGATAATGCACTGATGATATTTGATGATATTGCCGATCACAGGCAAACGCCAGAAGACGCTTGCCCGGCTATAGTTACAATCTAGCATAGACCGCATTTTACCACTTGTCAATATACTTTTTCCCGTCGTACCGGCTGTAAGTGTGCGTTATGTTTTCCGGTCTTTGCGTGATCTGCAACCAATCGCCGCCACGTTGGGCGGTTATTTTTAATTCTGGAGATTCTAACCACTCCACGCCTTCAAATCTTGAATAGTTGTAAAGTTTGCCGGATGTCATCGGATAGCCAAGGGCAGACACCCGGCGCAAAATCTCCCTTTTACCGATATATTCATATTTTGCCATGCTTGCCACCTCCAGACGTTCTGCGCTCACTCATGCATATATTTTTGCATCCGTCGCGCGATAGTTGGTTTACGATCAGCCACGCTTGCAAGTCCCCATACGCCACCCGGCGCACGGCTTGCCCGTTGTGATCGGCTTTAATATCGTAGGTCATACACTTATACCTCCTTATATCGTGTTTATTTGTCAATGTGCGTTATATGCCCGCATCCGGCGGAATGGTGTGCAATCTGTTTTTTGTTGGAGATGCACAAGCTCCAAAGTGCCGCAATAGTGACGGCTTGCGATCTTGCCGCCGCTCTTAATGATAGAACGGTAGAAACGAGCTTTCCCGCGTGTCTTGCGTCTGCATTAAAGCAGATCAACCGCGATTATTTACGGCTGCGGCGCGCCGTGTGACGGCAATATGCCGCCATATAACCCGATGCAGTCCCAATATATGACCATCGGTTAATAAGTCCACGCCGCCGGAATCGAACCGGTACGCAACGCCACCAGGCACGCGGAAAAGGCGGAATGGTACCGCCTAATTATTCAAAAGGTATTTCACGGTTTCCTTTTCCTGCTCCGACAAATACCAATATTTACCCATATCCCTTATATATGGCTTATCTGTATTTACTTTGTAAACGCGTGAATCTTCCCGAATACATCCGGCAATCATTTCACACCAAATAGCAGAACCTTTTTTATAAAAGCGTGTAACAGTATGTGCGCCGGAATCGTGGCGCATTGTGAAAACGGTATGTCTTTCAATTTCTTTTTGCTTTTCGCGCGCCTGGATAACTGCACCGTGCACAAGTTCGCTATAACTTCTCATGTTTCTACCTCTTTTCCTTTTATTTACTCATTTTTGAGTAAAAGCCGCCGCCGGTAGTGATCCGGCGTGCATTCTCTGCGGCGGTTGGTTACTTTACATAAACTCGTACATAATTCTTGTTTTTGTTGTATGAGTAGCTTTTTACTTGCATATTGTCAAATTCATTCCCGGTTTCTGCGCCGTAATTTGCGCAGATCAATTTATTGTTTTCGCCGTATATTCTCCACGGTACACGGCAGGCGTTCCAATCGCATTCCATAAATAATTCGTATAGCGTTCTTTTCATGGTTTCAAGTCCTCCATATTCAAATTTTTCCAGTTTCCCGGTAAAAGCAAGCCGGGGAATCGAACCCCGGAAGCGCCAACCTTGCTAATTAATTATTTTGCTTTTGCAGCGTGTTTTGTAAGCTCTCTGTAAAGCAGATTACATGCTGTCGCTTCTGCCTTATCCTCTGTATATCTGCCTTTTTCCTCTTCTGTCTCGTCTAAAATATCAGCAAGCCAATCAACGGCAGAGCCAAGAAAAATATCGTCAGAAATAGGGAAAGCTGTAGGAAGTCCTGCCATCCAGTCGCAAAACAAAGAATATTTACTAATTCTTCCGGCTCTATACTGACAATCATATTTAACTTTCTCGTTCTCAAAAGCCGTTAAAATGTCTTTGCATATGTCGTTGTAGTCTGTCTTTGCTTCCTTGTTGTCATATGTGTAATATTCCTCTGCTGCTTCGTAGCTCTCCATGATTGCGTTTTTAATTGCTTCCATTGCTTCTTTGCTGTTTGTTCTTCTCATTTCTTTTTACCTGTGCTATAATATAGCTACCTTTCTTTTTGATTGGTGGCGGTTCGTTCTTGGTAGGAGTGACCGCCTTTTTATTTTCTGTGCTTCATTTGATACTTGTATTATAGTAAATATAAGGCACAAAAGCAATAGGCATAATATACAAAATATAAGGCACAAAACATAATTTTACTTGTGAAATATGTATAAGGCACAAAATCGCATGAAACATTATATAAGGAAAGAAAACTTTCCCTTGACTTATAAGGCACAAAACATTATAATGATAGCAAACAGAGAAAGAGAGGTTCGGAGCATGGAACGTAAGACAACAGAAGCAACACGGCGCGCAATCTATAGATATGATGATAAGTTTGAGCGTGTTAATTGCAGATTTGCAAAAGGCACAAAGGATCGCATAGAGAAGCTTGGATACAAGAGCGCAAACGACTTTATCAAGCTTGCAGTAGCGGAAAAGCTGGAGCATGACGAAAAAATTTTGAAATAAGGCACAAAAAACTGTTGACATATAAGGCACAAAATGTTATAGTATAGACAGATCAAAGAAATAGAGCACCGAAAGGAGAAGAGAACATGATTAAATGGAAAGCAACAAGCGTGAATGGACTCGTAAAATACGAACAGGAATCAGAAAGCTTCAAAGAGCTTTTTAATGAACTGGACGAAAGGGGAATAATTAGTGATCCGGATTTTCCACTTTATGATACTGCAATCTTGGAAAAATACGGGAAATCATTTGATGATGCCGATTTTAAAGATGAGAGTGGCGAACTTGATTATGGGAAAGTGGATGATTTTCTGGATGGGAAAGAGCTATCCGACAAGGAATTATATGAGTTAATATGTTCCCGGAATGGGGAAGCATATTATCAAAAATTTATGAGAGAAACCGAAAATCAGATTATTGAAATTGAGGAATCTGATTTTGATGAAACCGGCAAATACAAGTTTTAAAAATGCCTGTGGATAATCCACAGGCAACAGTCACGTAAATTTGAATAGGTACTAAACCTAATCTTCCAAAACTTACGTGGCTAAGAATAACATATAATAGATCAAAAGTCAAGAAAATATTTTGACAACATTTATATACTAACAAGGAAGAGAGGAAACAAACATGAAGAGAAATGATTTCAAAAAGATTATAAAAATTAGAAGTCAATGGCAATTTACAGGAGATAATTATAAGTTGCCAAGCGGTGAGCCGATTTCCGTATATGTTAGAAAATTGGTTGAATCGCAGATGAATGTTGATAGCTTTGCAATATTGAAAAATGGGGATTTGTCTTTTGCGACCGGAGGAAAGTGGAACGACATAACAAAAGCGTTTGAAAGTTATGTACTAATGCCAGAGTTTCAGGAAAATGAGACTTGCGAGTTTGACGAAATGGAAAAACGTATTGACGCATTGGTTTACGAGCTGGTTCAGAAGCAATAAGAACGTAATTGAATATTTTCAAACAAAGGGTAGCTTTTCCGGCTGCCTTTTCTTTTTGCCATGTCCAAAATCAGCAACGCGCCCGGGCATATCTTACAAAATCTCCGAAAAACCGTAAATAAACCATAAAACTTTTCTTAAAATTTTATAAACAATGCTAAGCATATTGAGCCTTTGATAAGTCCAAAAATGATAGAATAGTATCAGTTTTTGCAAAAAATCGTCTGACATAAGGCGACACAATCGTCTGACGTCGCTTTTTCAGAACTATGTTTCTCTTTCTCTCTCTTTTTCTTAATCTTTTAAAAATAATAATATACTGTATTTAAAGCCTATAGATGTATAGTAAGTGTATATCCGCATATGCGCGCGGTGTAAGTATATAATACCACCGTAAAAAATAAGTCTTGACTTTAAACCCGGAAATAGTGTATACCAAAAGCAGAGAGATTAACAGATTGGAGGTGTGGAATATATGCAGGATGTAGAGAATGTAGATCTTACAACCCTTATAGTGGATCTAGGTACAGTACAGATATACACATCAACTGTACAGGATTTAATAGACAACGCTTGTATAGAATTTCACATCGAAGATTTGTTAAAAGCCGGACAGAGACAATGGAAAGCTGTTATGCAGTATGTTGGTATGCATCTATTCCCGGATACATCGATACTAAAAGATAAGAGCTTGAAACCCCTTGGTAATGCAACTATACCGACTAACTGCAATAGATACGATAGAGAGGTATTATATAAGCTGTGTGATTATTATATATACATCTCCAATGTTTACAGCAAGCTGGTAAGTACAGTAGCATTTAGTTATTTTTGTAATATACCTACAAACACAATGGATATATGGAGTACAGAAGAACCAAGTTCGTTGGCTTTCAAGATGTGGCAAAAATTACAGCGATCTCGCAAGGATTGTATACTCGATAGAGCATATGACTCCAACAGCCCAGTGGGTACTATGTTCGTGGGCAACAACGAATTCGGCATGAATCAGCCGGGAATTGGAGATAATGCCACTCAACGCAAGGCAATCACGGCGCAGGAGCTGCCAAGGCTGGACGAGAAAAAAAGCCAAGAATTGCACGCAATTGACACACAATTCACAGATGCAGTGGCAAATAATACAGTTTAAATTGTGTGTGGTTATTCTACAATTCACAAATGCAGTAATATCAAGGGTTGTAGCGTTTTAACTATTCGTGAACTATTCGGAAAAGTTAGGTTTTGCGAATAGTTGCAAGGGTATGACATGAATTGTATTAAAACAATTTGATTTTCACACAATGACAACAGAACGAAACGGAAAACATTTTAGATCCCCATGTTTGCAAGAAAAGGATGGGGAGGGGGTCTGGCAGAAAGACCACCGGGCGGCTACTAAGTCCCTTAAATACCTCAAAAAATAAAAAGCCACTTACAACACCCATTGACTTTCACCGTAAATAGGCTATAATAAATTTATAACAATTCACTTTCACGTTGCGAATCGCAACTAAATTTCCAAAAAATTTTTAAAAACAAAAAGAGTGTTTCGGACAGGAGAATGATATATGACCGGAAATGAGTACCAGAAATTAGCCATGCGGACAAATGATCGCAAGGCGACAGAAAGAATTTCGGATAAACTTGATTTGCTTAAATTTTGCAAAAAGAACAATATCGCATCTGCGTTGCAAGATTATGACCTTGGCGGTATCTTTAATGCCTGTCTTGGGTTATCCGGCGAGGTTGGAGAGTTCAACGACATGATTAAAAAGTGGATTTTCCATGAGAAACAGCTTGATATTGACCACGCAAAGAAGGAAGCAGGAGATATTTGTTGGTATCTTGCAATGCTTTGCGAATCCTTCGGCTGGAGCCTTGATGAGATCATGCAGATGAATGTAGACAAACTTAAGGCACGTTATCCGGAAGGGTTTGACATTGAAAGAGCAAACCACAGAGCGGAAGGTGATGTTTAATGGCAAGCTGCAGCAATGAGTTGATGAAAACCGAGTATTCCGAAACCTTTGATGAAAAGCGCAAAGGATTGATTGAACAGTCGTATTACAAATACGGACCGGCAAGAATGAATTTTGCAAACGGGAATGTGGATGCAATCGAAAGTTTGAAAATGTGTCTTGCCAAGTTTGAAGAGACTGGGAATCTTGAATACCTGTGTGACGTTGCGAATTACGCTATGTTCCGGTTTATGTTTCCACAGCAGGGCGAGTATTTCGAACATACGGACTCTGATTCATCTGCCGGGATCTTCGGTATGAGCGTAAATGAAATGGAACGATTCAAACAGGAACACAGCTTTGAGGATGGGAGATATTGATATGATTTTAAATATAATCGCTACGGCGATAGATGCCCTCGTAATACTGGGACTTATGGGAGGACAGGTAAAACAAAAAGACAATTCAAACGTAAGAGGGTATTTGCTTTCATACGCGATTTTTGCAATGAATATTATTGTCATTTGGAAATGATGGGCTATCGCCAAACGGTAAGGCACAGGATTTTGATTCCTGCATTCCGGGTTCAAATCCCAGTAGCCTAATTGGTTACATGCTGACGTTTCATGTAGCCACGTATGTTTTCCATACGTACTTGAACCCTTGGTTGAGTGATTCAAGCATTTGGGTTCCTCCTTTCGCCACTAGGACGATTCATTCTGTTAAGGACGGTGCGAGACCGTCCGGTGGTATTCTATCATGCGTCTATCCCACGGCACATGATCGTGTAACGCATAGCACGTAAAACATATTGCTAACCGTCTCGTGGCGGTTATGATCGGTTAGTCGAGCGGTAAGACACCACCCTTTCACGGTGGTAACACGAGTTCGAATCTCGTACCGATCACTGTATTGGGATTTAATTCAGTGGTAGAAGACACGGCTTATATCCGGGTTGTCGCGGGTTCGATTCCTGCAATCCCAACGATAGGTCTTGCGTATTCTTTAACAGGAGTATGCGAAGTGGATTATAAAAGAAACGCACAACAAACAGGCTGCGAGTAGGAAGTACAACAAAAGCAGTTCAGACAGGACACTCGAAAATATCCCTATGCGTTTGGTAGCCTTTGAACGAGTGCATCTTGTCAATTTGGCAGTGTTCCCATAATGGAATTGGAGCCGGTTGCTATCCGGTCGGGCGTTTGTTCGCCTTGTAGGTTCGAATCCTACACACTGCGCTTAACGCGGTTGAAATTATGCTGTTTGCTTGCAGACGGTCTATGGTTTGGCTGCGTTATATACGTCTGTCTGTTGGTCAGAAAGAGGTCTCCAAAACCTCTAACGAAAGTTCGATGCTTTCCGGGCGTGCTTATCCTTATCTCCGCTTAGTCGGGTGCTACTGCAATAGTTCCGGTCGATGGGAGACTTATGGATGGTAGCGGTATTATTGGAAACAGAAAACCCTTCCGTGATTAGAAATTGCAGATTTGAAAGCGGTTGGCATGGTTTTGGCTGACATGGTTCGATTCCCTGTGCCACTATTCGAGGTTAATATTTACGCAAAATTGTGTGTGAGTATGATAAAAAAATGTGGAATATTTATATCAAACAAAAGACACGGAATCTTACGAGGATTCCGATTTTTGCTATGATTGGGAGCAAAATATGACAAACTGTGTGAATTGTGGCGCACCGATCGAAACTGATAAAAAGGTGTGTCCTTATTGCAAAATTCTATTTAAACAAATTCCGGCAAGGAACGTACCAGAAAGTCAGCCGGAGAAGGTAGAAACGGCAATATTTGAAAACGTGGTATTTAATAAAGGGGAGGAGCGTAAGAATGTGTGATTTTTGCAATTTTGATGAAGATGGTTGGTCAGTTTCAAAAGAAAAGGGAATTGACCTTGGAGTATTAGGCAAAATAACATTAGGTTTGGATTTTACAAATGAATGCATATATGCATCACTTTGCGCTAACAAAATTGCACTTAGCAGTGAAGTAAAAGTAAAAGTAAATTATTGTCCTATCTGTGGCAGAAAGTTGGTGTAATATGTGTGATTTTTGTCGGAATAAAAAGAAAATCATTGATGGTAAAGGAAATTTAGTCCTTTTGGGAGCTGAAAATAACATGATTTTCGACAATAGCGATGGAAAAGAGGTTGCAGGAGCCGTAAAAATTAATTTTTGCCCTATGTGCGGTAGAAAGTTGGTGGGATAGTGACTAAACCGATATACACATATACTTCGATTCACATAAAAGAAGCGTTTCAATTTGAACAGTTACTTGAAAATATTTTTAAGGGAATGAACGTTTCATATAAGAGAAAAAGTGAGTATATGGAATTTGAAACCGATAAATTTACTTTGATATGCGCACCATTGTTTTCAAATAATTGCTTGCCATACAAGCGGTGCTCATGCCTTATCCTTGACCTTGACTATTCAATGATTCCGTTTGCAGCATATGACAAGGTAGATTATGCAGTAGAAAACATTCTGTATGAAATACATCACGACACGGAAGTTATTGACAAAAACGATTTTATGAAAATTATTAAGAAAATGTACGAGGTGTAACAGTGAAGCCATTAGAAGAAATATTTTTTAGAGCTTGCGTGAATGAACAGAAAAGAAAATTGCGTTCGAGTGACCGTGAATTGAGCATAAGAACTATTGGAAATATTTTTGAAAGGCTTGGATTCTCATATAAGCAGTTAATGTATTATGTCAGAAAGTGGTCTGACAGGGGATTTTATGATTACGGAGTAACACTTGACTTGGGATGGTTTGAATTTGACAAACTGACCGGAGAATATAAACAGATTTATGATTCTATGACAAGTACGGACGGATGGAAAGATGGGGAGTTAGCAAATTATATTGTCAGAAATTCTTTTAAGCGAGATAGAATAACACCGCTTGATATTCTATATATGTACGGATTGGTTTGAAAGGTGGTTAAAAATGAATGAATTAACGCAAAGTAAAGACGGATATATCGTATTTGACGAGAGCGGAACATGCGCACTTGCATATGGTGCAGCGGAAAAATGGTTCAAGACTTATGATGAAGCAATCAATTATGCTTTAGAAAAAGTTACTAAAAATTGTGAACTATTTAAAGACCGCATTGATTTTAACTCTGTAATTGTTTATGAGGGTTCAGAAGAATTTATGCATCAGTCGCACAGTATTCCTTGCGGAAAAGTGTTGTTTTGGTGGAAGAATCATAAATAGTTTGATGGTGGAAGAATGAATAAATTATTACAAAATATACTTTTTCAGAAACCTACAGATTGTAAATATTGCGGAATGTTAAGTTGCGGAGTACTTGGCGCGACTTACACATGTGTGAATGAGAAAAGCAAGTGTTATTTTGTTTACCCGGTTATATGCCCTAAAGAGTGCATATTTTATGAAAAAGACACGGACTCCAAATGTTAAAACACTATTCAAACAACACAGATATCGGAACTTGATATTTTGTATATGCTAGGATCAGTTTGAAAGGCGGTGGAATGATGGTTACACAGAAAGATGTCCACAATAGTATAGTTGTAAATGCAAACGTTTGGCAGAAAAGCTATTTATCATTACAATGCGGCGGAAGCGTTGAAAAGATAAAGGAAGTAGAACAGGCAATGGCTAATATGATTAACGGCATTAGCAAGGCACTTAAAAATAGTGGAACGGATTATTTGAATAAACTTGATTTGTAAGCGAGGGATTTTATGAAACATCAAAAAGAATGGCGCACTTGCGATAGGTGCGGTACTGAAATTAAAAAAGGAATACTTTGTGGAAATTCCATTACAAGGAATGGCATTTTAAATACCACATACGACTTGTGTTATAAATGTATGGAAGATTTTGAGGAGTTTATGAGAAATGATAGTTAATATGGGAACCAAAATCTATGAAATGAGCAGCAAGCAGGCAAAAGCTATCCTTGGAACGGCTAAGAAACTTGCAAATTGCAACATATACGGCATTGAAAAAGGCAATGTGGTGATTATGTTGAATGAAAAGTATGAGGACGATATGAGCCTTAAAAAAGCCGTAGAGGAGTATAAAAAGAAAGGGTTCAAGGTGCATTGGAAATGAAGAAAATACCAACATTGTTTGAGAGAGTATATGAAAATCATAAAATCGTAGACATTCTTCCGAATGTTACAAAAGGCATGGAGTGGGTGCTTGAAGGGAAAGGCATAGCAACCTTAAAAGTTGATGGCTCATGTTGCGCGATCATAAACGGAGAATTTTATAAGCGGTATGATGCGAAAAGAGGTAAACCGATTCCGGAAGGTGCTATTAAATGTCAAGAAGAACCAGATCCAATAACTGGTCACTTGCCATGCTGGGTGAGGGTTGACGAAAATAAACCGGAAGATAAATGGTTTATTGAAGCATACAAGAACACTATTGATGCCGGAAAAATTGAAACCACTAATAGCGGATTGGCGAGCGGAAAAATAAGCGAACACAGAGAGTTTATTTATCCTAAAATGCAAGATGGCACTTATGAAGCGATTGGAGTTCATTTTCAAGGAAATCCATATAATTTACGATCTGATACGATAGTAAAACACGGAGTGGTAACCATAAATGTTGAAAGAACATTTGATGGAATTAAGAAATATTTATCAGATCATTATATTGAGGGCATTGTATTCTGGCTTGATGGAGAGCCAAGATGCAAAATCAAGCGTTCTGATTTTGGATTTGAGTGGGGAAATAAGAAATGAAGAAAACACGTTCAAAAATTATAATCAAAACTAGAAAAGGCGGTTACACAAAGATTTATGCCAACGGAAAATGGCAAAAGGGAGTGTATAATCTTGATTTTCATGCTGACTGCACGCCATTAAGATACCCATACATAAAAATTTCTTGCGAATTTGATAAGAATAAGACTGATAAAAACGGTTCGGTTATTTACGACCCGGAAAAAGAAGAAATTGCAAAAGAACACGTAGTTGCAAGGATTTAAGGGGCGAGATTATGAGTAAAATTGTTATGACAACTGTAATTATTCTTGCTTTGTGCGCAATCATAATCAATCTTATAAACTGCAAATTTTATTCAGACTTTATCAGCATAAAGTACAACAGAAGCACGAAACATAGAAAGTCTGCACGCTTAACTACTAAAGAAGTTAAGAAAAGATACTATCCAGAATACAGATATGCAGTTGTTAGTTTTGAACTTGGCAATTATCCATTATGGATTTGCAAAGATATTGACGAAGCAAAAGAAAGGGTAAAATGCAGTTGCCAAAGGTTACATATTGTATACTTAGGGGATGTAGAATAGTTATGGAATATCAAAACACAATGCTTTGTAGTGGATATAGCCACGAACTAAAACCTTGCGAGCATATAGTGAATTGTGATTTATGTACCGGTCCAAGTGTTGACACATATGGAAATGAGCGATATGTATGTGGTCGGGGAGTTACAGACTTTAGGTGCAAGAGAGACAATCCGAACTGGAAGCCTTTGACAAAGCAACAATTAATCGAATTATACAAACAAATGCCAGACAGGACAAATATAAGCATTGGAGAATTGCTCGAAGGCGCGATAATTGACGGAATTGTGGAGGGCAACAATGATGGAATTTCAATACAGAAAAATGGTACAGGAGATAGCTGACACGGTATTAGACAATGCCACAATCAACAATATTCCATTTCGTGAATGGATTGATAATGTGAATAACGCTTATGCAAATAAAAAGTGTAATCTGACTTCTTGCCAATACAATGCAGATGGCAAGTGTACCAATGATGAGAAGAGAAAAGAATGTATTGATGTTTGCGAAAAAGTGTTATGCATGAATTGAAAGGAGATTTTATGAAGAAGAAAATTATAGCAATTGTATTAGGATTGACATTGTGCTTGGGAATGACCGGATGCGCATCGTGGGACAGATTTGTGGTAGACATGAAAAGTGATGCAAATGGCGGTATGCAGAGAACCATTACTGTATACACGGCAGATGGTAAAGAACTTGCAACATATAAAGGCAAGATTGACCTTAGTACAAACGATGGTGGATATGTTAAGTTCGATTTTAACGGAAAGAGATATATCTACTACAACTGCTTTGTAGAAAGCATTGCGGATATAAAATAAATAACAATTCAGACCAAGAAAATAGTCTTTAAATAATTTCCAAAACACTAAGAGGTGCGTACAATATTGGTGTGCTAAGAATAGCTTTTACTACTGACTACGCATATTAGCGGCTAACAAATGGAGTTAGTCGCTACCCTAAAACAGTTATAGGCAGAGGTCAAGGCACTTCTGCTTTTGCGGAGGTGCTTTTTATTTGGCTTCAAAGCAGTTAATCAATGCAGTAAATGGATATGAAAATTACATACAGAGAAAAGGCGTTGATGAACAGGTAATAGATGCCCTTTTGAAAGCGTGCAATGTGGCAATTCGGACGGAAAAAGACGTTGACTACGGATTGACTATAACCGAAAGAACAAAGGCTTTAATCAACGAATTTACGCAGAAAAATGCGGGCGGTAGTATATGGGAACTTGAACGATATGCGCAGGATCACGACATTAAAGGCGGATACAAACTTGTGGATCAGTTCTATGAAATCTTGCGGTTAGAAAGCTTTTATCGTTTCGAGAGTTTCATCTACTTTATGGAGCGCAAAAGAAATTGGAGTAAACGGTTTTATTATCCACGCCGCAAGACGCTGAATATAGTAGCCAACGATCTTGAAGATTTGGAAAACCGGAAGATTAAATTTTACGGATTGTCAATGCCATCGCGTGTTGGCAAGTCTACTATCTGTATTTTCTTTCTTGCGTGGGTGGCTTTGCGCAGACCGAACAGCCATAGCGCAATGGGTGGTCACTCCGGTATTTTGGCAAAAGGATTTTACAAGGAATTGATGAATCTTTTTACCACGGAAGAATATACGTTTGCTGAACTTTTTGCTTATTGGCACCCGGAATACGCAAACGCATCAATTCCGACGGATAAGAGTGCGGACGAATTTACGATTACGCTTGGAGATCCCGACAGATTCGCAACCGTAACGTGCCGTGGTATTGACGGAACATGGACAGGAGCGGTCGATGTTTCGAAAGACGGATATTTGTATGTTGATGACTTGGTTCGTGATCGAGAACATTCATTAAGCCCTACTCGAATGGAAAACACATACCAAGAGTACTTAAACAAGATGGTTGACCGTAAAAATGACGGTGCAAGGGAATTGATGGTTGGTACCCTTTGGAATGTTTTAGATCCATTGGAGCGCATGAGAAAGCAATATAAGCATGACCCACAATACCGATTCCGTAAGATTCCAGCACTTAATGAAAATGACGAAAGCAATTTTGCGTATGAAATCAACGGATTTTCCACGGAATACTACAGAGATATGCGAGATAAGCTTGACAATGCCGAATGGATGGCTAAGTTTATGCAACAACCATATGTCCGCGAAGGATTGCTTTATACGGATTTGAGGCTATTTAACGGAATCCTGCCTGATGGAGATTTCCGGCGCATCGGAGTTGTGGATGTTGCCTGGGGCGGCGGCGATAGCTTGTCAATGCCGATTGGGGCAGAATATGAAAACGGTGATGTTTATATTTACGATTGGGTATTCAACAAAGGCCCGAAAGAGGTAACAATTCCTCTTGTTGTTGGACGAATTATTGGAAACGAGATTCGGCAGACAAGATTTGAGGGGAATACCGGAGGAGATCTGTATTGCCAATATGTAGATGAAAAGTTGCAGGCACAGGACTATAAATGCTCATGCACAAGTAGAAAAGCACCAAACAAGGTTGAAAAATTATCAAAGATCATAGCATATTCTGGGGATGTTAAGAGAAAATTCATATTTCTTGATGCGCACAGAGCGACGCAGGAACAAATGAAGAAAGATTCAGATCTTGGAGTAACAAGATATTACAGAAATGACGAATATCAAGCGGCTATGGATGAACTCTCTATGTTTGTAAGTATTGGCGGTAATGAACACGACGATGCGGCAGACGGCTTAACTCAGCTTGAAATGTTTATAGAAAACCCAAACAATACCGCAAAGGTAGAAGCGGCAGTAAACCCATTCAGGAGGTATTAGGATATGACAACAGACAAATATCTTTCACAGATAAGCAGAATTGACCATGCGATTGCAAATAAGCTTGAAGAAATAAAAAGGCTATCCGATATGGCAACATCTATATCCATATCCCCGAAAGAGGTGGATGTGCAATCATCCGGCAATCCCGACAAGATGGGGAGCGCGGTATCGAAGATTGTTGATTTACAGAATGAGATCCAGACACTTGTAGATGAATTGGTTGATAAAAGACGGATTATTATATCACAAATCGACAGTATGGATAATACAGATGTGTATATCGTGCTTTCATCGCACTATGTCAATGGAAAAGATTGGAACTTGATTTCTGTTGAGATGAAATATTCCTATAGGAACATTATGAAACTTAGGAAAAGAGCATTACAGGAGTTTGAAAGACGTTATGGACAACTTTATTCTGAAAAGAGTGCATAAAAGTACACAATAGTTCACACTCTTTCACAACATTTCCTAAAACTTGCATGGTATACTAAAAGAGTAGAAAAACAAAATCCTACAACCCCAAAAGCATATAACCCGTAAAAGGCACTGTCAGAAATGGCGGTGCCTTTTTTGTAAGAAAGAGGTTGCTATGAAAAAAGTAACTATATATTGCCCGGATTGCGGAAGAATTGCCGGACATTATGATGGGAGATCTACGATAGATCATCCGTGTAAATGTAAAAAATGCAATCATATTGTGATTTATCGCGTGGCAACAGGCAAAATTGAAACAAAGCCAATACCGAAACGCGCTTGCAGTAGTGGAGTTTTATTTATATGAACAAGCAGTATTTTCATGACCTTGTAAAAGGCAGATATGGAAGAAAAATTGCATATGCTAACGTAGAACAGATTACGGCAGACAATATCGTAAATGTTGTCGGAAACTGCATTGGTGCATTTTATTTCAACAAGACGATCATTCGGTATCTGTGGAACTACTACAAGGGCGATCAGCCTGTATTGTACCGAACAAAGGTACAGAATGCGGATATAACCAATAAGGTGCCTGAAAACCATGCCTATGAGATTGTTCAATTCAAGGTTGGTCAGACTTACGGTGAGCCAATTCAGCTTATCAGCAGGAAAGATGATGATCGGATAAACAATGCAGTTGATGAATTTAACGATTATCTAACCGATGCTAATAAGCAGGAAAAGGACATTAAGGCAGGAGAGTGGCAATCAGCAACCGGAACGTCATTTAAGGCGGTGCAGATTACAAAAAATGGAGATATACCATTTAGAATTGTTGCACCGACACCAATGAATACATTTGTTATCTACAGCCGTTCCACAGAAGAACCACTTTTAGCAATCCAAGAGCTTAAGGATGCCGATGGACAGATGTATAAACTCTGTTACACGGACTCTTACGAATGCAAGATTGTGAACGGAGAGGTTCGAGATTGGAAACTGCATGGTTTTGGCGGAATCCCGATTGTTGAGTTTCCAAATAACCATGAGCGCATTTCTGATATTGAGCTTGTGATCGGACTATTGGATGCAATCAATACAATGCAGTCAAACCGAATGGATGGCGTTGAGCAGTTTGTTCAGTTTTGGATAAAGTTTGTAAATTGCGACATTGACCCGGAAACCTTTGAAAAAATGAAGATTTCCCATGCGCTGACGGTAAAATCCAATAACGAGCAGAATAAATCAGATGTTGACATTATGACACAAGAGTTGAATCAGACAGAGTGCCAAGTTGCAAAGGATGATTTGTGGGATAATGCACAGTCCATTCTTGCCATACCGAATAAGAACAACAATAATTCCGGTGGAGATACACAGGGGGCGGTTGAGCTTAGAAACGGATGGGATTTCTCAAAGTCGAGAGCCAAACTAAAAGACCCAATTGTAAAGTCGGCTGAAAAAAGACTTGCGAAAGTTGTTTTGAATGTGATTCGTATACAAGATCACGATTTAGGATTGAGTTTGCGCGACTTTGATGTGCAGATAAACCATAGCCCACAAGATAATATGTATACCAAGTCACAGACATTATATCAACTTTTACAAGCCGGTATCCATCCACTTGTGGCGATTAAATCTGTCGGACTTTGGGGAGATGCAGAAAAGACATTCCTGTTGTCAAAGCCATACTTGGATAATCTGTGGAAAACAATTGATGATGTAGAAGCACAGGAACAAAAAGCAAAAGAATTGATGAATAAAATGAATACAGATGGCACACAAAGCCAGACAAACAAAGATAAGACAGTCACCGAGTAATTGGCGGCTGTTTTTATTTTATAAAAATTCGCAAAGTTGTGAGCGTAAAAATCAACAATGTCGTTCGGTGTCGTTGCACCGTATAAAAATTCGTATGACATATCGGAGGTAATGAATGAAGAGAGAAGATCTGATTGCTATGGGATTAAGCGAAGAAAACGCGGACAAGATCATGGCAGATTACGGAAGTTCCGTACAGAAAGCCAAAGCAAGGGTTGACGAGTACAAGACAAAGGCTGACAAAGCTGAAGAGTTGCAGAAGCAACTCGATGATATTGAACAGGGAAAGCTCACGGAAGTCGAGCAGGCAAATAAGAACCTCGAAAAAGCCAATGCGAGAATCGCGGAACTTGAAAAAGCACAGGCAATAGCCACGCAGAGAGCCGATGCCGCATCTAAATTTAATGTTACCGCAGAACAGGCAGCGCAGATTGTAAAAGACGATGGCAGTTTTGATTATGACGTTCTTGGAAAGATTATCTCCGAAAAAGAGACCGCCGCAGCGCAAGCCAAGGAACAGGAGATTGCAAATGGCAGTACGAATCCGGGCGGTGGAACGGCTGGCGGAAATAAAGACAACGAAAAGACAGAAGCGGAAAAAACCGCAGAGTCGATCGGAAAGACTTTAGCCGGAACGAATCAGGCGGCTAAGTCGGTAGTAGACAGTTATTTATCGTAAGGAGGTTTTAAAGATGAAGTTTACTGAAAAAAGTGTAACAACTCAGCTTGAAATTCTGAAAAGAAAATTAGGCGGTGAGCTGTTCGAGGAAATCAAACTTGATGATACCGCATTCACAGAAGGCGTGTGCAAGGCAGGAAGCCCAATCGCCGTAGATGGAAAGGTTGATAAGGAAACAAAGCCAATCGGAATTTTACTTACAGATGTTTATAAGGATGAGAACCCTAACGGAACAATCCTTAGAGCGTTTGGAGTTGTAAATTCTGCAAACATTCAGACAAGCACAGGAGAAGCTGTTGCAGAGGCAGTTAAGACAGCCCTTCCGTTAATCGTATTTGAATAGGAGGTAATACAGAATGAACATTAGAGATGTGTATAGTGCAAAAGCAATCGCGCTTGTAAACACAGAGGTAGCAAGTAATAAAATTGCGTATCTTGGTTCGGGATTATTCCCGGCTAAGAAGAAAATGGGACTTGATCTGAAATGGATTAAGACTTCTAAAGGACTTCCTGTTTCTCTTGCACCGTCCAATTTTGATGCGGTGTCAACGTTAAGAAGCCGTGAGGGATTCAAACTCACAGAAACAGAAATGGCTTTCTTCCGTGAGTCTATGCTCATTAAAGAAGCTGACGAACAGGAAATTATGCGTGTACAGGATAGCGCAGACCCATATGCGAGCGAGGTATTAAGCAGAATTTTTGATGATGCAAATACTCTGATTGATGGTGCTAACGTAGTGCCGGAGCGTATGATTATGCAGTTGCTTGCACCGGATGATGGATCTCCAAAGATTTCCATTCAGGCAAACGGCGTAACCTACGCTTATAACTACGATCCGAGCAACACATACAAGACCCACAACTTTGCAAACCTTGAGACCGCAACAGATAAGTGGGATGACCACGAAAATTCTGATCCACTTGACGATGTTTCTGTTGCCCTTGATGCAGTCGAATCAGAGACAGGAGAGAGACCTTCTATCATGATTGTTTCTCGTAAGACTATGGATCATCTTAAGCAGAATAAGAAGATTCGTTCCGCCATTCTTGCGCAGAATGCCACGGCAAACATCTTTATGAACGACAACCGTGTTAAAGAGGTATTCTCCAACGAACTCGGAATCAGCATTATTGTTTACTCTAAGCAGTACAAGAATGAAGCTGGTACGGCATCTAAGTTTTACCCAGACGGATTTGCAACGCTTATCCCAAGCGGAGCACTTGGAAATACATGGTACGGTACAACACCGGAAGAACGTACACTTATCGGAAAGCCTACAGCAGATGTTTCTATCGTAAACACAGGTGTTGCTGTTGCAATTTCCGTATCGGAAGATCCTGTACAGACTAAGACAACGGTTTCTGAAATCGTACTTCCGTCTTATGAAAGAATGGATAGCACCTATGTCATTAAGTGCTATTAGGAGGTGATCCTTTGGTTTACGAGTGCAAAACAAAATATAAGGGCAAGTGGTATATGCCAGGAGAGGAAGTACCGGAGGAAAAATCTCAGGTACTTTCTGATTTTATGAATCCACCTGAAAACCCTATCACTTATACAAAGACCGAAATTAACAGAATGAGTACCGCAGACTTGCAAAAACTTGCCACGGAGCAGGGGATTGAAAACGCACAAGCAACAAGTGGCGCGGAACTGAAAGAAATTCTGATTGCAAAGTTTAATCTGTAGGAGATCGCTTATGTCATACACACTTGTCGAACAGGTAAAGATTCGTTTAAAACAATTTCATATAGAAGAGGTAGAGGACGAAACGACAGGGGAAAAGTCCGATAAAGTTGTGTTTGATGAAAAAGAATGTAACCCTTTGATTGAACAGCTTTTAGAGCAGGCAAGAAAAGAAATTATCAGAAGACGGAACTATCCTAAAACATACACACAAGACCAGATTGACAGTGATGTTAAGAACTATGAAAACATTATGGTTAATTTGGCAGTGTACGACCGGTCGCAGGCAGGAGAAGCATACATGGCAAGTTTTTCCGAAAACGGTGTGAGCCGGACATGGAAAGACCGTGAAAGCCTTTTTGTTGGAGTGTTTCCGTTTGTAAAAGCAATGTAATTAAAGAAGATTGAGCGTGACCATATTGCCGGTGTCGGTAAAATGGTTGCAGGCGGCGCACATTAAGCGGTGGTGGGCGGTGCGTCAAAAGGAGATTCAAATGAAAAGTATTTTGATTCAAACTTATCTCGTGGTACTTCCAATAGTGCTTGGGTATATAGTTTGGCTTCTTAAACAGCAAAAGAAAAGCAGGGATGCGAACAGTAAAGGAACAATGCTCCTTTTGCGCGTCCAGCTTATTGAATACCATGCAAAGTACACTAGAATCGGAGAAATACCGTCATATGCTTATCAAAACTTCTGTGAGATGTATGATGCGTACCATGCGTTAGGCGGAAATGGAATGGTTACGAAAATGAAACATGAGATTGAAGAGATTCATATAGGGAAAGGAGATAAAAGCCATGAGGAATTGGAAGGATTGGACTAAGAAAGCCGGAATCCGAGCAATCAAGACTGTTGCGCAGGCGGCGATTGCCGGAATTGGAACGGCGGCATTTATGGGCGCGGTGGATTGGAAATATGTTCTTTCTGCATCAGTCCTTGCCGGAGTGTTATCACTTCTGACGAGTGTTGCCGGAATCCCGGAGGAAAACACCAATGCTTGACATTAACAAGCAGAAAATGAAATATTCGCAATCCGGTCAGAGGGTATTCATTCCACAAACTGACGAAAATGGAGATATTGTCTATGAAGGGTACAAGGATTCCGATGGAAACTTTGTACCTTATTTAGATTCCGAAGGTAACAAAATTCCAAAGGGCGAGGAAGTTGAAGGGTTTTCAGAACCTACGACATTCCAAGCCAATATCAGCAATAAGCTGTCAGAAGCCCTTGTGAAAGAATTTGGAATTGATGATAGTACATCATACTGTCAGCTTGTCACGGATAAAGGATATTTGCCATTGAAAGCCGGTGATGTGGTGTGGAAACGTTCGGAAGTCAAACGCACTGATGATGGACTTGTGGATTCAGAAACCGCAGATTACATCGTAAAAGGCGTTGCTGATGAAGGACTGACCACGGATTTGTTTCTTCTTAGGAAGAATATTAAGTAGGTGATTGTATGGCAAAACCTATTTCAATGACACTATCCACTAAGTCCATACAAGACGCTATAAAGAAATTAGAACAGTACCGCGATAGTTTACAGACTAAATGCGATTTACTTGTTTCTAGGCTTGCACAAGAAGGTCAAACGGTGGCGATAAAACACATATCGAAATCTCCAATCGGAAACACGATAACGGTAAGGGTAGATAAAGCGCCACAGTTAATGACCTCGAATGCAATTCTGATTGCAACAGGAAAAACGGTAACGTCAGAAGACAGAGAACCGTTCTATACTTTGTTGGCGGTAGAGTTTGGAGCCGGTATTTTTTATAACTCCGAAGAGAACCCAAAAGCACCGGAACTTGGATTCGGTGTCGGCACATATCCGGGGCAAATACACGCTTTTGAAGATGGTTGGTACTATTGGGACGATAAGACCGAAACATGGCGTTATACCCACGGTATTAAAGCCACAATGCCTATGTACAATGCGGAACAACAGATTATTCAACAGTATGTAAAGATTGCAAGGGAGGTATTCGGTGGAAAATGAGTTAAATAGTTGGGCACTTGATTTTGAAGATACCTTATGTTCCCTTTTGAAATCGTACATGGAGAGCAAGGTAAGAGGAATTAAGGTGACGCAAGATGAAGAATCGGGCGGTACCGCAACATTTCCGACGCTTTTAGTCAGACAAATCGGTGGTACAGAAGCCGGACGAACGAATGAAGCAAAGACAATCAACGCAATTCGCCCAACATTTCAGATCACAATTACAAACAAAGGTTCAAGAAAAGCAACTAAGGACATCGCAGCATATGCGGTGTCTTTTTTTAAACAGCAAATGTTTGAGGTATCAAATATAATCCCAACAATTTCCAAGCAAGTGCGAACGGTTACATTCCGCGCAACTCGCGTAATTGGAAACGTTGAGCATTTAGATCAGCTATAAGCAGAAAGGAAGTAGAAAATATGGCATCAACAAGCTATAGAACACGTGTCATTGTAAAAGAGCACACGGAAAAACAGGCTGACTTTGCAGGAACATACAATCTTTTGGTTGCGGCTAAGTCAGTTCCAAGCCCTGCATCACCACCAAACACGGTAGAGTCAACAACGATGGAAGATGATCAGCAAACTTTTGAAAAAGGAATTAAGACTTCTGATTCAAGAGAAATCACAGGAAACCTTGAAAAAGAATATCTTTCAAAGGTGGATGGATATGGAGATAAAAAACTCGATATTATTCACCTTTACGGAACGGACGGTATTGGCGGTGTAGCGAAGTACGCATATGTAGGAACTGCAACAGCCACACCTAACGATGTAGGCGGAAACGATGAAATCCTTGAAATGACGGTAACAGTTATTCCAAGTACAGCATCAGAGCTTGTTACGGATAAGCTGACTGTCGTTGATAATAACGATGGAACATTCACTGTAACAGTGGTGGGGTAAAAAGCCTATCGGACGAGCAATCGACCGCACCGGTAGGCGAGGATGAACGGTCGATAGCAGAACTTGAAGCAATGAGATAAGCAACAATGGGGCGGTGGCAACACTGCCCCTTGCCAATATAGGGCAGAAAGGCAAGGTAAAACATGAAAGTAAAGTTAGGTGGAAAAGAATATACAATTCAGTTTGCAACAAGACCATCGTTAAAATCACATATCTTACAGGATATTATGAAGACGCAGGACATGGAAGATATTTCCTCTATGGAAGATATTCTTCTTGAAACACTTCCTAAGACGCTTCTTGTGGGATTGCAGATGCATCACAATGAGGAATTTGGATATGATTACAAAACAAACAAGGGCTACGATGAGCAGCTTGAGAAGGTGTCCGACATTCTCTATGATGCGATTGACACAAACGAGATTAACTGCATGGATTTATTCGCTGATATGCAGGAGGAAATGATGACAAACGGTTTTTTAGCGCAGATGATGGAGTCGTTGGAGAGAGCGCAGGAGCAGGAGAAAGAGAAGAAAAAGACCCCATCCAAAGCGAAAGTCAAGAATTAACATGGGAATATTACGTTGCGGAAATCCGTCCGTTTTACCTTATGGTAACGAAAGGCTACGGATTTTCCATTGATGATATAGATATGATGAATCCAGAGTTGCTTAAGCCTTATGTGGATGCATATAAGGCAGAATGGAAGCAACGCGACATGGAAATGTATATGTGGTTTGGCAGATATGCAACGTCAGCACTTGTGACAGCAATAGACGCGACATTCGGTAAGGGTAATAGTAAGTACGTGAAAGAAACTTGCTATGATTCCATCGAAAAGCAGAATACGGACGATCCCGATGCTGAGATACGAGAAATGCTTAAGGCGGAAGAAGCATGGGCGGCTAAATCAAGGCAATCACATTTACCAAAACCAAAGATAGTTTAAGAAAAGAGGTATTGCTATGGCAGTAATTATTGGAAGCGCTAGGCATGATGAGCACGGCAACTGTTATTCTGGTGGAAAAGCCGGAGATCAGACCGGACAGGAAGTGTCTATGCAGAAGTTTTACAACCATTCTAAGGGATGGTACGTGCTAAGAGCAAAGGACGATAGGGTTGCGGAGAAGTTAGCCGAAGCTATGAAGATTGCATCTGATAACAAAAATATCGGCTATGACCAATCGGAACGCTACGGGGTTATTAAACATGGTATCAACACAAAAGTCAAGACGGAATGCGATTGTTCTTCCCTTGTACGTGCCTGTATTATCTATGCATCCGGTAAGGATGTGGGAGATTTTAATACATCCAATGAACGACCGGTAATTTTGAAATCCGGTTTGTTTGATGATATGGGTTCTTATCATGCCGGTTTTATTCTTCGCAACGGAGATATTCTTGTGACACGCATAAAAGGGCACACAGTTATTGTTGTAAAAGGCACAAAGAAATGCAAAGCCAAGTATTATCCGAAGTATACCGGAAATTCCGGTTCAATCGTAGAAGCATTAAAAGCGGTTGGGGAAGATGATGTGTCGAAAGAACATCGTGCGGAAATCGCAAAAAAGAACGGATTTTCCAATTTTAAGTTTACATCAGAGGAAAATTCAAAAATGCTTTCTCTTCTGAAAAAGGGAAAACTTAAAAAGTAATTCAAGGGCGGTAGGGGTCAAATCCTACCGCCTTTTTCTAAAACTAAATAAAGGAGGTGGAACTGTTGGAATTAGAAACCTTAGAGGTCAAGATTCAAGCGCAGGCAAGGCAAGCTAACGGACAGATTGATGCGCTGATAACAAGGCTTGGAAAATTATCATCATCCTTGCAAAGCATAGATTCTAGCGGAATTAACCGGTTATCAACCGGAGTAAACCGATTGTCAAACTCAATGAGTGCCATACGGAGTGTTGATTCAAGGTCATTCTCGACTCTTGCAAGAAACATTAAAACGCTTAGCAGCATTGACACAGGAAAGATAAATGCGGCAGCCGGAGCAATGCGACAGATTTCAAAGTCTGTAAGCTCATTTTCCGGTATGTCGAAATCGGTGCAAGGTTTGTCGGAATTAGCTGGAGGAATCAAACAGCTTGGTTATACAAGCTCTACAAAAGCTATCGAGAACATACCGAAACTTGCGGTTGCAATGCGACAGCTCATGTCGGAATTGTCAAAAGCACCTATGGTAAGTCAAAATCTTATTAACATGACAAATGCGCTTGCAAAGTTAGCAAGAACTGGTGGAGCGGCAGGAACAGCGGCAAAAAGCATCACAAGCTCATTTAGCGGATTTAGTTCCGGTGCTTCTGCGGTTACTAAGAAGTCGTTCTCTCTTGCGTCTGCAATCGGAAAAGTGTATGCAACGTATTGGACTCTATTCCGAGGATTTAGGCTACTTGGAGATGCTATTGATATATCATCCTCACTGACAGAGGTTGAGAACGTTGTAAGACAGACATTCGGGCAGTATGAAAGCCTAATTAACAATTTCGCAAAAACATCAATTGAAAAATTTGGTATGTCTGAATTGTCCGCGAAACAGTTTGCAAGCCGATTCCAGGCAATGGGAACTGCACTCGATATTCCACAGGGGAAAATGGCAAATATGTCTATCCGGTTGACAGAATTAGCCGGAGATATGGCTTCATTCTATGATGTGAGTCAAGAAGATGTTGCCAAGAGTCTGCAATCTGTATTTTCCGGTACTACGGCACCTATGCGGCGTTATGGTATCGACTTGACACAGGCAACATTAAAGGAATGGGCGTTAAAGCAAGGACTTGATGCGAACATTTCATCAATGACGCAGGCTCAAAAAGCCATGTTGCGTTATCAGTATGTGCTTGCGCATACAACCAATATTACTGGGGACTTTGCCAGAACAGCCGATAAACGAAACTTTTGTTTCATGTGTCGCGCGGCATAGTAATATGTCGATGAAAATCGGGTAAAATCGGTGAAAGCTAAGTTGACTTAGCGCGAACATTTTTGTATAATATGTTTGAGGTGATTTAATGCGAACATATTATATCTACAAAGCAACAAATAAAATAAACGGAAAATCTTATGTAGGTCAAACTTGTGATTTTCATAGCAGAGTGTGGCAACATCAAAGGTGCTACGAAAAAGAAGATTGCGACTTTCATAGAGCAATTAAAGAATTCGGGTTTGACAACTTCTCATGGGAAATCATCGAAACGTGTGAAAGCGAAGATAGAGCTTGTGAGTTGGAAAAGTATTACATTGAAAAATTTAACACCTATCGAGATGGCTATAATATGACCAAAGGTGGGAAAGGCGCGCCGTATCATAACGCCAGGGCGGTTGTTTTGCTGACGCTTGACGGACGGTACATTAAGCGTTATGATAGTGCAATGGATGCAGAGATTGACGGATTTAATAATACGGATGTTCTGCTTAATTGTAAAGGAAAAGGCGGCAGACAAAGGGCTATATGTTCATGTTTGAGGATGAGTATGAATCAAACGGAGCGAAAACCTATAGAAAGCCGGAACCTAACGGAATGAGAAGCATTATTCAATGTGATATGGAAGGAAATTTTATACAGAAATTTAAAAGTTTGCAGGAGGCGGCTAGGGTTACCGGAGCAAATAGAACAACTATTTCCGGTGTGCTTTCAAATACTTATAAGTCGGCAAATGGATATATTTTTGTATACGAAAAAGATTTTCCAATAAAAGATTTGAGCATCTATAAAAAGCGCAAAAAAGGAAGAAAAATTGCGCAAGTGGATGCGAAAACCGGAGAGATTATAAGAGTGTTCGATAGAATATCCGAAGCAGGGGAATCTCTTGGAGTTAATTACAAAGCAATACATAATGTAATTGACCAAGAGGGGCGAACTGCTTATGGTTATAAGTGGATAAGTCAATAAGCTAATACCGAGATAAGGCTATAAAATAAAAGTTATAGCACATTGTAGAGCGTAGGGATTGAACCTATGCTCTTTTCTTATGGAAAGAGTGTAGAATATAACATTCCCAAGAGTATCCGACAGCCACAATGCTGTGGTTGAAAATGTACGCCGAACTTATGGGAAACCATAAGAAGTAGAGGATAAAAAGCCTTTACGATAACATATTGACATGGCATAACCAGATAACCATGCTTAGAGAGAACTTCAAAGCACTTGGAGCGGTAGTTGGTGGTGGTTTAATCAATGCATTTAAGCCGTTTATCAAGGTGCTTAATGCAGTTCTGCAAAAGGTTATTTCCTTCGCAGAAATGGTAACAAATGCTTTAGGTTCTATTTTCGGATGGAAGTATGAAGCAAGCAAAGGAGCAGGAATCAGCGGTCTTGCTGATGATATTGGAAGTGCGTCTGATGGCATGGATGATTTAAGTGATGCCGCAGGAAACGCAGGAAAAAACACGGGCGGTATCGCAAAGAATGCCAAGAAAGCAAAAAAGGAAATCCAACAGGCAACGCGTGCATTTGATGAATTAAAGGTTATTTCAAAGCAGAGTAAAGATAACACTTCCGGTTCTGGAAGCGGTGGAAGTGGTGGCGGTTCTGGTTCTGGTGGCTCTGGTGGTGGCGCCGGTGCTGATGGTGGATTGGTTCAGACAGACACCATCTTTAAGAAATTCAAAAGCAACATCAAAGACCTTGAAGGACTTGGAAAGGCAATCTCCGGTGCGCTAATTAACGCAATGAAAAAAATTAAATGGAAAAAAGTGTATGCAAAAGCCGAAGGTTTTGGAAGGGGACTAGCCAAATTCCTTAATGGACTATTTGAGGGTCAGAAAGGCACAACGCTTTTCGGAGAAACCGGAAAACTGATTGCAAATTCATTAAACACGGTGCTTCATGGTTTGGATTCGTTTGGCGCAACGTTTAATTGGAAACAATTTGGAAATTCAATCGCAGACGGAATCAACAAGTTTTTCCAAAACTTTGACTTTGCATTATTGGCTCAAACACTTAATTCGTGGGCGCAAGGGGCATTTGATGCGGTCACTACGGCATTAAGTAAAATTTCTTGGAAGGATGTTTGGAACGGAGCAAAGGAGTTTTTAAGTAACTTAGATGTAAAGACGGTTGCAATTATTGTCGGTGCGCTGACAATCAAAAAAATTCTTGGATTGCATCTTGCAAAAACCGCACTTGATATAATCGGAACTTCCATTTCAAAAGCAATAGCGTCTTCTATTGCATCTAAATTAGGTGTTGGAATTGCGGCAAACCAAGGAATTGGCGCAGCTTTGTCTACTGCATTATCCGGAAAAATAACGACGGCATTTGCGACGGTTGGAACAACCATTTCGGCAGGATTTAAGGCTTTGTTTGGAAGTAAAGCGGCAGAAGGTGCGCTTGCATTTATAAGCCCTGTTGCAAAAGCAATAACCGGAATAGGCTCCGTTGCGATTGGCGCATTTACTGCAATATCAAACTTTGTGACGATGTTAAAGAACGGATTCAGTTGGCTTAATGAAGCACTTATGCTTGTCGGAGTTACGATTACGGCAGTCGGAGCGGTTATTTTAGGGGTAGCGGCAGCACCGGCAGCGATTACCGCAGGAATAGTAGCCGCTGTTGCAACGGCAACTGTAGTAGTCAAGGATCATTGGAAAGAAATAAAAGGAATTTTCTCAAAAGCCGGAGATTGGTTTAATACTAATGTGATTAAGCCAATAAGCGGATTTTTTGAGGGATTATGGAAATCCGTTTCCGGTTTTTTCTCTTCTTTATGGAAAGATATATCCGGTGTATGGAAAACAGTTTCTGGATGGTTCAATACTAATGTTATAAATCCTATTGTTTCATTTTTCCAAGGATTTTCGAAAAGAGTTGGTCAAATCTTTCAAGGATTGTGGATCATTGTCAAGGCGGTATGGATTGTTGTTTCTGATTGGTTTAAAACAAAAGTCATTGAGCCAATAAAGAAGAACTTTGAATTATTGAAATCGGCAGTATCAACCGCATTTAAGGTTCTATGGACAACTGTGAAATCGGTATGGGTGGTGGTTTCCGGTTGGTTTAAGGAGCATGTTACAACACCTATTAAGAATGCTTTTAGTTCAGCAAAAGAATCTATTCAGAAAGCATTTAGCGCGGCAAAAACAGCGGTAACCGGGGCGTGGAACAGTGTTTCTAGTTGGTTTAAAGAACATGTAACCACCCCGATAAAAAATGCTTTCTCGAAGATGAAAGAAAGTGTAGCTGAAATATTCAGCAAATTATGGAATAGCGTGAAAAGTGGCGTTGCCGGGGCAATGAACACCGTAATTTCAAGAATTGAAACAGCAATAAATTCATTGATCGGTGGAGTGAATACCGTTTTGAGAGGGTTCAACAGTGTTGTTTCTGCGGCGGCTAAAGTAGCAAAGGTAAAGTGGAGCGGAGTCGATCTTGTGCCGAAAGTGAGCCTACCTAAAGTAAAGGCTTATGCAACGGGCGGTTTTATGGATAAATATAGCATAGCAACAGTTGGAGAAAATGGACTTCCGGAAATTATGGGAACAGTCGGAGGTAAGCCAGCGGTCGCAGGAAGCCAAGAAATTACCGGAATCAAAGATGCTATCAATTCAACATCTGCGCAAGAGGTTTCCTTATTGCGACAGCAAAATCAGTTATTACAAGCTATTTTACAGAAAAATTTCGGAATTACTACAAACGACATAGGAAAAGCCGCAAGGGATTATGGGAGAGAACATTACAATCGAACCGGAGACAATGTATATGTTTTTTAGTGACTTCTATAATAGAACGTGATATAATTCTAAATAAATCATATCACAAGAAAGGAGTCATTATGAGAAGCACAAAAAAATTATTAGTAGCGATGGGGTTGGCATTTGCCGTTTTGACTTCGGCTATGCCAATCCAAAATGCAGATGGGAAACAGATTGTTGCGCAGGCGGCAACTATCAAATTAAGCAGAAAGACTCTTAATCTGAAGGTTGGAGAAACGGCAAATCTAAAGGTTAGCGGGACAAAGAAAAAGGTCAAGTGGAGTAGCGGAAATAAGTATGTTGTTTCCGTAACTAAGAAAGGCAAAGTTTTAGCGGTTGGAGAAGGAACGGCATATGTAAAGGCGAAAATAGGAAAGAAAAGTCTTTCATGTAAAGTTACCGTTGTTTCTTCTTTTAATGCAAGCCAAGCAAAGAAAAATATTTCTATAGAATACCAAGACACAGGATGCGGCGTTGTTGTTATATTAAAGAATAATAACAAAATGACTGTTAATTTGGACGCAAAACTTGTATACTACAAAAACGGTAAAATGCTGGATAGCAAGAGCGACAGCAATTGTGCGTTTGAATCTGGAAGAGAATGTGCTTTGTATTTCAGCGCCCCTACAGATTCAGATTATAATGATGTTGCATATGATGACTATAAAATGTCCATAAGCGTTGATGAAGCAACAAACACAGTGTGCGATGCTAAAGGGATAGAGATTAAATCAAATATTGGGGCTGATAATGTTACTGTTGACGCAATCAACAAATCCGGAAAAGATTTTTCTTTTGTTATAGTTTCGTGTGTAATGTATGATGCGTTTGGAAATGCAATAGGATATGATTATAATTATGCAGAATGCAAAAACAAAGGAGACACCGATTATTTCTCGTTTGATTTTCCATTCGATTCAAATTATGACACTATTTACCCGAGTAGTTATAAAATATATGTAAATTCTGCTTATACATATACTTGGTTGCAGTAAAGATTAAAAAATGAATGACACTTAAGCCGTGGAAACACGGCTTATTTTAATTCAAAAGCTGATTGACACAAAATCAAAAATAGTCTATCCTTATTACTAAGGAAACAACCTTATCCGTGAAGATGCGGATTACTTACTCGAACGCCATACTGTACGAAAGAGGAAACTAATGTGATTTCACAAACGGTTTCCTCTTTTTTATTCAGATAAAAATGTATGGAGGTAGACACGAATGAAAAAATCACAACTTATGCTTAAGATTCAAAACAGCATTGAGGTATTTGAGAATCCAATATTCGGACAGATTAGAATGACCATGGTAGATGATGAACCGATGTTTTGCCTTGTTGATGTTTGCAGGGCATTGGAAATGAGTAACCCTACAATGGTCGCGCAGAGGTTAGATGAAGATGAACGCACTAAGTTAGACTTAGGGCGTGCAGGAGAAACAAATTTCATTACAGAGAGCGGCTTATATGCGGTTATTCTTCGGAGTGACAAACCGAATGCCAGGAAGTTTCGCAAATGGGTAACATCAGATGTTCTTCCTACAATCCGTAAAACAGGCGGGTATGTCAATAATGATGAATTATTTATTTCCACTTACCTGCCATATGCAGATGAAAA